>ERZ857480.35691-NODE-55142-length-11147-cov-47.0000_pt1 | contig 11147 bp, 10 predicted proteins | sample MGYA00519767_ERZ857480 | MGnify/ENA primary metagenome ERZ857480 (study PRJEB31778, sample SAMEA3449210) | human gut metagenome | biome: human gut; feature: human-associated habitat; material: faeces | place: United Kingdom | collected 2010/2012 ...
AAGGCGCGTACCGTATGGCACGCGCCTTCAACATATCTGTATATCTGTTAATTCCTAAAGTCTGGACCGGGATCTCCAAGCCGCCAGTGTTTTCTGCAAAGGCCGATGTATTTGTCGTTTGCACCGAGAACTACCTGCTCGCCGACCTTGGTTATGCCGCCTTTGCCGTCGAGGCGGGCGTTGCATATGGCCTTGCGGCCGCACCAGCAGATGGTCTTTATTTCCTCGATAGTATCGGCCCAGGCCATAAGCCAGTGACTGCCTTCGAAGAAGTTGCCCTGAAAGTCGGTGCGGAGGCCGTAGCAGATGACGGGAACGTTGTATTCGTCCACTATATCAGTCAGAAGCCGCACCTCGTCCTTTGAAAGAAACTGCGCCTCATCCACGATTATGCAGTCGTAGTCTCCGCGCTTTATGGCGGCTATGTCCATCTCATGGAACAGTACGCACTCGGAAGAGAGGCCGCAGCGGGACTTTACCGTGCGCACGCCGTCCCGTACGTCTATGGCAGGCTTGACCAGGAGGGCATTCTGACCCCGCTCGCCGTAGTTGTATTTTACCATGAGGGCATTGGCGGTCTTGCTTGAGCTCATCGCTCCGTAGCGGAAATACAGCTTTGCCATGGGCTTTTACCTCAGGCCCTTATCATATGGGATACCCTCCGCCTTAGGCGCTCTGGACTTCTTGGAGGTGAAGGCCAATACCACAAGGGAGATGATGTAAGGCAGCATATTGTATATGCCGCTGGGTATATTCAGGTTTTTGAGGAAATCGAAGCCGAAGTATACATTCGACAGCGCCCTGAAGAATCCGAACAGCAGAGCTGCAAGTGCTATCTTTGTGGGCTTCCACTGGCCAAATATCATAACGGCGAGGGAGAGGAAGCCAAAGCCCGCGACGCCGTATTCGAACTTCCATTCGCTTACGCCGCAGGTGATGTACACTATGCCGCCGAGACCGCCCAGAAGGCCGGAGATCAGCACACCTGCCCAGCGCATCTTGAATACGTTTATGCCTACGCTGTCGGCTGCCTGAGGATGCTCGCCGCAGGCCATGAGCCTAAGGCCGAACTTGGTCTTGTATAGGGTGATATAGGACAGCACCAGTGCTATCACTGCGACCAGCATGAACCAGTTGAACTCAAAGGAGCCTATGTTCACAAGGAAGGCCTTCTTGGCGCTGACGTACTGTATGGTAGAGGATACGTCATCGGGATTAGCTGCGGTGTTTATAGCCTTTACGATAACGGTGGCCGCCGCAGTGCCAAGTATGTTCATGGCGGTGCCGACGATGGTCTGGTCAGCGTTGCAGTGAATGGCGGATATAGCCAGCAGGCAGGAGTAGAGCATGCCTGCTATGATGCTGGTGAGTATTACCAGCAGTACCATAAGGGCAGCTGGAGTGCCGTCAGGCAGGTAGCGCATCATCAGTGCGCCGCCCAGAGCACCCATTACCATTATACCTTCAAGGCCCAGATTGATTACGCCGGAATGCTCGGAGAAGCAGCCGCCAAGGGCCACCAGCAGCAGAACAGAAGCGAACAGCAGGGTGTATTGTATCAGCAGTACCATTAATTGTCGCCTCCTTTCTCAGTATTTGCGCAGAGAGCTGCCTGCTTTTCCAGCCGGGCCTTTTTTTCTTCGCTCTTTGCAATACCGCGGTTCATCACCGTTTTAAAGAACAGCACGAAGCTGCAAAGGTAGATGATTATGGCGGAGATAAGGTCTGATATCTGAGAGCAGTACATGGACTTATCCACATATGCGCCACCGGCGGTTATGTGTTGAATGAAGAAGGATGAGAATATCGAACCTATGGGGTTCAGTCCGCCGAGAAATGCGGCCGCTATGCCGTTGAAGCCCATGCCGGGGACGGAGGAAGTGGAGCACTGCCACTGCTCGTAGCCGGTGAGGTAAAGCATAGCCGCACCCAGTCCTGCCAGTGCGCCGGAGATGCCGAGGGAGAGGATTATGTTGCGCTTTTCGGCCATGCCGCAGTACTTGGCTGCGTTTTTATTGTAGCCGGTAGCGCGCAGTTCGTAGCCGAAGCGGGTCTTTTCCAGTACTATCAGCACCACTATGGCGATGATTATGGCAAGGGGAATGGCGAGGCCTACGTACTGGTTGTTGTTGAACAACTTGCCTAAGCCGAGGGAGGGCAGCACCGCATTGGGATTGGTGGTGTTTAGCACCAGAGTGTATGGGCTGGTCTCTTCCTTTACCTTGGTGAGCAGCATATTTGTGAGGTAGAGGGTTATCCAGTTGAGCATTATGCCGGATATGACTTCGTTTACGTTGCGGTATGACTTTAGCACACCGCTTATGCAGCCGAGCAGCGCGCCCGCCAGCATTGCGAATACGAGGCAGGGGAGCCAGCTCCAGCCCAGGCCAAGCGCCGTGTAAAGCGCCAGAGCCACGCCGGCACAGTACTGACCGGCGGCGCCTATGTTGAACAGGCCTACTTTATAGGAAAATAGTATTGACAGGGAGCAGAGGAGCAGAGGAGCCGTCTTTACCAGCGTATTGCCCATGTACTTCAGCTGTGCCTGGGGCCTGTTGTAGGTCATGAAGTTCTTTACTATGGTAACTATGGCATTGCCTGCGCCGGTAGGATTAATGAACAGCAGCACAATATAGCCTATAAACAGTCCCAGCACGATGCATACGAGGGACGCTATCAGCGACTGCACACCGTTATTTTTCAGCAGATTCTTTTTCATGCTTTCACCTCGTCTCTCTTTGCGCCTGCCATGTAGAGGCCCAGCTCTTCCTGAGTGGTGGCCTTTGGGTCAAGCTCGCCGACTATCTCGCCCTCGTACATTACCAGTATGCGATCCGGAACGTCCATCACTTCATCCAGCTCAAGGGATACCAGCAGCACCGCCTTGCCGGCGTCACGCTGGGCTACAAGCTGCTTGTGAATGTACTCTATCGCGCCTACGTCAAGGCCTCGGGTGGGCTGGACGGCTACCAGCAGCTCAGGGTTTTTGTCTATCTCGCGGGCGACTATGGCCTTCTGCTGATTGCCGCCGGACATACTTCTGGCAATGGTGATGGGGCCCTGACCGGAACGGATGTCGTACTGGCCGATCAGCTTTTCCGCGTAGGAGCGTATATTGTTCCTGCGGAGGAAGCCCGCCTTGTCGGTGAATTCGGGCTCAAAGTAGCGCTGGAGCACAAGGTTGTCCTCCAGTGTGTAATCCAATATCAGTCCGTGCTTGTGGCGGTCCTCGGGTATGTGGCTCATGCCCATTATGCTGCGCTGACGTATGGGAACGTTGGTTATATCCCTGCCGGAGAGGGTGATCTTGCCGGATACGGCGGGCTCAAGGCCGGTAAGGGCATGGACGAATTCGGTCTGGCCGTTTCCGTCAATGCCCGCTATGCAGACTATCTCGCCTGCGCGCACCTTCAAGGATGCGTTCTTTACGGCGTTGTTCTTGTGCACCTTGGAGGCTACGGTAAGATCTTCTACAGAAAGGATAACGTCGCCGGGATTGGACGGGCCCTTTTCAACGTGAAAGCTGACGTTGCGGCCTACCATCATTGAGGAGAGCTCCTCCATGGTGGTATTAGCGGTTTCCACGGTACCTATATACTTGCCCTTGCGAAGGACGGTGCAGCGATCTGCCACCGCCATTATTTCATTTAGCTTATGAGATATGAACAGTATGCTCTTGCCCTCGGCGGCGAGGTTTTTGATGATCTGCATCAGCTCGTCTATTTCCTGAGGGGTAAGCACAGCCGTAGGCTCGTCGAATATCAGTATGTCATTGTCGCGATACAGCATCTTGAGTATCTCTGTGCGCTGCTGCATGCCTACGGTGATATCCTCTATGAGAGCATCAGGGTCAACGGCAAGACCGTATTTTTCGGAAAGCTCCATAACCTTTTTTCGGGCGTCCTGCTTTTGCAGAAAGCCGTGGTTGTTGGGCTCGACGCCAAGTATGATGTTGTCCAGAACAGAGAAGCATTCCACCAGCTTGAAGTGCTGGTGAACCATGCCTATGCCAAGGGCGTTGGCGTCATTAGGATCCTTAATCTCGACCTTGCGGCCATCCTTGTGTATCTCGCCCTCCTCAGGCTGATACAGCCCGAAGAGTACGCTCATAAGGGTTGATTTGCCGGCTCCGTTTTCGCCGAGCAGGGCATGTATTTCGCCCTTTCTGAGTTGAAGCGTGATGTTGTCGTTGGCGATTATGCCAGGAAACTTCTTGGTAATATTCAGCATTTCTATAGCATACTGATTTTCCAAGTCACTGTCCCTCCTTCCGTTTTTATGGCCCGGGCGCTACTTGTTTCACGGGGACGGAAACCATATACATATAAGTAAAGTTTACTATATTTGTATGTATAAAGCAAAGAAAATTTAGCGCTTTCGACAAATTTTATACACAAAAAAAGAGAGCCGCCGAAGCGGCCCTCCTGTAAGGCTCAAGCTGAATTACTTGATAGCGCCCTGATCGTCAACGGTGATAACGGTGGCGAAGTCAGAGGCAGCCTTGGTGGTATCGTTGGAAACGGTGATCTTGCCGGCGAACATATCGGCTACCAGAGCCTTGTAATCGTCAACAGTGAACTTGCCGTCTGCAAACTGAGTGGAGCCCATGGGGAGCTGTACGTAGTTGTCCTCGGGGTTGTCGGATACCAGACCCAGAGTGTCGATCTTGCCGCCATAGTTTGCGAAATTGCCCGCAACTACTTCGCTCAGCATGGTCTTTACGGTGGGGGCGAGGCCCTTCATAGCGGAGGTAACAGTCATGCCCTCGCCATAAGCGCCGTCGATGATAGCAGCCTGGTCAACGTCAACGCCGATGACCTTGCCGCCGACCTTGGCAGCAGCCTCAGCAGCAGAGGTGTAGATACCGCCGCCGCAGGCAAATACGACCTCGGTGCCGTTGGTATACCAGGTATCCATAACGGCAGTGATGTCGGAATCGCCGTAGAACTGACCGCCGTAGACGTAGTTCAGCTTAACGTCGGTGAGACCCAGAGCAGCCGCAGCGGCGTCAACGCCCTGTACGAAGCCGTAGCCGTAACGCACAACAGCGGGAACGGCCATGCCGCCCAGGAAGCCCAGGTTCTTATAGCCCAGCTTTACGGCAGCGTAGCCTGCCATATAGCCGCAGAGCTCTTCCTGGTATACCGCGCAATACAGGTTGGAGGGGAGCTGATAATCGTCGCCCAGGTCAGCGGCGCCTACATCCAGAGCGATGAAGGTAACATCGGAATAGGTGCCTGCGGTCTCCTTGATGGCGCCGGCAAAGGCATAGCCGGGCATTACGACTACGTTGTAGCCTTCGTCGATAGAGGACTCGATCATAGCAACGCGCTCTGCATCGGAGTCGCCAGCGGGCTTGAAGTAGTTGAAGTCAATACCCTTTTCCTCACAGAAAGCCTTGCAGGCTTCGTAGGTGGTCTGGTTGAAGGACTGGTCGGTGATATCGCCGTAGTCGGTGATCATAGCGACCTTGTACTCGGAAGCAGCCTCAGTGGTGGCTTCGGGAGCAGCGGTCTCTTCGGTTGCGGGAGTCTCCTCGGTTGCGGGAGTCTCCTCGGCAGCAGGCTGAGAGCAAGCTACCATAGACAGAGCGAACATGGCTACCATAATAATAGCAATGAACTTCTTCATGTATAAGTTTCCTCCTTAAAATTATGCAGCTGTATTTTTGTTTGCCGCATTGATGTTTACATTATAACAAATACATTGTACTATTTCAAATATAATTCAGCTATCATAATGTGAAATATGTGTCACAACATAATAAAATCCGGCGTGCCGCAAGCTTTTTTCCTGTTTTTCATATTTTTGCTCCAGTTTGGCGCAAATAATATTTGGAGATGCAGCTGATTGATGATACAATATTGCAGAGAATAATGAGGTATAGCCATGTACGGATACATCCAGCCGAATCAGGACGAGCTCAGAATAAGAGAATATACCGAATACAGGGCGTATTACTGCGGGCTGTGTAAATGTCTCAGCGCCGAATACGGCGAAATAGCGCGGAGCGTTCTGAGCTACGACTGTACCTTTATAGCTCTCTTGCTTTCCGGCCTCGCCGGTACTGACGATGTGCAAAAGCGTCGCTGTGTATATAAGCCTTTATCAAAGCCGCGTCTTGCCGCAGCCGCCGACGATATGCTGCGCTTTGCCGCCGATATGGATGTGCTGCTGGCCTATTACAAGCTGGAAGACGACTGGCGGGACGACAAAAATCCCGCGGCTGTCTGTGCAAAAGCTGCCCTTGGCGGCGCCATGAAAAAGGCGGCAAACAGGCAGCCTGAAATGGATCGTGCCATATCCCGGGGCCTGAAGGAGCTTGGCGAGCTTGAAAAAGCGAACTGCTCCGAGCTGGATGCCCCGGCAGACGCCTTTGCCCGAATGATGAAATCCGTAGGCCTTTCTGCGCCCATTGAGAACCGGGGAGACAGGATAGCCCTCGCACACACGCTGTATCACCTCGGCCGCTGGGTATATTTAATAGATGCCTGGGACGACAGGGATAAGGATAAAAAGAAAGGCAGCTACAATCCGTTCATCGCGTCAGGCGCAGATAAGGACAGGGCGGAGTTCCTGCTGAACTGTTCCCTTAATGAGGCGATAAACGCTTATCAGCTTTTGAACTTACTATCTCATGAGGGACTGCTGGATAATATAATCCTTGACGGCTGCCCTGCAAAAAACAGAGAGGTTCTTGGAGGAAAAGATGAATAACCCTTATAAGGTACTTGGAGTAAACGAGGGTGCTTCGCAGGAGGAGATAAGGTCTGCATACCTTAAACTCGTCAAGAAGTACCACCCGGACAAGTATACCGATTCCGATCTGAAGGAGCTTGCAAACGAAAAGCTGGTGGAGGTCAACGAAGCCTATGAGATGCTGACAAAGAAAAACGGTCAGAGCTCAAGCTACGCCAACAGGAACGGCAATGGCACCTATGACTCCTACAGCGGCGGATATACCGGCTCCGGAAGCTCATATTCCGGCCCGAATGCTCAGGAATTCAACAGGGCGAGGGCCTTCATCAACCAGAATAACCTTCAGGCCGCCAAGGCGGTGCTGGACGCCATATCCACCCGCAACGCCGAATGGTACTATCTTTACGGCATAATATACCTGCGCCAGGGCTGGTACGATAAGGCCCGGGAATACCTGACGATAGCCTATCAGCAGGAGCCCCACAACCCGGAGTACGCCGCGGCGTACAGTTCGATAAAAAACAGCGGCGGCGCCTATACCAGAAGCACAGGCAACTACGGCTCCTACAATTGCAGCCCCTGCCCGCTCTGTGCCAGTATGCTGTGCTGCAGCTCAATGGGCGGTATGCCCTATATTTTCTGCTGCTGATATATAAATAAGAAAAACTTAATATTTTTACGCCGATTTGGATTTTATTCTTCTGCCGCCCTGGCGATACTAATGTCAGGAATACGATGGAGGGATAAGGAAAATGAGGTTCAGAGGATTAAAGATACTGCTGCTGGCCGTTACTGCCGCGGCAGTTTTGTTTTTGCTTTGCGGCGCGGTCAAGACCCTTGGTATGGACAGGTGGGTGGATTTCGACGTATACAGAATAACAGGCTGCGACAGGACCTCAATAATATACGATGGGCAAAGCGATGTGGTTACCCGCTTACACGGAGTTCAGGACAGGACATGGGTGAGCATCAGTGAACTACAGCCAAGCACTGTGTATGCTTTTATCTCCGCCGAAGACGCGCGATTTTTTGAGCACGAGGGAGTAGACGTCATACGCATCGCCGGTGCTATCGTGGCGGATATAAAGGCCGGCAGCTACGTTCAGGGAGCCTCTACCATAAGCCAGCAGCTCATAAAGCTCAGCCACCTCACCTCCGAAAAAACCATATCCAGAAAGGCTGAGGAGGCAGCCCTTGCCTATGAGATGGAGCGGCAGTACAGCAAGGAGGATATCCTTGAGATGTACCTGAATTACGTTTACTTCGGCGGCGGGTATTACGGTATCGAGGCGGCAGCCGAGGGCTATTTTGGAGTACACGCATCCGACCTTACTCTGGATCAGAGCGCCATGCTTGCAGGGATACTCAAGTCCCCGTCGGGCTACGCGCCACATATAAACTATGCGGCTTCAATAAACAGACGCAACAATATACTCAGGCTTATGCGGGATTACGGCTATATAACCGACGATGAAAAAAAGCAGGCCTCAGCCAGGCGCCCTACCATACTGCATGACAAGCGTGAGGAGTACAGCGGCTACTATACAGACGCCGTTACAAAGAGCGCTGCTGCGCTGATGGGAATTACCGTAGACGAGCTGATACGGGGCGGCTACAACATTTATTCCGCCATGGACAGCGATATACAGCATTACTGCGAGGAGATGTTCAAAAACGGAGAGCTGTTCCCGGCAGAGGATTCAGAGGCTGCAATAGTGGTACTGGAGCCCTCCACAGGCATGGTAGTCGCAATGGTGGGCGGGCGCAGCTACACGGGCGGCATATCCTTCAACCGGGCGACCGATATACGGCGTCAGCCCGGTTCCGTGATAAAGCCTGTTATAGCATATGCACCGGCTTTTGAATACCTAAACTATACTGCGGCAGATATGATACTGGACGAGGAGACGACTTTTGCCGATTATACGCCGTCAAATTACGGAAACAAGTATTACGGCTGGGTAACTGTGCGGGAAGCCGTAACCAAGTCACTCAACGTGCCTGCGGTAAAGACGCTATCTGAAGTCGGGGTGGAGAGAGCAAAGGATTTCGCAAAAAGGTGCGGTATAGAGTTTGACGATAAGGACGACAGTCTGGCACTTGCTCTCGGCGGTTTTACCTATGGCGTATCTCCTTTACAGATCGCAGGGGCATATTCCTGTTTTGCCTCAGGCGGTATATACAATACCCCAACGTTGATAAAGAAGATAACCGACAGGAACGGCCTGACGGTATATGAATACAGGCAGGACAGCCGGAGAGTAATGAGCGAGGCAAACGCCTATATCCTTACCAGTATGCTGAAAAGCGTGGTGACTGAAGGAACGGGCCATCGGCTGAATACGCTTGATATACCCATAGCCGGCAAGACGGGCACAGTTGGCTTGGCAAACGGCAACAGGGATGCGTGGATGGCAGGATACACGCCTGAATATACTGCCGTCGTATGGCAGGGGTACGATAGCGACAGGCTGGGGCTGCTGCCGTCCTCCGCCACCGGCGGCACTTATCCTGCGCTGATGCTGTATGAGCTTTTTAACCACATATATCCCGATGGCAGGAGCGGAGATTTTGAAAAGCCTGAAAGCGTGAAGCAGTATTCCATTGACGCCAAGACGCTGAAAAAACAGCACAAGGTAGTCCTCGCCAACGCCATGACGCCCCAAAGCAGCCGAGTTACCGAATACTTTACGGAAGAAACAGCGCCGGAGGACGTATCGGGCTACTGGGCAGTGCCGGGATCGGCACAGAACCTCCTGGCGGTGCGCGAAGAAGGAGGCGTTATGGTATCTTTCGATTGTCCGGATGATTTCGGAATGTATACCCTGTGGCGCAGCGAAGCCGGCAAGGCGGAAAAGCCGCTCATGACATGGAACGGCCGTGAAGGGCACATAGAGTACATCGACGCTGCAGTCAATCCAGGAAAGGGTTACAGGTACAGGGTGACGGTAAAGCATGAGGAGCTGCTGATAGGCGATGAGCCGGTAGAAGGGCTGACTACCAGATACGCGTTTGTGCCGGCCGGGTTTGGTACAAGCAGCTCATCCATAAATGAATAAGCTGTGCGTCAACGGCGGACATATGCGACTGATGTATTGACTATTGCCGAAATTCAGATAAAATATATCATATAATATTATCATTGAAAGTGACGGCAATATATATGGATCTTAAAAAAATCGCCGAAGAAATGCAGCCTCGGTCCATGGCAGCACGGGATTGGGTCTTTCAGGTGATACGCACGGCCATAGTGCGCGGCGAGCTTCCGGGAGATATGCCTCTAAGGCAGGACGAGATATCCACTGCGTTAAGCGTCAGCCATATACCGGTTAGGGAGGCTTTTCGCCAGCTGGAAGCGCAGGGCCTTGTCAGGATATATCCCAACAGAGGCGCTGTAGTCACCAAACTGTCCTGTAAAGAGCTCAGCGACGTCATGGATACCCGCATACTGCTGGAAGTAGGCGCGCTTCGCTTGGCCCTGCCCCATATCACGGAGGAAGATTTGGCGAGAGCCAGGGAGCTATTAGAGCTTTTTTCCAAGGAAAAGGATCCCATAAAGGGCGCGGAGCTTAACCTGAAGCTGCATTTTTCGCTGTATGACCCCTGCGATAACCAGACTCTGCTTTCCCTTATAGACCAGATGCACGCCAATGTGGATAGGTATATCACTCCGTTTTTCGGGAAAGAAGAGGTATCGGCAGAACTGTATACCGTTGATGAGCACAGCCAGATTATTTCCGCCTGCGAAAGCAAGGATACCGAGCTCGCCACGGCGATACTCAGGACGCACTTGCAGCGCACAAAGAACCTGCTTCTGAAATCCCCGCTTCTTTACTGATTGATTCAAAAGAGCACCATGGGCCGCGAAACCGCGGCCCTATGTTTTTGGGCGGACGGCGCAAGTATATTATATGTTAATACTTTATTTGCAATAGTGTTATTGACGAATATATTTCTCTGCCTGTAAACTTGAATTATAAAGACGGGTTGGGCTGGTAAATTGGATATTAAAATCTGCTTAAATTTCAAGTATGAAGGTGGTTCTTTTGAGCATATGTTCGGAAAGGCAGATGCGGATTATGAAAAGGTCGGTTTTATGCTGCTTACTGATAATGCTTTTGTTGGCGTTATTGGGCTGCCGGGAGAAGGGCATTGATTATGAGGCTTATCAGAAGGTGCTGGACGAGGTCAATGCCGAACATGAGACATATTTTACCTTTGAGCAGTTCCCTCCAAATGAAAAATGGGATATAAAGTCTTATGAAGAATTTGCCGTTGACTGCGCAAAAAAAATCGTGGAGTACAGGGCGGACTGTGAGAAATACGGAACGACGATGGAGGAGCTTCTCAAAAACTTTGACGACAAGATGGGAGCTCTACCCGAGGATGATTTTCAGGCCGCCAGCGACTGAGGATGCACCACATAGAAAACGCACTGCCCGGCGATA
>ERZ857480.48266-NODE-74653-length-11146-cov-7.2366_pt1 | contig 11146 bp, 8 predicted proteins | sample MGYA00519767_ERZ857480 | MGnify/ENA primary metagenome ERZ857480 (study PRJEB31778, sample SAMEA3449210) | human gut metagenome | biome: human gut; feature: human-associated habitat; material: faeces | place: United Kingdom | collected 2010/2012 ...
ACAGCGTCCCGGTGCTGCTGCACAGTCTGCCCGGCCGCAATGATACCGTTCGACTGGGCCTTTCGGCGCTGCTGGAGCAGAAGCCGGAGCTTAGCGGCTGTATGTTTCTACCCGGGGATCAGCCCCTGCTGCGCCGGGAGACGGTAGAAACCATGACAGAGCGCTTTTGCCATGAACAGCCATCCCCGACAGAATGGCAAAAAGAAACAGAACGGGAGATCTTCCGTCTGGGTGCCGTGGCCGATAACGACCCGACACCTCTTGTTGGAAGTCCCGTTCTGTTTGGAAGCAGTTTCTTTTCGGAACTGCTCACCCTGCCGGAAAACAAAGGCGGCAACGTGCTGCTTAAAAAGTACCCTGCGCAGGTGCGCACAATCTGCATTGCAGACAGCGCAGAACTGCTGGATGCAGACACCCCGGAGGTGTTGCAGCAGCTGGAGACCATTGCCCGGCAAAAAGGCTAAAGCTTACTCTGCCATATCGTTCTTGGGCAGCAGCACGTTCAGCAGAATCGCCACAAAGGCGGCCGGAACGATACCGGACTCGCCACAGATCAGCTGGAGGGCCTGCGGAGCCTGTGCCAGAATGCCGCTGTTGGCACCCATACCGTAGCCCACGCCCAGTGCCACGGACACGATGGTCAGGTGGCGCGGGGTCATCTTTTCCTTAGTGATCAGCTGGATGCCGCTGACCACGATGGAAGAGAACATCATAACGGCTGCACCGCCCAGAACGGCCTGCGGCATGATGGAGATCAGCGCGCCCAGCTTGGGGATCAGGCCGCAGAGGATCAGGAACACAGCACCAGAGGCCAGTGCCATGCGGTTGACCACCTTAGTCATGGCCACCAGACCCACGTTCTGGCTGAAAGAGGTGTTGGGCAGTACGCCGAACAGGGCGGCAAAGGTAGAGCCGAGGCCATCGCAGATGACGCCGCCGGACAGCTCCTTATCAGAGGGCTCACGGTTCATGCCGCCCTCCATCACGCCGGAGATATCGCCCACGGTCTCCACTGCGGTAACGATGAACATGATCAGCACCGGCAGGATCGCACGGGCGTCAAATACCACCTTGACCGGCATCAGCTTGGGCACTGCGAACCAGGAAGCCTGCGCCACCTTGCTCCAGTTGAGCACCCATGCCTTGGTGAATTCTACGCCATCAGCAGTTACACCAGTGGTGGGCAGTACCAGACCCATAATGAAAGCAACCACATAACCGGCCAGAATGCCGATGAGGATGGCGGAGGAGCTGAGGAAACCGGTGGTCCAGTGTTTGAAGAACAGGATGACTACCAGCACGAACAGTGCCAGCAGCAGGTTCTCCACAGAGCCGAAGTCCTTGGCTTTGTTGCCGCCGCCGAAGGAGTTGATGCCCACCGAGATCAGCGAAAGGCCGATGGAAAGCACCACCGTGCCGGTGACCACCGGCGGGAAGAACCTGCGCAGCGGCTTCAGGAAGAAGCCCAGCACGCTTTCAAAAATACCGCCGATGATGGATGCGCCCATAATCGCACCATAGGCCAGCACACCGCCGCCCATCGTGCCCACAACGCTGTTGAACACGCCAATAAAGCCGGAGCTGGTGCCCATGATGATAGGCACTGCGCCGCCCACGGGTCCGATGGTAAACAGCTGCACCAGCGTGACGATACCTGCCACGAACATGGCGCTCTGCAGCAGGGTGACCTGCAAGTCTGCAAACTCGCCGCCTGCAATGCCGCAGGCGCTGGTAATGATCAGCAGCGGGGTCAGGTTGCCCACGAACATGGCGCAGACATGCTGCAAGCCCAGCGGGATGGCCTGACGCAGGGACATTTTGGCTTCAAACTGATAAGCCGCTTCTTCAAGCTTGACTTCCTTCAAAAATTCCACTCTCCTCAAGATTTTAAAGGTTTATGCGGTTCGGATGCTTTGCAAAAAAGCGAAAATATTATAGCAAAATGCAAATAAGATGTAAAATAAGTATGACTTTTATATGAAAAAATGCTGCATTCTATAATCGAACTTTTCTCCGGCAGACAAGCAAAAAAGCAGGGCTTCTGCATGATTTATCCAGCCTGATGTTGCTGGCAGCATACAGAATCCCCTGCTTTTTTTGTGCTTTTCTCTGTTTTTTGTGCGATACGGAAAATTTGATTTTCTGAGGTCAGCGCAATCCATAATCCCGCAGACAACGCGTAAGACCGGTCTGTGTGGTGTCAAATACGATGCCCTGTGCCCGTAGCTTGCTGCAATCCATTGCAAGATTCCGTGCCCAGTCGGCTTCCTGAATATCGACCGTGATTCCCAGCGTCTCAGCGAATTGCCGGGCGGTCAATACCATATTTTCAGCGTTCTCACTGCCAAAGTTGTAGACCCCGCCGGGCAGGGTCAGGGCAGGCTCCAGCAGCGCCACCGCCTGACGGACATAGGTGATGCCCCGGAAATCCTGGACAGAAAAGCGGACAGATTCTCCCCGCTGTGCCGCACGCAGAAGGTTCAGCAACAGGTTGCCCCGGATGGGCAGCCGGTAGCCCGGCAGGTCGTACATCCATGTGGCGCGCAGCAATACAGCGCTCGGACAGAGCGCCTGCACCCGCTGCTCCATTTCCAGCTTGCCCTGCCCATACACATTGGCAGGCTGCAGCGGAATGTTCTCCGGCAGCGGGCCGGACTGCGTCACGCCTGCGTAGACCTGATCCGAGCTGAAAGCCACCAGTTTTGCGCCAGTCTCAGCTGCCGCCCGGGCAAACCAGACCGGCAGCTCCACATTGGCACGGTAAGCCTGCTCCGGGTGATCGGCGCAGTAACCGGTATCCGAAATGGCTGCAGTGTGCAGAATGACATCCGGGCGCTGCTGCAAAACAGCCTGCCGCACGGCGTCCTCCCCTGCTGTTGCCAGAAAGCCTTTAGGAAAGGTGCACAGTTCGTAACGCCCCGCCCATTGCTGCATCACGCGGGAGCCCACAAAGCCGCCTGCACCGGTTACAAGGATCTTTTTCATTTTGTTCCCCCGCTATAAGGCATCAGATAAAAAATTCCAGCACGAACACCACGGCGCAGCAGCCCGCAGCCACCTGAAACAGGCTCGCGCCAAACCATGCGGCAGCAATGCCAACTACCAGTGCAACAGCACCGGCTGCCGGGCTCTGCGTTGCCTGAATGATGGCAGGGAAAGTCATCACGGCCAGCGTCACATAGGGCACATAGTACAAAAACGACTGGACGAAGCGGTTTTTGATCGGTTTGCGGATCAGTGTCAGCGGCAGGATGCGGATGGCATAGGATACCAGCGCCATGACCGCAATATAGATATAATTGTTATGCGTCATCTTCGTTTTCCTCCTGCCTGACCGGGAACAGCACCGCCGCTGCACCGGAGATCGCCACCGTTAAAAGAATGGTGCGAGTGCCCTCGGAGAGCGCCGAGATGCCCGGCAGATAGCTGCACAGAAAGCTCAGCGCAAAACTGATGACCACCAGCACCGCAACGATCCGGTCTTTGCGAGCCGGCGGGATGATGATAGCCAAAAACATTCCGTACAACGCCACACTCAGGGCACTGACTACCCGCAGCGGCAGTAGATTACCCGCTATAATGCCCAGCGCCGTACCGGACGCCCAAGCAGGTGCTGCCAACAGGATAGCACCATAGGTATAGTACGGGTTCAGGCTGCCCGGGCGGGCGATGGTAATGCCGAACAGCTCGTCCGTGACGTCATAGCCGATGAGCAGCCGATGCCAGAAGGGTGTTTCCGGCGCAAAGCGCTGTGCCAGCGCGCAGCTCATCAGTAGATACCGTGCATTGGCGATCAGGGTGATGACCGCCACCTCAAAATAGGTGGCATTTGCCATAATCAGCGCAAATGCGGCATATTCTCCTGCGGAGGCGTTGTTCAGCAGGCTGACAAGAAACCCCTGAAACGGCGTAAAGCCCGCCTTGCGCGCCGCAATGCCCAGTGAAAATGATACCGCAAAATAGCCCAGCGCAATGGGCACGCCATCCCGCATTCCGTCGCAGAACACCTTGCGGCTGAACTGATCCGTCCTTCCTGTTTGGACGAGCTGCGGCTCTAAAAGCCTCTGCTTCGATTCCATAGTTGATACTTCCCCTTTCCTATTTTGCAAACAACAGATTCTATTATACTCCCCTGCAGGCAGAGAAGAAAGGGGTTTCGGGCTTTTTTGTGTAAAATACTGCGGTCAAAATGCTTAGATTTTGCGCTGATATAGGAACCACTTTGAATGTTACGGCTTGTTTGATCGTAGCGGAAGATAAAAAACACCCCGGGAGGTTTCGTTTTCACGGAACCCTCCGGGGTGATGGTGCTGTTGGGGGTTACTCGAGCTCGGTAAGTCCGGATTTTTGCTAAACAAATTTGTTTAGTGCGTCTATCTTTGGATGTTCACTTTTTCATGAGATTGCCGTGGTAGATGCGGCTTGCTGATTTTTTAGTATCAGGATAGTATCACGCAATTCTGTCCAATCAGGAATTTGCCTTTTTGATTTTTACTTCAGGCTCTTTCGTAATCTTTTCAGCAAATTCCATCTTTAGTGGCATTGCTGGCGTTTTCATTAGCAATGCCGGATTAGTATTCTCTTGAGCAGTGTCTTTCTCCTGTTCTGCTTTTATCACAATTTTCTTTTCATCACTCATTTCTTCACACCACTTCTTGTGGACGTTCTTAGATTTCCACCATTATCCCTTGTATGTTTTACAGGCATCGGCGGTGTCGTTACACTCTTAGCTGGATTGCTCTGTGCTGGCTTGTTCTGTTCTGCCATTTTATGTACCAACCTTTCATCTCAACTTCATAACGCCGATAAAAAAGCTAATTACTATACTCCCGATTGACAAGTAAAAGCAAATCATCGAAGCCATTATCAATTTAACACGCCTATCGTTTATTTTCGCTTTCTTCTTTTGAACTTTTCCCACTAAATCAATCCACTGATTGATTTGGTGGTATTTAATTGTAAGTTTTTCCCACTCAGGATCATTTACAACCGTATCCTTCATATCCAGTATATCTGGAAATGCTTCTGTTTTCCATCTCCATTGCGCTAAGGATGCTAAAAGTAGACTCACAATCAGCAAAAAAGCAACAACAGATACTGCTATCAGAAAAAAATTCAAGGTCAGCTTTCCCCGGTATTCTATGCAAATAGCCGTAGCCGCAAACACAGCTGCTGTCATGAATGAAAAAGCCGTTTGCATCTGACTGGACTGTTGAATTAAATTTTGTTCTCTTTTTTCCTCCGCATCATATTTCAATGTTGCCAACTCTTTGATGTACTGATACTGTGCTGTTATCTGTCTTTCCTGTTCGATTGTCAGTTTCATTTCTATCCTTTCATTTAGTATACCACTCATTCACATAAATGTACATACTATCATTTATATATATCACTTCCGCCAATCCCAAAGAACTTGTCAAAGAAGCTCTTCAACTTATCGATCACGCCCTGCTTCTTCTGCGCACGGCCACCGCCGCCAAAGCGAGAAACAGGAGGCATCAGCTTATCAATGTCAGTGCCCACGGTCTTGATCTCACCGTCACGGAACGCATTGGCCAGATACTTGCGTGTCTCCGGCTCCTTCAGCTTTTCCTCTTGGATGATCTTTGCAAGCTCTTTCTCCCGCTGTTCGGACACATAAGTGTTCCACTCTGCCATCACATCATCCACATCGTTGACCCCTGCAATAAAGGTTTCAATCAGTTGCTTTTTGCTGCGCAGTTCCGGGCTGGCATCAATCGCCTTGCGAATCGTGATGAGCACCTCTTTGTCATCGCAATGGGTGTCATGGTACTTTTTGACCAGCATCAGAATGTAGTCAATGTTAATTTCGACCTGCCGAATCAGCTCCACCTCGAACACCACATCATCCGTGATATCCTCTTTGGTTTCATCGTGCTTCTTGTTACGCCATTCATCCCGCAAATCCTGATAGCGGCCCAAATAGTCCTGTAAATCTCGTTCAGAGATCATCTCGTTGCCTTTGAAATCATCAAAGGAGGACAGCAAATTCCGCATCCGCAGCAGTGCGCCAAACAGCACGATAAAGTCCTTTTGGTTCTGCTCTCCGACGATCTGCGGCTCTGTCAGCGGGAATTTTTGCGTCAGGTCATCGATCATGTCCGTATAGCCCTGATGGTATTTCCCCTGCTCATCCGTATAGCCGTGGTAATAGTCTGCATATTTACGCAACAGAACGATGCCGCCCGCATTTTGATCGCCGAACAGCGAAATAGCCGCATCCACCCGCTTTTGCAGGTTGCGGAAGCAGACGATATTGCCAAAGGTCTTGATGCTGTTCAAGATACGGTTCGTCCGGCTGAACGCCTGAATCAGACCGTGCATCTTCAGGTTTTTGTCCACCCAAAGGGTGTTCAGGGTCGTGGCATCGAAGCCCGTCAGGAACATATTGACCACGATCAGCAGGTCAAGCTCTTTATTCTTCATGCGGAGCGATACATCTTTGTAGTAATTCTGGAACCGTTCACCATCCGTCGAGTAGTTCGTGTGGAACATCTCGTTGTAATCCTGAATGGCGGCATCCAGAAAATCCCGGCTGCTCTGGTCAAGGTTAGAGGTGTCCTCCGGGTTTTCCTCGTCCAGAATCCCGTCTGTTTCCGCTTCATTGGCTCCATAGCTGTAAATGGTGGCAATGCGCAGCCGCTTGGTTGGGTCTGCCGCCATCTGCCTTTTGAACTCCTGATAATACAGCTTTGCCATCGGCACAGAAGCCACGCAGAAAATTGAATTAAAACCGCTGACGCGCTGCTTCTGCTTGATTTCCTCCACCGCACCACGCTGGGCAGAGGCCACCTCTGCCACATTCGTCAGCAGATTAAACTCATACGATTTGTCTCCCCGATAGGTTTTCTGGTCAAAGTGGTCAAGGATGTACTTGGTCACCAGAGAAATACGCTTGGGTGCCATGAACGCCTTTTCCCGGTCAATGTCCCAAACCTGCTTGTCGTCCATGTCTGGCTCTGCATCCATCGTCTTGATGTAATCTACACGGAATGGCAGCACATTCTTGTCGTTGATAGCATCCACGATGGTGTAGGTGTGCAGTTGGTCGCCGAACGTCTGCGCCGTGGTGAAATAGCGTGGATCAGTGGAGCTTCCTGCGTTGACTGCAAAAATCGGCGTTCCTGTAAAGCCGAACAGGTGGTACTTTTTGAAATTGTGAACAATGGCCTTGTGCATATCGCCGAACTGGCTGCGGTGGCACTCGTCAAAGATGATCACAACGTGCTTCTGGTAAACTTCGTGTCCCGGATTTTTCTTGATGAAGGTCGCCAACTTCTGGATGGTGGTAATGATAATATGTGCTTCCGGGTTTTCCAACTGGCGTTTCAAAATCGTGGTGCTGGTGTTGGAGTTTGCCGCTCCCTTCTCGAAGCGGTCATATTCCTTCATGGTTTGGTAGTCCAAGTCCTTGCGGTCTACCACAAACAGCACCTTGTCGATGTAGGGCAGCTGCGATGCCAGCCGTGCCGTTTTGAAGGAAGTCAGCGTCTTGCCGGAGCCAGTGGTGTGCCAGATGTAGCCGCCGCCCTCGATAGTGCCATACTTTTTGTAGTTGTTGGCGATCTCGATGCGGTTCAATATCCGCTCGGTTGCCGTGATCTGATATGGGCGCATCACCATCAGCATCTTTTCTGAGGTAAAGATGCAATACCGGGTCAGCACGCTCAGGATCGTGTGCTTTGCAAAGAATGTCCGGGTAAAGTCGATCAGATCCGTCAGCACACGGTTATTCGCATCGGCCCAGTAGGAGGTAAATTCAAAGCTATTGCTCGTCTTTTCCTTTTTCATCTTGCCGTGTTTGGCGTCCTTGATGGCATTGTAGCGGGTGCTGTTGGAGTAGTACTTGGTATTTGTGCCGTTGGAGATCACAAAAATCTGCACATACTCATACAAGCCGCAGCCCGCCCAGAACGAATCCCGCTGGTAGCGGTTGATTTGGTTAAATGCCTCCCGGATGGCCACCCCGCGCCGCTTCAGTTCCACATGAACCAGCGGAAAGCCGTTGACCAGAATCGTCACATCATAGCGGTTATCATGCCGTGCGCCGTCTGCTTGTTTTACCTCATACTGGTTGATGACCTGCAGGCGGTTGTTGTGGATGTTCTTCTTGTCGATCAGCGTGATATTTTTGGAGCTGCCATCATCCCGGTGCAGCACCTGTACATTGTCTTCCTGAATCTTCCGGGTCTTTTCAGGAATATGCTCGTTGGGGTTGGCAATTACATCACTGAAAAACTGCTGCCACTCCGTATCGGAAAACTGGTAGTGGTTCAGCTCTTCCAGTTGACTGCGGAGGTTAGCAATCAGTTCATCCTCGGTATGCAGCGGCAGATAGGTATAGCCTTGCTCACACAACAGCCGGATAAATTCTTTCTCCAGTTCTGCCTCACTCTGGTAGCTGTCAGAGCTCACCTTGGAGGGTTCATAGGCAGCAACAACAGTATCTTCGTTGGTAGCCGCAACGATATTGAAAAAGGACATTTCAAATTCCTCCTGCAATAATATCTATTTTTTGTTCTGCGCTTCTTGTTCACACGCTATACGAACTAAAAGTTTTATTTCCTCATTCCCCATCTGTGACACATCTATTTTCACCCACTTATAACCACAACTCTTATAAAAAGCATCTGCTTGTTTAAAGCCCCACTTTTGTTCACGTTCATCCGCATACTGATTTAAACCAGAAAAAATCTTTTGTATCTGATAGTCAGCACCACCATACTTTGGTTTAGTAATCTGTAATATCTGTTCCAGATAATTATTTAGACCATCAGTATCCAACGATTCAACAAATGTAACAATTTGGGGAATTGTGGATTCTATTTTTGATTGGTACGCACAAATCTGCAATCTGTTTTCTTCAAAAGTGCTTTGCACTTCCAAAAGTAAAACCAAGTCGCCTAACGCTGTTTCTTCATGTCGGTTTTCCATAATGGATATTGCCGACTTTAGTGTGTCTATTGCATTCGCACCTATCTCAACTTTTTGTTTTACCCACTCTTGTTTCTTTTCGGCAATGATTTGTTTGATTCTTTCGGTTCCAAGAGCCAAAAGCTGATACCTAGAGCTAATATAACCCAATATCCTAATGTATGGAATATTTAGCACCTTTATTTCATGGAATGCTGTGGAATACACTAAGATTCCAATTGTCGGTTCTGCATTCACTGGTAAAAATTCAGGCTTTATATTAGCAATAATTGCAGGAGAATATTGTATTTCACCTTTTTTCAAAAACTGTGGACGACTTGTTTCAAATGGGTGTGCAAAAGACAATGCTCGTATGTATTCCCATACTTCTTTATCTGTGGGAATTGTGCCATCATTAAATTGCAAGTTTTGATTTTCACAAACATCCGCAAAATAGCAGTAAGAAATCTGCTCGCCCTTTTGATAGGGGCTTTTAATCTTTAATTCCTTTAAGAGCAAGCCAGCAGCATCAACCAGCATTGCCCCATACATCATTATGAGAAAAAATTCTTCGTCTGTACTGGGTGACTCAATATGCTCATTGACGTATGCCGCACCTTTTTCAACTCTTTCCAGAAGGGCATATCCCAAATTATACAGCTTCAAATACTCTTTTTCACAGCAAAATATCTCTGTTTCATTGAGTACCTTCCGAAGCTCTTGATAAATTTTCTCGTCAATCGGACAGTTCATTTTTATGTTCCTTAAAACTCAATAATTTGTCCCGATAATATTCATACTGCTTTTGGCGTGCTTCAATTTCTGCAGGCAAACCAATGTTGAGGTCGGAGCAAATCTTCTCAAAGTTGTCCAGCACATTTACAATGCGGTTCTGGACATCAAGAGGTGGAACAGGAATTTTATAGGCCAATACTTTCTGAAAATCCAGAGAATCAACTGTCCCTCCCTGCTTTTTGGTCGTTCTGCGAATGCTCTCTCCATATGCTTGCAACGCATGGGAAACATACCGAGAAGATATCCCTTCTTTTGTCACCAGAATTTTAATATCCTGATTTACCGTTGTTTCAAACGGAATATAAGTAACCGGGAACGTATGTCGCAAAATTCCAGAACGTGTAACGATTGCCACACTTCCAGCCGGATATACCGTCATCGATGCCTCATCAATCGCTGCATTCGTGATATGGTCAATCGTATCTGACAAAATCGGCTGCTTAACATCTTTTGAAGATACCCACGGAATCGTGCCACTCTCCCAATATTTCTTTTCAGCCATCGAGGGAGTTTTGCCGCCAGACCACTTTCCCAGATCAGCAATTTCAACCATCAACGCTTTCATTTCAGTCTTGTCTAACAACTTTTCTCGGTAAAAACTATACTGTGTCTTTCTGGCTGCAAGCTCCGCTGTAAGCTCCGCTGTAAGCTTTGTGAAATTGTCTAGGATACGGACAATTTCACTCTGAACTTCAATCGGTGGAACAGGAAGAACAAGTGCTTTTACAATATCTGTATTTAGATTTTGGACAGCGCCTCCAAAGGATGCTCGTTTTTTCATTTCCTGCTGTATCGCAGATGAACTCAAGAGATAATATAAGTAATCCGAAAGGAAAACATCCTTAAAATTCGATATTGAAAGCCAACCATCGTGTATACAGCCATCAATCGCCAAAATATAAGGTCTACCAAAGCTCATAGAATTGGATAATATAAAATCCCCTTTCCGAACATATCTTGACTTTTCTGCACCTTCTTTTGTAATTTTTTCTTCGGACTGTGTTATATACTTACTTCCGACAGGAACATCACCTATTTTTATCCAATTCACCCCATCAGAATCATTTGTAATATACTTTTTTATTGGCCGCGGTGATGCACCTCTCAAAACTGTTGCGATTTCACCCAGCTTCTTATATTCCACACCATTCGGGCAAAGCTCCCGGAGCAGTTCATCTAGCTTACTCATCCGCACCCTCTTCTTTCTTTGCAATATAGGTACTGTACAGTGCCATCACCGCATAATAGTACATATCTTCCTGTGTTTCGATCAAATCTTCATCGAAAGCAAAATCTTCTTCTGATTCAGCAAATACCCGGCAACAGTCAATAACAACTCGCATTGTCCAGAATGTCATTATTTCTTCCGGGCATCCAGCTAAATTGCATTGCGACCAAACCATATCAATTGGTGGCT
>ERZ857480.88670-NODE-137481-length-11123-cov-10.0000_pt1 | contig 11123 bp, 10 predicted proteins | sample MGYA00519767_ERZ857480 | MGnify/ENA primary metagenome ERZ857480 (study PRJEB31778, sample SAMEA3449210) | human gut metagenome | biome: human gut; feature: human-associated habitat; material: faeces | place: United Kingdom | collected 2010/2012 ...
CTGCTCTGCTCTGCTCTGCTCTGCTCTGCTCTGCTCTGCTCTGCTCTGCTCTGCTCTGCTCTGCTCTGCTCTGCTCTGCTCTCAAGAGTATTCTCTCCTTTGTACATCTTGTCAATCCCTTTTAAATTTCTTCTCAACTTTATTTATTGCTTGTCTTATCGTCTGTTCTCGAAATACTAACAGCGCACAAGCATAAATAACAACGCCTATTACTCCGCCAACAAAACACCTACAAAGATCATTGAGCGAATCAAAAAATGGCATGATTCCCGCAATTCCAGCACACATACAAGCCATTGCAAAAAAGGCCTTTATAAATGTTCCAATTGCTTTTCCGTACTTAAATCCATCCATCTTTTTGCACATCTGAATTAAAAGCAGTATTGTACAGACCGTTGCTGAAACGGATGTTGCTAGAGCTAACCCCAGATATTCAAATTTCTTTACTAGTAAGATGTTCAACCCAATATTTACAGCAACTGCAATCGTTCCATTAATCATTGGTGTCTTTGTGTCCTTCATAGAATAGAAAACTTTATTCAGGACATCTCTAAAAGACGCTCCTACAATACCTAATGCGTAAATTTTTAAGGCACGGCTTACAAATAAGACTGTATTTTCATTGAATGCTCCACGTCCAAATAGAATTTGTACAATCTCTTTAGAAAACACAAAAATCAACGCGGCTAATGGAAGTACTAATAATGACACCACATTAATATAAGTTAGGGTAAAGGAATTTTTTTCTGCCTTGTTATTTCTTGCGAATAACTCAGTCATTTTAGGATACAGGATCGTTGTCAAACTTAAAATAACGACTTGCGTAACCATATTTGCAACTTCACTTGAATAGTTCAGTGCAGAGACACTTCCCTCTACCAAACCAGAAGCCATTGAACGATCCACAATTGAGTTAAGCTGATTTACACCCGTGCTGATAAATACCGGCCCCACCAGTATTAACATTTGCTTGATATTTGTATCTCGAAGATCTAAAACACGTCGATGCCTGAAATCAGTTTTTTTCTTTATAAGTACCCTTAAATAAACAAATTGTCCAAAGGATGCTAGAAGTAGACCAACTGCAAGAATATATGCGTTTCCTCCATAGAATCCGATTGCAATAAAAGCAATTTGAATCAAATTGTAAGGAACATTCATCAAAGAGTTTTGATTGAAATAGCCCTCAATTTGCAAATACGCATTATATATATATACCAAAATAATGGCAATACATGTAGGCATAATAATCTTTGCAAATTGATTGCATAGGATAAAAGTCTCTCCCTGAAATCCGCCTGCAAATAACTTCACAAGCTGATTTGAAAAAAGAACCCCTAAAATCGTCAAAAAAACAGATAGCAAACAAAAGATATTAAACACATTGTTTGCGAATCTATCTGCCAGCTCTTTGTTTTTCTTGACTTTTATTTCAGTGTACAGCGGTATAAAACCTGTCGTAACCGCTGTACCAAACACTGTAAATATAATTGCAGGGATATTTTGAACTGCAACAAAAACATCCGATACATAGCTAGTCCCATAGTAATTAGCCAAAACCATTTCTCGAACAAAGCTCAATCCTTTTGCTATGAACGCAGCAAGAATCAACTCAACTACCTTTATTGCAATGCTCTTATCCCTTTTTTTTGCCATTAATTGAAACCTCTCTTTACCGCCAGATTAGCTTTCTTTCTAAGGTAAAAGGCCAATTTGCCGAATGTTATTTTCTTTCGATAGAACCAGGCTACTTTTGCATAGAAGTGCAACGTACTACATGTGCCATGTTTTTTTATAAACTTATAATTTAGTTTATCTTTCTCTATTTCTTTAACGGCATCTGGATATATCGCATAAATGATATCTTTTGAATATGTTTTTGCTTTAAAAGAAATTGGTCTTGAGAAAAGATGTATATACATATATTCTTCTCTCTTCACATTTGTCCCATCTAAATAATTTCTAATAATCTTGCCATTTTCCCAAGTAAATACCTGTCTGTTATTCTTATATCCATCTTCCTCTGGCAAATACAACAAATAAAAGCTCGTTGTAAATCTATCCAGGTGAGCAAAATTGGTTTCTTTATAATACGGTATTTCCAGTGCATCGTATATTTCGCAAATACCAACCTCATCAAAAAATTTTCCATCACCGGATGTGAATACATCCTTATAATTCGGAGCATTTTCTACTTGGTTTCGATATCGTTGGTTAACCTCCGGTGTATTTCGGTAAATCACAGAATGTCCTTGAAATCCAATTTTATCGTATTTTTCAAGTATCTCATCAGTTATGAATGCTCTTATATCTCCAAAAATCAGGTCCATATCGCAATGGCCCCAGTAGTCATATGTTTTTAATTCATCACTAAATATTTCTCCATATGCAGGGCGAAAATCACACAATTTCCATGGTTTACTAATTACTATAGGAAAATCAAAATTATTCTGTATTCTTTCTTTTATACTGTCATAGGTGCAGTAATGTACTTTTACATTATTAGGGTAGTTATACTCTGTCCTATCATCAGTAAGTAAAATCCAATCAATCGTTTCATTTGCTGCACATGAAAGCAGCCACATCTTAAACCCAACCGGAAGTTTTCCGAAATACGGAACCAAATAAGCTATTGATTTCATCTATTCAATCCTTTCTTAACTGCCAACACATATCCAATCGGATATCCACAAGTGACAAGCACCTTTCTATATATTCCATCAATTGAAGAAATTGCTTCCTTATATTTCCGGCCAATTCTAATATTATCTCGGCTATATCCAATATATGCTTTGACAAACGCTTTGGGATATTTCCAAAAATAGTCCATTGCCTCATTGATATAAAAGCGCCATAAATAGATTGTTTCTCTTGCACGTCCCGTACTTTGTTTAATCACAGAATTTTCTTGATCGTGATAATAGGCTCTTATGTTCTCATCAATATAACGAGTCTTGTACTTTCGTGCCATTCTCCACCAGACAACCGATTCTGGGTAGAACTTGAGTTTTTCATTTGGTTCTGGAAATGGAAGTTCCTTCATTACATCGGTGCGAACAATATTCCATTTTTCAAAGCAAAGTCTCTGTACAAAATAAACATCCAGATCATTACTGTCAAACATATGCTGCGGATAAGATCCAATCGGTGTTCCATCTTCAGCATTATAGCATTTTGCAATAACGCCCTTATATTGATTCCTTTCCCCTTCAGGTATTGATTCCCATGTATTGATAAAAACCTCTAGTGCATTTGCCTTGAAAGAATCATCTGAATCTGCAATTAAAAACAGCTCCGATGTAGTTTCCTGCAGTGCCCTGTTTATTGCCGAATGTTTTCCTGCATTTTCTTGGTAAATATATATAATTTTGAAATCTGCTTCTTTTTCAAATTCTACCACAAGACTTTTAGTATCATCTGTTGACCCATCATCTACAATGATCCAAATAAAATCCCGGAATGTCTGTCTCTTCAAGCTTTCAAATACACGAGGTAAAGATTTTCTTCTGTTATATGTCGGTGTAAAAACTGTAATTCGCTCCATTTTCTCCTCCATCACTTTCAGCATTTCTCGTTGTCATACCTGCTATCGACATTATTAGATATATTAGAATCCAAATATCTGTGCTACCAGCTCCAAAAAGGTGATTGAAATAACATTCAAAAAATATATAGCACATCATCACAAATAACATTCTACTAACTGAAGCGGCTTTCATATAAATATATGTAAATACTATAGATCCAAGAATTCCACATTCTAAATATATCTTAACCAAATCATTATGCAAATTTCTATTAGAAAAATTTGAGCCGTGTAGTGCATTTAAATATTTTGTTAAATATGTTGTAACAGATCCTAATCCATATTTGATTTGGCCAGAATTGATTACCGCCTCTATCCTTGAGGATCTAGTAAGAGTAATCTCATTTAAAGTAACATGAAAAATTTGATAAAACCACGCTTCCAATGTGTCATTGAGCATTAAGCACGTCAGTACTGGAAGGAGAACAAAAACTACAGTTGTTACGATCACAATTTTTTTATTCACAGCTTTTTTTACAACAATCCATTTTGAGAATATAAAAAAACCTATGGCCGCCAGCATACTTATTCTTTTAAAGCTTAAGATGCAAAGAATTAGAGAAATTATAGCATTTTTCCTTTTTCCCATATAAAGATAAAAGCATTCAAATATTAGAAAAACAAATGCCAGTTCACTTTCAAACGGGCTATACGAATTTGCAAAAGAAATGCTTTTTAAATTTGCAAGTGTGAGTTGCCCAGCAAAATTCCTTAAAAATACTATAACATACAGCACAAATAAGTAGTTTAAAATTGTTTCTACATCTTGTTCATCAGAAATCTGCGAATATACGATTATAAAAATCAGTGGAGTATAATAGTATACTGCTTCATTTATTGCATATGAATTAAATCCATTTATCATTTGCAATATTGCTGTTATCGCAAACAAAAATGTAATTCCGTCAAAGACTAATAAATATTCTTTTCCGATTCCCCTTAATCTGCGTTTTTCATATAGACCGCTTCCTAAAAAATAAATTGCCGAAAAGCACCACGCCATTGCATATTTCAAATTTCCGAAATCAAATGCATATGCAATCATCACAAACAAAAAGAAACAATCTACCTGCCGAAGTTTTCTTATTTGTAACATACTCATTTCACCTCTTTATTTTTCTTAAAGTTGCCATCAATCCACCCTTGTAAGCAATTCCCTTTATGGATTCCAACAGTCTATCTTTAGAGGTGACTTTTATATACTTCTGAATGTGCTCATCCATTTCGTGTTCATCCAAATCCGTGTAGAAGGCTGCTCTATTCTTGTGCGGAATTGCGGAATTGCAAACCATTATTCCATCTAGTGCTACTGCCTTTTCTGCATCTACTTGGAACATCTCATACGCGGCAGCAATCTCTTTTAGTAGTTCGCCACCCTTATCCGTATGAACTAGGAGATTCGTATATCCTCTATCATCATCCTTTTTTCCCAACAATTCTCCCATGTGCCAACAGTCAAATACTGTATAATCACTAACTCGATTTAGCTGCTTAAATTTACAAGTATAGCAAGACGGCCGAGATGCAATCTCCGAAAAGAAACTTTTTAGCATATAGTCAACTCTTGCACTGCCTGTATATTTTTTGCCATTCTCAAATCTAAGCATCATTGTGCCACTATGATAGCCATATGTCTTGTTTCTAAAATTGATGTCCGTTATCCTTGAATTATACTTCTTGGTTTGAAAATCTATATATTTCTCCCACAGTTTAGGTGATGGTGTTCCATGACATACCAAATCCACCGTTATTAAATTCTCATAGTCTTTTTTTAAGAATTCCTTCAATCCATAGACCTGACAAGTAGTACCAATAAAGCAAACCCATCGTCCTTTTTTTAACTCATCCTGAATTTTTGTATATGTATCTCCCAAATAACTTTGGACATACTTTGACCCTCTCGTTTTTGAGAAATCCACATCATCCTTAGTAAATTCTCTATGAACAACATTCCAATTATTGTCATAGCTTGCAGTCCAAACACTGCCACCTTTACTAAAGAACCATTGAGCGAGAGGCGTAGAAAATCCACCTGATGTACTTTGCATAAGGTCATTTTGATTTTTTGTGCGAATCACATAGGCTGCCGGTGTTTTTTCTTCAATCGGCTTATAATTCAAGATCGGACATGCTTTTTCGCACAAACCACAGTTTACGCATTTCTTTTTATCGACGATTGGATATAAAAAGCCCTCTTTATCCGGCTGCATTGAAATACATTTTTTAGGGCAAATATTAAAGCAAGCCGTACAGCCACAGCATTTTACTTTATCTGTAATCTCGATCACTCTTTTATCTCTCCGCTTTCTTTAGTCTTCTAAAACAAACATCAATCACTCTTTTAGCAATTAAAGCAAAAACAATTGTTAATACAATGGTCAAAAGCAACACTACACCGTAAGCAACATTCCTATTATTGATTCGATCTGCAATTCCCAATTTTTCAACGACTCGGAATATCATCATATGAGAAAGATATACTTCCAAACTCACCTGACTTAATGTCTTTGTAACACTGTTTCCTAACAATTTCATCGGCTGAGATATAGCAAATATCACCCACATTGCAAACAGGATACTTGTTTTCACCGTAAAAAAAAGAGTGAACTCATTTGCTGGAATCAAATACCATGTCATTGTTATAACAGCTGTTGCCAGTAGTACCACAAATGTAGGGATTCTACTTACTTTTTCTTGAATATAATCTTTATAAAGATATAAAATTCCACCAATTACGAAGTAAACTGACAAAAACAAAAAGTTGGCACCATCTGTTTTACCTACAGATTCGTAGTAATTACAACAGCACCAATTTAAAACAAAACATATAATCACCGTGAACCACGCTCTCTTTTTTGTAGAAAGCAAGAAAACATAGAACGGAAACATAAAATAGAAAGCAAAAATCACACCGAGTGTCCAACCAACACCAATCACTGACATTTCATGTGAAGGCATCAAATTAAAGGCCATTGTAAGTGAAGCGAAAACATCTCTCCATAAAACTGTTTTTATACTAAGCAATGTGTCAATGCATACCAGCAATGCAAAAAATGGCAGGTTCTTAGCAAATCTTCTTGAATAGAACGCATTTAGATTTGCCCCCCCGTTTAAACTTTTCGTAATATCCGCAACACATTCCAAAGCCGCTCAATATCAGAAATAACTTTACAAAATGTGTCATGCTGCCGATAACATTCGTAGCGATTTCCAGTGTAAGAGGATGTCCCATATTAGATGACACATGCATAGCAACGATGCCAAAAGCAGCAATAACTTTTAGCCCATCTAAATTTTCATATCTATTATTACTGCTTATCGCCATAAATAATTTCTCCTTTTAAGCACGCCCTTTAATTTCACGCAAAATAGTGCTGAGGTATTCATCTGTTACCAGCTTAAGGTTTTTATATTTTTCTCCTACAGCTTTATAATCAATATCATCTTTTACAACGTCTGATAAGTCCATTCCGTTTTTATAACGCCGACTTTCTAGACCAAAATTCACACACAGGGTATCAATACGAGAATTTTTTGAAAAGCTGGAATTTTCAGCATATCTGTTAAATACCACAAACTGCTTTTCATTAAGAATAGAAAATGCTGTCCCGTGGAAAGAATCCGTGCAGACATACTCTGCATTTCGCAGAAGATTTAGAAATCTTTCTGGACTCACATCATACGGAGCAAAGTCTCCAAAGTTTTCATCTTCTTCTACATACTGATCCATGTGCCGCAACGCAACGACTTTCATGCCCTTGTCATGAGCTAATTTCTTTACTGCATTGCGATATTCCTGCGTGGCACCAAGGAAGTATGCAAAAATATATGGCTCATTGATTTCTCTCTTATTAGGAATTCTCTCCAGCCATTCATTTTTACTCAAAAAGAAAACAGGGTCTAAAATCGTAGGAACATCTCGACCAGTCAATTCCTTGACAATCTCACTTCCTCGATTCTCACGCATACTAATGTATTCAATGCGATTCAAATACTGTATCGTTCTTTTCTTTTGATACCACGGAATTTCCTTTACTCCGAAACTAGAAGCAATTGAAATTTTTAGCGTGTCATCCGGAACAAACATCAAATTGTAATAATTCGTTGGCAATCCTGCTGGACTCCAAAGCTGATCGCTTCCTGTTATAACCGCCGAATATTTCTTTCCACCCTCGCATAATGCCGCATAGCCGATATACTCATCGGAGAAATCCTTAAAAGCCCATTTTTTGAATCCGGCAAATGCTTTCATACGAACTTCATTATTCTTTGCATACTCAGGATGCTTTTTTAGACTAAGTTTTCTCTGAATTCCCTCATATCTGCTATTAAACCAAACTGCATTAAAAAGACGCGGCACATCTTTCAGTGCGTCTGTCACAGTCTTCTTTCTAGTATATCGAACCAGCTCATACTCAATATTTTGATTTTCCAAATAACTAACAGTTGCATATGCTTGCAATATGCCTCCGTAATTTTCATGCATATATTTTATGCATACTCCAACCATTTTAAACTCTCCTCTATGCTGCACATCTTACTTTTTCAGCAGTTCCTCATATATTGCCTGATACTTCTTATTTTTTTCCTGCCAAGTATACTTTTCTGCTTTCTTTCGCGCGTTTTTTCCGCGTCTTGTCACTTCATCAGGATTAGCAATACATTCAAGAATAGCCTTTTTCAAATTCTCGATGTACTCTTCCTTCGTATTTCCTTCATAAAGCCAACCCGTGTCTTTATCAAAAAGAGTTGCTCCGCCAAACTTATTAATGGTGATAACTGGAATACCTTTTGACATTGCCTCCAATAAGACCGTGCCTGTCGTTTCTCGAATGCTCGGCATAATAAATACATCCGCACCTGCATATTCCTTTTCCATTTCCATATAGGGAATGGAACCCATGCAGTGCACATGCTCAGACAAGTTCAGGTTGTCCTTACAGCGTTTACGCAGATGCACAAGCTCCGGGCCATCACCTACAACCCTAACCTGATATCTAGTTTCCTGCGGAATTGTCATCAATGCATCAAAAAGGAAATCCAAGCCCTTTCGATAAATCATTCTTCCGGCAACCAGAAAGACACATTCTTCATTTCTGCCCTTTTCTTTGCAAGTATCTTTAATATCATTTATATCCACCGCAACCTCAGTCACTGGCTCGTCACATACATTGTAATTCTTCATTCCCTTTTTCCTTTTCTGTCCAGTTCACCAATTCGTCCGGTCTTAATCCATTGTCAAAGACTAATTCATATGGACAGTTTAGTTCTGCCCCCCCACGAGGAATTCTTGAGTCTCTTTATTTGCAAACATAATATAATCGCAACGATTTAGTTTGCCTGTGATTCTCAGCTTAAAACGATACAAGCGATTTATCCCTGAACGAACGACTTCAATGATTTCATGTCCCTTTGCGTAATCTTTCAACCCATTAGGCAAAGACTCTCCTCCGCCAAGTGGCCCACAGACAAATTTGATATTTGCTATCTTTCCATAGTCTCCAATTGCACGGAATTCAATTGGTGTAATCTGATGAATAACGTCAATTTTTTGATCCGCACAGATTTTCTTTGCAAGAGGAAGCACCTGTCTATTCCACACATTAAGTCTTCCAGAATACATAAATCCCTTGAAGATTTTCTTGTAAAAATTCGGGATGTCAACATAATAAAACTTTATATTTCCAAGTGGGTGACTCTGCAAATATTTTTCGACTGGTTCACGTTGCTCTTCTTTTGTGATCACATAAACTTTATTTGTTTTTGAACTCTCATAAGGAACGCACCAACCGATTTTATCTTCGCTTCCAGCAAAAGGGTTACATGAATAAGCTATATACAGGATATTCATTACTTTGTCTCCATCTGCTGTGCGATATCAGCATCCACGATTTCTTCGCCGGTCTTATGCTTCAGCTGCTCCTTAGAAGCTTCACTCAGACCGTTGTTGATCACACAGTTCATATCGCAGGTGCTGCACTTGTCGAGTTCCTCTTTGGTGACTTTGCCATCACGATAGTCACGGCAAATCTTCAGCTCATACATGCTGTACGGATGTTTGGTGAACAGAGCCTTAAACTTGTGAACCAGAACCCAGGTAGCAGGCTTCCATATATACTTATGCATAGCAGGACTTACGCTTCCAATCATCCAGCAGTCACGGTCGCAGCAACGAACCTTTGCACGAACCTTCTCGGCCTCCGGGCTATTCCACAGCTCGTCCCAAGTCTGTTTGTTCAGGTTGCCCATGACCTCTTTGTCCTTGGTGCCATTGCAAGGCATAACATCGCCATACGGATCGATGAAGAAGGTATCGAAGCTCATGTCGCAAGGCAGCAGACGCTTCTGTCCGTAGATATAATTGATCAGGCCGTGGTTGAAGTAAGCACGGAACCACTTTTTCGGGCTGTTACTACGGAGCAGTTCGTTGACCAGATTCTCGAAGTTCTTTGCCACCATCGGACGGTCGTGGATAATGTTCTTCGCCTCAACGAAGTAGAAGCTGTTATGCAGAGAAGCAGTTGCAAACTCCATGCCCATCTCGTCAGAGATCTTGTACAGCGGAACCAGGTCAGGAGCGTTTTTGTCCTGAACAGTCATACCGAAGCCGACATCCTTCATGCCCATCTCACGAAGCTTCTTCAGCGTGCCATAACCACGCTGGTAGCCATTCTGCAGGCCTCGAATCTCGTTGTTGGTCTTCTCCAGACCCTCGATAGAGATACGGATACCGATCTGCGGGAACTCCTTGCACAGGTCAACGATACGGTCAGTGAAGAAACCGTTTGTGGAAATAACGATACGGTCAGACTTCTTGTACAATTCGCGCACGATATCCTTCAGGTCGGTACGGATGAACGGCTCGCCGCCGGTAATATTGGTAAAGTACATCTTTGGCAGCTTCTTGATGGTTTCGATGCTGATTTCCTCTTCCGGCTTAGAAGGTGCTTTATAGCGGTTGCACATGGAACAACGAGCGTTGCAGCGATAGGTGACGATGACAGTACCATTCAGTTTCTTTTCGCTAGTGTTAGACATTTTTAATACCTCTATCTCTCTTTTTATCTATAAACTTTCATAATTTTCTCGTAATACTCATCGATAGTATCGAAGCTGATGTCCTTGCAGTTCGCACTGTACTCCGCACACAGCTTCTTATCACCCCAGAGCTTCTCGATCTTCTTCTTCAGATCTTCGGCATTTTCGCTCTCAAACAGCTCGCCGGTCTTGCCGACCTGAATCAGCTCCGGGATACCACCTATCTCTGCTCCCAGCACCGGTGTGCCATACATCTGGGATTCCATTACGGAGAACGGGCAGTTCTCATACCACTCAGACGGGTAGATGGAGAACCGTGCCTCACGGATAAGCTTTTCCAGCGCTTCGCCTTTCTGGAAGCCGACGTTTTTGATGTTCTTAATACCATTTACTGTCTCTTCCAGCGGGCCAGTACCGGCGAAGATGAACTGCACATCCGGCAGCTCCTTACAGACCTTGATGAGTGTGCCGATGCCCTTCTCCTCAGAGAAGCGGCCGA
>ERZ857480.34447-NODE-53233-length-11106-cov-7.9873_pt1 | contig 11106 bp, 10 predicted proteins | sample MGYA00519767_ERZ857480 | MGnify/ENA primary metagenome ERZ857480 (study PRJEB31778, sample SAMEA3449210) | human gut metagenome | biome: human gut; feature: human-associated habitat; material: faeces | place: United Kingdom | collected 2010/2012 ...
GCTGCTGTCAAGACTTTCGCCCACAACTGCATATCCGTGATTTTGGCTCGTCACATAAGTTCTGCCGCTTGCAAGGTCGATAACAGGCTGATTTGCACCTCTGTGGCCGTATTTAAGCTTTTGAGTTTCAGCTCCGTTTGCCAATGCCATAAGCTGATGACCAAGACATATTCCGAAAATTGAAATTCCAAGCTGTGAAATCTCGCTGATATTATTTATAATATCAACATTTTCAGACGGATCTCCGGGGCCATTTGAAAACATTATTCCGTCAGGATTAATTTTCTTTATATCTTCCGCTGTTGTATTTGCAGGTACTACAACTACCTCACAGCCACGCTTTACAAGCTCATTTCTGATATTTCTCTTATACCCGAAATCAAACAATGCAACCTTATACTTTGGATCTTCATTTGAGTATGTAAGAATTTCATCATTTGTGACGCTTTTTACAGCATTCTTTATTTCAAATTTTTTGATTTCCTCAAGAAGCTGCTCCTTTTTTAAATAAACATCATCAGTAGTAATTGCACCGTTCATTACACCGACTTCTCGGATTATTCTGGTAAGACGGCGTGTATCAATATTGTGAATTCCAATTATGTTATGCTTTATCAGGAAATCGTTAATGTCAGTGTTTTTATCCATTCTGAAATTTGACGGCGTATTGCACCATTCTCTTACAATATAACCGCTTACATAAGAATCTGCCGATTCATAATCCTCGTCATTCACTCCATAATTTCCGATAAGCGGAAATGTCTGAGTTACAATCTGTCCATAGTAGCTCGGGTCAGTTAAGGTTTCCTGATATCCTGTAAGACCTGTAGTAAAAACAACTTCGCCTATAACTGTCCCTTTTGCACCAAAGCTTCTCCCCTCAAATACCTGACCGTCGGCAAGAAGCAGATACGCCTTTTCACCTTGATTGAATAATGACATTTTTTTCATTTCCTTTCATATTACATATCTAAGAACTTGTTTTCGTATGAACAAGCTGTTATTAATCAAGATTAATATACTGAGTAATATCCTTTTTCATTCTCAGTACCTCACGTCTTGCAGCCTTTGCAAAGTCACGTTCATCACATTCTTCTTTCTTGTATGCACACATTACTGCTCTTGATGAATTAACAATTGCTCCAAGTCCCTTTTCATCAAAAGCACCCTTTAATCCTTCTGCTCCGCCGCCCTGTGCACCGTATCCGGGAACAAGGAACATCGTATGAGGAAGCCTTTTACGAAGCTCTGAAAGCTGTTCAGGATAAGTCGCACCAACAACGGCTCCTACACTTGAATAGCCATACTTTCCAATCTGGTCCTTACCCCATTCCTCGCACATATCTCCCATAACGGCATATATCGGAGTTCCGTCAATCAGCTTGTCCTGAAGTTCGCCGCTTGATGGATTTGAAGTCTTAACAAGCACATAAATTCCCTTATCACGTTCCTTGCAGATTTTAAGAAGAGGATTGATTCCGTCAGAACCAAGATATCCGTTTACTGTAAGAGCGTCTGAACCAAAAGGTTCTATCTCGTTTTCTCCAATTTTAACAGAACCAAGATGTGCAGTGGCATAAGCCTCCATAGTAGCACCAATATCGTTTCTTTTGCCGTCTGTAATTACAAACATTCCTTTCAGCTTTGCATACCTGATTGTTCTTTCAAGAGTTTTTACTCCATGATGACCATACATTTCATAATATGCAGCCTGAGGCTTTATTGCAGGTACAATATCGCAGATTTCATCTATAATCATTTTGTTGAATGTAAAAATTGCTCTTGCCGCAGCTTTAAGACTCCAACCGTCATCATTAAGATATCTTTTCTGAATAAATTCAGGAACATATTCAAGCTTTGGGTCAAGACCTACAACCGTAGGATTTTTAGTTTCAATAATTTTTTCAATAAGTCTGTCAAAAGACATATTTTTCCCCTCACAATTCTTTAAAAGTCTTATATCAACACTGCACAAAGCACGTCAAAAGGCTTTGTACGGTGCGGTCTTAGAACCGATTCCAACAAGTATGATGAGACAGATTTTTAGAGTTTGTTCTCATATCTTATTTCACCCTTGGAAATAGTCATAATTGGTTTGCCTTTAAGAGTCATTCCTTTAAACACAGTATTATGTGATTTTGAATGAAGCTTTCCAGGCTCAACAATCCATTCCTTGTTCAAGTCCGCAATAACAAGGTCTGCGGTTTCATCATCTTTTATTGAGATAAACGGAAGTCCAAGAAGCTTTCTCGGATTTACCGACATAAGCTCTACAATTTTATTAAGACTCACCTTTCCCGTATGATAAAGCCCTGTAAGTGTTGCCGCAAATGAAGTTTCAAGTCCGACCACACCGTTTGGTGCTTTCTCAAAATCCGCCTTTTCCTCTGCTGTATGCGGTGCATGGTCTGTTACTATGCAGTCAATAGTACCGTCAACAATTCCGTCTATTATTGCCTTAACGTCATCAGCAGTACGCAAAGGCGGATTCATTCTGAAGTCTGCGTCCCTTGCAGCAAGTTTCTCATCGGTCAGAAGGAAATAGTGCGGACAGGTTTCACACGTTACCTTTACCCCTGCTTTCTTTGACTGTCTTATTATTTCGGTACTTCCCTCGGTGCTTACATGGGCTATATGTATTCTTGAATTTACGCTTTTTGCCAGAATAAGCTCTCTTGCTGTTATCATATCTTCGGAAACTCTGTCCATTCCTTTTACGCCGAGTTTCTCGGACATTTCGCCTTTATTCATTATTCCGCCGTTTATTATGCTCAAATCTTCGCAATGAGAAATCACAAGCAGTCCGTTATCATTTGACTTTTCCAATGCCTCACGCATTTGTTCAGCATTTTCAACAGGACGTCCGTCATCAGAAACCGCAAGTACTCCCGATTGCTTCAATTCGCCATAATTACACAATCCTTTCCCGCACATACCGTTTGTAATGCAGCCGACAGGATAAACCTCAACACCCGTATCTTCTGCCTTATCAATTATATATTTTACAGTTTCAGGATTATCAACAGGCGGTTTTGTATTCGGCATACACAATACACCTGTAACTCCACCGGCAAGAGCCGCATTACAGCCCGTTATTACATCTTCCTTGTGAGTAAAGCCGGGATCTCTGAAATGAACATGCATATCAAAAAACGAGGGCATTACAGCAAGTCCCGTACCGTCAATTTCAATATCTGCTTTCATTTCAATACTGTCTGCAACATGCTTTATTTTGCCGTCTGCAATATAAATATCGGCTATGAAATCATTTTCAGCGTCGATCGCTCGTATACCTTTTAAAAGTATCGTGTCCATAAATTCCTCCGCTAATCTAAATTATAAATCTCAACGCAGTCATTTCCGTCAATTTCATTTACGAAAACTTTAACTATTTCATTTCTTGATGTCGGCAGATGCTTTCCGACATAATCAGGACGTATCGGCAGTTCTCTGTGACCTCTGTCAACCAGCACTGCAAGCTGAATGGACTGTGGTCTGCCACGCTTAATGAGAGCGTCAATTGCTGCTCTTGCACTCCGTCCTGTATAAATCACATCATCTACAAGGACGACATTCATATTTTTCACTTCAAAATCAATCTCTGTTCTGTCCTCTGTATGAGGTTTTACAACGTCATCTCTGCATGGTGTAATATCAATTGCACCAAAATTAATATCCGTCTTTTCAAGCTCATTGATTTTATCAGCAATACGCCTGCCAAGAGCCACACCCCTTGATAAGATACCGACAATACATAAATTATCCGCACCTTTATTGTGTTCAAGGATCTCATATGTAATTCTGGCTGCCGCACGCTGCATTGCCTTGTCGTCCATGATAATTCTTTTCTTTTCCAAAATAATGTTCTCCTTAAAAAAAAACGCTTACCTGATGCTGACAGGTAAGCGTAGTAATTGTATATAGCTATAGCGATACAGCATATAAGGATTACCGCCTTGTCAACCTCACAGGATTAACTTAAAGGGATACTCAAAACATTATAATTATTATATCACATTATTTTTAATATGTCTATAGCATAATATCGTAAATTTGGAAATTATTTACCGAACGATATTATGAAAAAGCACCAATTTTATGCGTCACACCAAAGCGGTTACTTTTTTCTAACCAGTTTTCCAACGGCAGAAACAGCAGTCCCGATAGTTTTGGTAACAGCATTAACAGTTTCTGCTTTATCAATAACAGCTTTGTTTTCATTTAAAAGTTCATTTGTTTTATCAGAATTTTTGCAGGAACTGCCATTAAGATTTCCGATGCCTTTTACTATTGAACAGCCTGCACCAATAGAAAAATTCTTGAATTTCTTTTCAAACTCCATAATTGCCTCATCATTCTGCTGAACTCAATTCAACTGGTTCGGCAATAAGAAATTTAATCTTTTTGCCCTCCTCAGTAAACATACGTTCATGTTCCGTAACAATATTTTCATAAGGACTTTCATTGTGCAGATCCCATGTTTTAAACTTAATCTTATATCCTGCATCATGGAAATACTCAAATGACTCCTCAAAAAGCTCGTCATCATCAGTTTTAAACCAAAGCTCTCCCCTGAGAAACTTTTTATAGTTCAAAAGCTGTCTTGTATGAGTCAAACGTCTTTTTTTATGTTTTTTCTTCGGCCATGGATTACAGAAATTTATATAAATTCTGTCAACATTATCATTTTCGTCCCATGCATTGTCTATATTTTCCATATTCTGAATTGCAATTCTCACATTTTCAGGTTTTCTTGCCGCATCAAAATAAGCCTTTTCAAGATTTCTTTTTGCAAGTCCAAGCATTTCATTTTTTATGTCCATAGCAATAAAATTAATTTCAGGATGAAGAATTGCAATCTGAGAAATAAATCCACCCTTTCCGCAACCTAATTCAACGTAAAGAGGCTTTGAATTATCTTCAAAAACAGTATTCCACTTTCCTTTCATTTCCTGCGGATTATGTACGCAAAAATCACATGCGTCAAGCTCAGGCTTAGCCCACGGTTTATGTCTTATCCTCATATTATCCTCCATCATTTTTCATTAAATATTAATATCAAAACATAAAATATAACTTTTCTGCAAATTACCTTAATAATTATAGACGAAAATCAGGCAAATTTCAAGTCCCCTGAAGCAATATCCAAAATATAATGAAAATTCTGCTTTAAATGCACAATATTTTATCAAGAGTCACTTTTAATTTGCTGACAAAAAACTTAACCACAAGTCCTGTAAATACTGCAGTAAGAATAGTACCTTCCCTTGCACCAACTATCTTACCCTTAAAAAGAAAAAATGAAATTAATACTGATAAAACAACACAGCAAATATCAAATTCAACCTTTATATTTCCAAAGTTCATTTTGGTTTTATCTGAAACTGCCTTAACAAATGCCTCTCCAGAATTCATTATTACATTTGCTATTACAGACATTGAAATTCCAAAACCAAGTATTATTATTCCTGTAATTACCAGAAGTATTTTTACTGCATAATCATTTACAGGAATATACGAAACGCACTTCATGCCAAAATCAGTGAAAACACCAAAAAGAAGTGAAAGCGGTACCTGTAATAACTGTATAAGCTGAAAATCCTTTCGTAATATAATAACTTGACCCAAAATCAAAAAACAATTCCAGATTATAAGCCATGTACCAAGAGAAAAAAACGCAAATTTGCAGCTTAGTACATTGGCAACTGATGATATCGGAGATACGCCAAGTTCACCATGCTTTGTTACAGCCACTCCAAATGCAGCAAAAAACAAACTTACTATAAACAAAATATAACGTCTCACTATTTCTTTTTTCTTCATTTTATTACCCTCCGTATAGCAAAGTGTACCGAACTGCATCTGTTATTGCTCCCTCAACTAACTCTTTTTTCTGCTTTTCCTGACAGCGAAATACTGCATCAAATCCAATTTTCAAATGCTGTATGGTAAGAAGTACAACGTAGTAATATATGGTTTGAATTGTCAGATTAGTTGCAGCATTTTCACTGGATATATAATCATGTCATAAAAAAAGGACGGTTCAATTTTGCCATCCTTTAAAGTTATTATCTATATTTATTAAAACACCAAATTATTCAAAATCTATATACAAATAAATTTAAAAATGATATAATATAAAAAATCATCTTTAAATTAAAGGAGTTTTACATCATGAAAAAGTATTTACAGGAATATATGAAATATATAATGGACAAGCTCAATTCAGCTTCAAAAGAAGAAATGGAAGAAATTTTGCAGGAACATTTATGTAAAATACAATTTATGCAGCATGAACGCCTTATTCATTTCCTTGTAACTATGCTGTTTACATTTATGTTTTTTGCAAGCCTTGGTATTTTCGCTGTAACCGAGCAAATTGGTTTTCTTGTACTGCTTGCTGTTATTCTGTGTTTGCTTATACCGTATATTATACATTATTATTTTCTTGAAAATACTGTTCAGGAAATGTATAGGGTATACGATAAAATTTTAAGCAAATCAAAGTAAAATGCAAAAAAATAAACCGCCTTGCCGTCATATAGCGAATAAAACCCGCACAAAGCAGGTGGGTAAACTCCTGGCTGATTCACGCTCCCTTCTTCCGCCGAAACGGGAGGTCTGCAATCCACAGTCAGAGATGAATTCCCTTATTAAAAGTGTTGGATTATAAAAACTATAATTACTCGAACAAGGCAGAATATTTACTTTTCATTAAATTTATTATATCACAGATTTGATAAAAAATCAAGTATTAATTGAAATTTTATTTTTGTAAAATCAATCACAGCCACACTCATCACAACAACAGTCGCAATCTTCATCATCGCAGTCACAATCATCAAAGATTTCTTCAAGTCTTTTCATAAAATATTCGGAAACCTTATCAAATTCGTCATCGTCATCAATTGATGCAAGAATTTCCTCTCCATTATCTTCAATTGCTTTAAGGATAACAAGTTCCCCGTCATCATTTAAGAAATTTTCACTTTCAATAGCAGGAATCATTGCAAAATACTGAACTCCATCTATTTCAGCGGCATCAAGCATTTCAAAGTTTTTTTTATTTCCCTGATCATCCACAAGCTCATAAAGCTCAGGAGTGTATTCATTCATATCGGGCATTTTATTCTCCGTTCTGACGAAAAACGTCATTAAATATTACAGATAACTCATTTTTCTGTAATTACATTATACAATATTTTAAAAATAATATCAAGTACTTTCATGATTTTTTATACTGTATGTTTTGCCTAAAAAACAAGCATAAATTTGTCTAATATGTAAAAATAATAGTTTTTTATCAAAAAAATCAAAAAAACTATTGACTTTGTACTACACCTGTGGTATTATAATATCAAGGAAAGGGAAAAAGAAATTAAGTACCTGATAGTTAAATGTTTACAAGGCTTATGGTTTTATCCATTGAGTAGACATAATATTAGCGGAATGGAGAGTGGGTCCAATGGAAAATAGTGAAACACAGAATTTAATAGCCTATGGGCTTGCCGGACTGTTTTAATTAAGTGGGAGTTTAATGCTGAGTGCTTCTCCAAATCATAGGATTACTAAGGAACAGCAAATAAAGTTTATACGGCTATATAAGATTTCATAATTCATTTCAGAATACAGGATTATCTGAGATTTCGACTTATAAATAAGTCTTAATATATATGAAATCATTCGAATAAAAGTATAAATAAGGTGGTTACAATGAAAATTTAAATTTGTTTTGCCAAAAAGTAAAATAAATTTATAAAGGTGATACCGATGGGTAAGTTCTAAGTTGTTTGTTATGTAGGATTTCTTCCTGAATTTCTTATAAAGGTTTGTGATTTCTATGAAAAAATTTAAGGAAAAAATGAAAATCTGAATTTAAGGAGTGAGTCCAAAGGAAAATGCCGCTAAGTGATGAAAGTCGCTTAATTTAAATTTAAAATTTAATAAAATGAGAGGACCTCAAGCGGTTTATAATTCAGCTTGAGGTCTTTTTGATTTTAATCAACATCTCACAAAGATTGTGATGTATTGCCTTTATATAGACATTTACTATTCAGATTCCTTTATAATCTTTTTCCGATATGCCAATGCTGCCTGTTCCTGCTTATTTTCTCCAAAAGAATAATAAATATGATCTTTTAAAGCATCAGGCAAATACTGCTGTTTTACATAATGATTTTTATAATTATGCGGATATATATAGTGCTGTCCTTTTATTGCTGCCCCCTCCCCGTCATAATGCTTATTCTGCAAATGACGTGGAAAATCCAATGCATCACATGATTTTAAATCCACAATTGCTGCATCTATGGCAGACTCTGCACTATTTGACTTGGGTGCTGTTGCAAGCAGAATAATCGCTTCTGAAAGAGGTATTCTTGCCTCTGGCAGTCCCAATTGCAAAGCAGAATCAACACACGCTTTCACTATTGAAATGGCTTGAGGATATGCTAAACCAATATCCTCTGCTGCAATTACAAGCAAACGGCGTGAGAGCGAGATTATATCCCCTGCCTCAATCAATCGTGCTGCATAATGAAGTGCCGCATTCTCGTCTGAACCCCTGATTGATTTTTGCAATGCAGATAAAATATCATAATGTTGGTCGCCATCACGATCATATCGCATATTGCTCCTTTGAGTCAGTTCACGAACCATATCGGCTGAAATATGTATTTTTTCAGATTCACACTGACCGCTTAGTATACTCAACTCCACTGTATTCAACGCTTTTCGGACATCTCCGCCGCATCCCTGAGATATTATTTGACAGCATTCATCATCAAATATAATTTCAACATTCATTTCTTCGGCAGAAAGCTGAAATGCTCTCCTGACAGCCTTTATAAGTTCAGATGAACTTACAGGCTTAAATTCAAAAATCGTACTTCTGCTGAGCAAGGCATTATATACAGAAAAATATGGGTTTTCTGTGGTTGAAGCAATCAATGTAATGTCACCGTTTTCCATGTATTCCAATAAACTTTGCTGTTGCTTTTTGTTAAGGTACTGTATTTCATCAAGATAAAGCAAAATGCCGTTTTCAGCAGCAAAAGTTCCGATATTTGAAATAACATCTTTAATGTCGGATATTGAAGCGTTTGTACCATTAAGCTTATGAAGAGTCATGTCACAGTTTTCTGCAATTATTCTTGCTACTGTTGTCTTGCCTACTCCCGACGGTCCATAAAAAATCATGTTCGGTATTTTGCCGCTTTCGATAATTCGCCTTAAAGGACGATTTTTATTAAGCAAATGTTCCTGCCCTACTACATCATCAAGAGTTTTTGGACGAATTTTATCAGCTAATGGTGACGACATTTTTATTTCTCCTTTTAACCGTTTATAGTATAAGTTAAGGTTTGTTATTATATAACTACAAAGTTATTGAGGGAAACCCTTTTAAAAAAAGGGTTTGCCCCAGCAAATCCGCAGATATACATAAAAGCTCTAACTTATATTATAAACATATAATTAAAAATCAGGACGGACAGCATGTCCGTCCTTAAAAATATTTATTCATAAAGTGGGAACTTTTCGCAAATTGCATTAACGCCTGCACGAATTTCATCAGCTTTATTTTCAAAATCAGTAGCACAAAGATAAATGTATTCAGCAATTTTTTCCATTTCCTCAACACCAAGACCTCTTGTTGTTACTGCAGGAGTACCAATTCTGATGCCGCTTGTTACAAATGGCTTTTCTGGGTCATTATGAATAGCATTTTTATTAACTGTAATATAAACTTCATCAAGTCTATGCTCAAGTTCCTTGCCTGTGATATTGAACGGACGAAGGTCAACAAGCATAAGATGATTATCCGTACCACCTGAAACGAGGTTAAATCCTCTCTTTAAAAGGCCATCAGCAAGAGCTTTTGCATTTTCAACAATTCTCTTTTGATACTCCTTGAATTCAGGCTTAAGAGCTTCACCAAAGCAAACTGCCTTAGCTGCAATTGTGTGCATCAAAGGGCCGCCCTGTGTTCCCGGAAAAATAGCTGAATTAATCTTCTTTGCAAGTGCTTCATCATTTGTAAGAATAAGTCCGCCTCTTGGTCCTCTGAGAGTTTTATGGGTTGTAGTTGTAACTATATCAGCATAAGGTACAGGTGATTCATGAAGTCCTGCTGCAACAAGACCTGCAATATGAGCCATATCAACCATAAATAAAGCTCCAACTGACTTGGCAATTTCTGAAAGACGTTTGAAGTCAATTGCTCTCGGGTATGCACTTGCTCCTGCAACTATAAGCTTTGGCTTATTTTCTTCTGCGAGCTTTTGAACCGTGTCATAATTTATTTTTTCTGTTTCATCATCAAGACCGTATGAAACAAAGTTGAAATACTTGCCTGAGAGATTTACAGGTGAACCATGAGTTAAATGTCCTCCGTCAGCAAGGCTCATGCCAAGAACGGTATCACCAGGCTGGAGAACAGCAAAGTAAGCAGCAGTATTTGCCTGTGCACCTGAATGAGGCTGTACATTTGCAAAGTTTGCACCAAAAAGCTTTTTAGCTCTTTCAATAGCAATATTCTCAACAATATCGACACATTCACATCCGCCGTAATAACGCTTACCCGGATAGCCCTCTGCATATTTATTTGTAAGTACAGAACCCATAGCAGCCATTACTTCAGGAGAAACAATATTTTCACTTGCAATTAATTCAAGATTTCTTTTTTGACGTGCTAATTCTTTCTGCATTGCTTCGCCAACTTCAGGATCACTTTTAGTAACAAAGCCAATAGAATCCATTAGGTTATTATACATAATATAAAACAGCTCCTTAAACATAATATGAATTAATTATACACTATATTTTTAATAATTTCAATAGAATTTGGCAAAATTTTATGATAAATTGTTCGTTTTGTAAATGATACTTGTCAAATGGAAAATGGTTTTAAATAATTATTGCAAGTTGTAAAATAAAATGACACAAAAAAGAAGACTCAAAGTGAAACTTATGGTATAATGTAAGTGAAGAAACAAACACAACCAAAGGAGAATCACAATGAGTCACTTAAATTATACACCCAAAAGCAAGAAAGGTCAACACCTAAGCTACGAAGAAAGGCAAAAAATCGAAATATTGTTAAAGGCA
>ERZ857480.72934-NODE-112973-length-11086-cov-9.0000_pt1 | contig 11086 bp, 10 predicted proteins | sample MGYA00519767_ERZ857480 | MGnify/ENA primary metagenome ERZ857480 (study PRJEB31778, sample SAMEA3449210) | human gut metagenome | biome: human gut; feature: human-associated habitat; material: faeces | place: United Kingdom | collected 2010/2012 ...
CCCGCCGTTTCATCAGACCCCTTGTAAAAACCCGTAAAAAACAGTATAATATTAAATTAGGGAGCGTGTCTGCGGACGCGCACGAATCAAAAGAAGCGCGAGTCGCTTAGAAAGGTGGATGGCCATGCCCTGCACATATGTCAGCTGCGTCGCGGAGCGCCACATGGGCCGGGAGAGCACGGGCACGCTGATTCAGGCAAAGTTGCCGGAGGAAGGGGAGGCTCTTCTATCGCGCTTCGGCGGGCAGGTGCAGACCATCTATCTCGACCCGCCGTTCAACACGGGCAAGCAGTTCGATATGAAGGCGCGCATCGGCGAAAAGGGCTATAAGACCGGCTCGCCCAGCCTCAGCCTGCCCGCTTACGACGACCGCTGGCCGGATCGCGCGGAATACCTGTCGATGATGAAGCAGACGCTGCTGCTCTCCCGCGAGCTGCTCAAGAAGGAGGGCACCCTCTTTCTGCATATCGACAGCCGGATGTACGCGCACCTGCGGCTGCTGATGGACGAGGTTTTTGGCGAAAGCAACTTCCTCAACGAGATCATCTGGAGTTACCAGACCGGCGGCCGCGCGCGCAGCTATTTTCCGCGCAAGCACGACGTGATTCTGTTCTACGCGCGGTCGCGGTCGTATTACTTCAACCTCAAGGCCGTGCCGGTCGCGCGGAACGAGTCGCGCAGCAACCACATGCGCCGCGCGGTGGATGAAAACGGGCGCAGCTATCGCTCGATCATGTCCGGCGGCAAGGAATACCGCTATTACGACGACGAACCGGCCTATCCCGGCGACGTCTGGGACGACATCAGCCACCTGCAGCAGAAAGACCACCAGCGCACCGGCTATGAAACGCAGAAGCCGCTGAAGCTGCTGGAGCGCATCGTGAGTTGTTCCTCGCAGGAGGGCGACCTCATCTGCGACCTGTTTGCGGGCAGCGGCACGTCGGCCGTCGCGGCGGCGGGGCTGAACCGGCGTTTTTTGTGTGTCGATCAAAGCCCGCTGGCGATTGCGACGACGGGCAAGCGGCTGGCGCAGAGCACGGCGGGCAAGCCGCTGGATTTCACCTTCGACGTGGAAGCGCCCTGCGGCGCGGACGACTGCGCGGTGGAGGCCGAGGTCTTCCCGGCCATCAGCTCCTACACCGTGCGGCTGATCAGCTTTGAAAACGCGGCCACGCAGGCCATGGGCATCAACGGGCTGGACGCGGTGGATCAATGGAGCTGCGGCTTTGTGCAGGGCAATACCTACCGCCGGTATGCATCCAGCGTGCGGAGCGTGGCGACTCCGGCGCTCGCCGCGACGCTGGAAATGCCCGTCTGCGCGGGCGAACCGTGCATTATGATTGTGGATATCTGGGGCAGCCGACGGTTCTATCTGCCGAAGCGGAGATATTGACGCGCCTGCCGCGGCGCTTAGGCCAAAAGGCTCCCTCTGGGAGGGGGCGAGGGAGAAAAAGAAACGATGACGAACGGATATATGGTTTACCTGCTCAGGATTCTGGCGGCGCAGGGCGCGCTGGCTTCCGTCTACACCGACCCGGAAGACCCGGAGGGGTTCTCCGCGGGGTTTGTGGAGGCGGTGGACGGGCAGCATGTGCTCATGTGCGATTTGAGCCCGTGGGGACAGATTGACGGCTGGCGCGTGCGGCGCAATCAGGACGTCATTCAGGTGCTCGCCGGGGAGGAATACGAACAGCGGCTGGCGATGCTGCTCGCTTACCACAAGCAGCACCATCGCTGCTTCTTTACGGAAGCGCCCGCGGAGGACACCGATCTGCTGCTCAGTGTGCTGCTGGCCTGCAAGGAGCGCGGGGAGATCGTCTCCGTCATCATGGGCGACGACATGATTACCGGCCGCGTGCTGGAGGCCAACGGGCTGCGGCTCAAGCTGCGGCTGCTGGATTTCTTCGGCCGCGAGGCGGAGGAGGAAACCGTCACCCTGCGCGAAATCGAGATTCTGGAAATCGCCACGCAGGAGGAGCAGATGTACGCCGTGCTCGAAGAGATGGCGCGGCAGGAGATGACGCTGCTCTCGTCCCAGCCCACGGAGGACAAATGAAAATCACGATTCTGACCACCTTCCCGGAGATGTTCACCCCGCTGCACACGAGCATGCTCGGCCGTGCGGAAAAGGCGGGCATTTTGGAGATCCGCGAGGTGGATATCCGCGCGTATTCCAAAAACAAGCACCACAATACCGACGACGCGCCCTTCGGCGGCGGCGCGGGCATGGTGATGCTCGCCCAGCCGATTGTGGACGCGATTCGCGACGTGCAGGGCGGCAGAAAGGTGAAGCGCATCTATCTCTCCCCGCGCGGCGAAACGCTGACGCAGAAGAAGGCCGAGCAGCTCGCCAAGGAGGACGAGCTGATTTTGCTTTGCGGCCACTATGAGGGTGTGGATCAGCGCGCGCTGGATCTGTGCATCGACGAGGAGATTTCCATCGGCGATTACGTCCTGACCGGCGGCGAACTGGGCGCGATGGTGCTGGTGGATTGCGTGGCGCGGCTCGTGCCGGGCGTGCTGGGCTGTGAGGAGAGCGCGCAGACGGAGAGCTTTTCCTCCGGCCTGCTCGAATACCCGCAGTATACCCGACCGCGTGCGTTCGAGGGGCTGACCGTGCCCGAACCGCTGCTCAACGGCAACCACGCGCACATCGTCGATTGGCAGCTCAGCGAATCGCTGTATATCACCCTGCGGCGTAGGCCGGAGATGGCGAAGACCTATCTCGACGGGCGCAAGTTCACGCGCCACCAGCAGAAGGTGGTGGATGCGGTGTTTGACCGCATCCGCGAGGAGGACGAGGCGGCGAAAGCGCAGACGGAGGAACAGCCATGAATCTGACGCTCGGGGTTGCGGCGCACGTTGACGCGGGCAAGACGACGCTCTGCGAACAGCTTCTCAGGCGCGCGGGCGTGATTCGCGCCTGCGGCCGCGTCGATCACGGCGACGCTTTCATGGACGACGATCCGATGGAGCGCGCGCGCGGCATCACGATTTTCACCGAACAGGCGACGCTTTCGTGGCCGGTTTCGGGCGGCGAGCCGCTTTTCGTCACGCTGATGGATACGCCGGGGCACGTCGATTTTTCCGGCGAGATGGAGCGCGCGCTGTCCGTGCTGGATGCGGCGCTGCTGGTCGTCTCCTGCGCGGAGGGCGTGCAGAGCCACACCGTGACGCTCTTCAGGCTGCTGCAAAAGCGGCAAATCCCGACGATTATTTTTCTGAATAAGACGGACAGGGAGGGCGCGGACATTGCGCGCGTGACGGCGCAGATGCGCAGGCTGCTTTCCGGCGACTGCGTGCTGATGGCGGGCGACGTGCGCGAGGCGCTGGCCGAGCGGGATGAGCTTCTGCTGGAACAGCATCTGGAGGAGACCGCGTCGAGGGCGGATTATCTTTCGGGCGCGCGGCGCGCGTTTGCGGCCTGCGCGCTTTATCCCGTTTTGGCGGGCAGCGCGCTGGGCGATATCGGCGTGGACGCGCTGGCGGAGGCCGTCGGAGCGCTCTGCCGGACGGATTACGCGCGGCGCGAGGGCGAGCCGTTTTCCGCCAAGGCGTATCGGGTGCGGCGCGTCGGCGGCGTTCGATATACCTATGTGAAGGTGACGAGCGGCGTTTTGCGCGCGCGCGACGAGGTGCGGACGATCTCCGGCGTCTGCAAGGTCGCGGCGATTCTCGCGCCGCAGGGCGGCAGGCTGCTGCCGATGGGCGAGGCGCACGCGGGGCAGACCGCCGCGCTGGCGGGGCTTTCGGCCAGACCCGGCGAGCGAATCGGCGACGGCTTTGGCCTTGAAGCGCCCGAAACCGTGCCGCTGATGAGCGTGCAGGTGGAGCCGACGGCGCCGCTGACGCAGAGCGCGCTGCTGGCGCATCTGCGCGAAATGGAGGAGGAAGACCCGCTGCTCTCCGTTCGCCCGGAAGCGGACGGCGTTTCCGTCGGCGTGATGGGCGCGGTGCAGGTGGAGGTCTTGCAGGGCATATTGGCGGCGCGCTTCGGCGACGTGGTGCGGATGTGCCCGCCGCATGTGCTCTACAAGGAGACGATTGCCGCCCCGGTCGTGGGCATCGGGCACTATGAGCCGCTGCGGCACTATGCCGAGGTGTGGCTGAAGCTCGAACCGGGCGCGCCGGGGAGCGGCATTTCGTTTGCGGCGGACTGCCCGCCCAATTCGCTGGAGGAAAACTGGCAGCGGCTGATCCGCACGCATGTCTTTGAGCGGGCGCACCCCGGCGTGCTGACGGGGAGCCCGCTGTGCGACGTGCGGATTCAGCTGATTGCGGGGCGCGCGCACCTCAAGCACACGGAGGGCGGCGACTTCCGCGAGGCGACCTGCCGCGCGATTCGCAACGCGCTGATGCAGGCGGAAAACGTGCTGCTGGAGCCGGTGGTGCGCTTTGAATTGGCCATGCCGAACGAGGCGCTGGCGCGGGTGACGGGCGAACTGCTTCGCATCGGCGCGCAGCTCGACGCATCCGAAACGGACGGCGGGGAGACGACGCTCACGGGGCGGTGCACTGCCGCGATGTTCTGGGATTATCCGACGCGGTTCGCTGCCTCCACGCACGGACACGGGCGCATCGCGTCGCGGTTTGACCGCTATGAGCCGTGCAAAAATCAGGATGACATTGTGCGGCAGAGCGGCTATGACCCGCTGGCCGATACGCTCAACCCGCCCGGAAGCGTCTTTTGCAGCCACGGCGCGGGCTTCTATGTCGCGTGGGATCACGTTCGGGAATGGGCGCACTGCGAGGTGGAATGAACATGTTTACGTGCACACTGGAAGCGGCGAGCAAAACCCCCCTCTGCGAGCAGCTTTATACCGCGCTGAAACGTGAAATGGAGCGCGGCGGGATTCGTCCGGGGGAGCGGATGCCCTCCAAGCGGGAGCTGGCGGCGCACCTGAGCGTCAGCACCGCGACGGTCGAGGCGGCCTATGCGCGGCTCATCAGCGAGGGACTTTGCGAGAGCCGCCCCAGAAGCGGCATTTACGCGCTGGAACAGGCGCAGCGCGTCGGCCTGACCGACGGGGAAAAGCCGCCTGTCCGCTGGAATTTCGGAACGGGCGCGGCGGACGCCGCGCATTTTCCCTACGCCACGTGGGCGCGGCTGATGCGCGAGGTGCTCAGCGAGCAGAGCGCGACCCTGCTGCTCTCCGGCGACCCGCAGGGCGAACCGGCGCTCCGACGGGAAATCGCGGGCTATCTGCACCGCATGCGCGGCATCGACGCGCCGCCGGAGGCCATCGTTTTGGGCGCGGGCACGGAGGTGCTGGTTTCCGCGCTGGTCGCGCTGATCGGGCGTGAGCGCCTTTTCGCGGTGGAGGACCCCGGCTATTCGCGCGTTCGGCGCATTTTGGTGGTCAGCGGCGCGCGGATTGCGCCGACCCCGCTTTCCGGCGGGGCGATTGACGTGCGCGAATTGTACCGGAGCGGTGCGGGCGCGGCCTACGTCACCCCGACGCATCAATTCCCGACGGGCGAGGAGATGCAGCCCGGCCAGCGGGCGGCGCTTCTGCGCTGGGCGCGGGAGACGGGCGGCTATATTCTGGAGGACGATTACGACAGCGAATTCCGCTTTTCCGGCGCGGGCGCGCCCGCGCTGCGCGCCATGGACGGCGGGTGGCAGGTCGTCTACATGAACACGTTTTCGCGGACGCTCGCGCCCGGTCTGCGCCTGAGCTTCATGGTGCTGCCGCAGGAGCTGGCGGCGCGCTATCGAACGATGCACGCGGCCTGCACCGTGCCGGGGTTTGAGCAGGAGACGCTGCGCAAGTTTATCGCGGGCGGCTTTTTGGAGCGGCATATCGCGCGGATGCGCGTCGTCTACCGCGCGCGGCTGGCGGCGCTGACGGAGACCGTGCAGGCGCTGAACCTCGGCAGCGTCGCGCCCTGCGGCGCGGGGCTGTATGCGCTGCTCCATGTCGGCGGCAAAACGCCCGCGCGCGAGCTGGCGCCGCTGGCCGAACAGGCGGGGGTGCACCTGACGCGGCTCTCCGATTACGCGGTGATGCAGAATGATGAAAGCCGCGTCGTGCTGCTGGGCTTTTCCGGCATGGATGAAGACCAGATTCGGCAGGGGCTTTCCGCGCTGAAAAAGGCGTGGGGATGAGGCGCGGCGGCGCGCCCGACGACATCAAAGGAGCGATCGAGAAATGAAAAAGATGGGTTTGTGTCTGGCTCTGTTTGCGCTGCTGCTGTCCCTCTCCGGCTGCGCGGGCGTTGAAAGCGCGCTGCACGGGGCGGGGGAGAAGATACAGAGCAATCGAGTGGAAACGCCGCAGAACAACGGCGGGGACATCGACTGGAGCTTTGTGCCCGTCGTGCGGGAGAAGGCGGTCAGCCTGTTCACCGAGGCATTCCCGGAGGCGAAGGTGCGGGAAACCGGCGTAGCCTGCAAGAACACAAAGGCCGACCGGGTGATTGTGACCATCAGCTACGAGCTGAACGGCAAAAACGGCGATTACGGGTTTGACTACGAAAAGGACGAGAACGGAGAATATGTGCTCAAGCGCTATGGCGGCGGCGTGAGCTCGGACGATCTGTGAAAAAAGCGACGCACTCGAATGACCAAGTGCGTCGCTTTTATGATGAATAATTGAGAAAAAAGCAAATCCTGCACAAAACATTGGCGCGGTTGCTTTTTCCGCAACGTTCTAGGGGCGCGGCGTATCGCGTAGACGGAAAATAACCTGTTAAAAGAGCTCCCTCTTTGAGGGCGCAGAGCTTGCCGCCCGCTGTGCGGGAGGCAGGCAAGCGGAACGCCGAAGGTCTGGCACGGCGTAGCCGTGACTGAAGGAGTCAGGTGATATTACGGCAGATTCAGCTTTCGGGTGAGAATCGTCTGGGTAATCAGCCAGAGCACCGCGTCGATGACGATTTCAACCGCCGAAACGCCGATGAGTGAACCGAAAATCGCCTTCATCTCGCCGTTCGGGCTGCTGAGCAGATCGAGGGCGAAACGGCTGAACGAATTGAGCAGAACCTCCATCCGCGTCGCGGCGAAATAGACCGCCAGCATGAAGAGAATCTGCGCGAGAAATTGCAGCGCGAAGAACGAGAGGATGCTCGCCAGCTTGCGGTGCTGGGGGAACAGGCTGCCGACGGCGCAGGAGAGATACGTGTGCAGATAGCCCATGGCCATCCCGGCCAGCGCGATGACCGCGGTCAGCAGAAGCAGCGAGAGCCCGCCGCCGCGCACCATGTCGCGCCCGTCGCGCAGCATATCCGTCAGCCACGATGTGCCGGCCGGAAACGCCATCAGGGACGAGCAGACGGCCAGAAACAGGAACGTCATCAGCGTCGTCACGACGGCGGCAATCAGCTTGGCCGCGATGTGCTGGCTCATCGTCGCGGGCAGGGTGAGCTGAATGTAGCCCTCCTCGCCGAGCATGCGGTAAAAGCGGTTGACGTTCGCGAAGAAGCAGACCGCCAGCACCGAGATGAAGCAGACGGCCGCTGCGAAGGCCAGCAGCGCGCCCAGCCAGTCAAACCCGGCGGAGCTGACGCGGATTCGCGCGGTAACGGCGGAGTTGAGCGCCGTCAACGCGCTGAGCACGAGCATGCCCGCGCCGACGGGCAGCATGGAGGAAAACGCCTCCCTGAATTCAACCTTGAGCAATTTGCGGATCATGCCCGAAACACCTCCCTGAAATATTCGTCCACGCTGCATCCGTGCGCCTCGCGCAGCTCGTCCACGCCCTGATGCAGGAAAACCGTGTTATCCTTGAGCATCAGCACCTCGTCCAGCGCGCGCTCGATGTCCCCGATGAGGTGGGTGGAGAGCACGACGGATGCGTTTTCGCTGTAATTGCGCAGAATGGTGTTCAAAATGTAATCCCGCGCCGCCGGATCGACGCCGCCGAGCGGCTCGTCGAGCAGATACAGCCGCGCCGCGCGCGCCATCACCAGACAGAGCTGCATCTTTTCCTGCATGCCCTTACTCATCGCGCCGATGCGCTGGCCGTCGTCGAGCTTCAGATCCAGCAGCATGTCGCGCGCCTTCACACGGTCGAAATCCGCGAAGAAATCCGCGTACATGGCCACCGCGTCGCGCACGCGCATGCTCGTGGAGAGCGCCATGCGGTCGGGCAGATAGGATGTGATGGCCTTGCTGGCCGGGCCGGGCTTTACGCCGCCGATGGTGATTTCACCGGCGGTCGGCGTGAGCAGCCCCATCGAGCATTTCATCAGCGTTGATTTGCCCGCGCCGTTCGGGCCGAGCAGACCGACCAGCCGCCCCGGCTCAATCGAGAAGCTCACGTCGCGCAGCGCGACGCGGCCGCCGTAGTTCTTTTGAAGATGGTTCGCGGTATAGATAGCCGCCATGGTTATGCCTCCTCCTGTTCGAGCAGCGCGGCGATTTCGGCTTTTGTGAGGCCGAGCGCTGCCGCCTGATGATAAAAATGGTGAACCAGCGTCTGCGCGAGCGCCCGTCGGGTCTGCGCGATTTTTTCGACGTCGCCCGTCACGGTTCGCCCCGCCGTTCGCTGGGTTTCCAGCAGGCCGCGTGCTTCCAGCTCGGCGAGCGCGCGCTGCATGGTGTTGGGGTTGACCTGCGCCTGCGCGGCGAGGTCGCGCACGCCGGGGATTTTTTCGCCCGGCGGGTATTCGCCGACGACGATGGCCAGCTCCAGCTGTTCAATGAGCTGGAGATAGACGGGACGACCGGCGACAATGGACCATTCCATGATGAAGCTCCTTTCTTGTATTGCTGTACTAAGGGCTTAATACAATAATACATCGAAACGGGCGCGCTGTCAAGACCAAAATAAAAAAAAGACTGTCAAGCTAATCGTCGATATTTCAAGAATAAAACAAAGTATTTGCGCCCGAAGGTTTCCAAAGGGCGACCGGAAAGCCCTTTGGTGGGGCGATGGGGCAAAGCCCCATATCCCAAAATGCTTAGATATTTGTTTCTTGAAATGTTCGGTTTAAGCTTGACAGCCCCAAGCGCGTCATGCCCCGAGCGAAGCAGCGTCAGGCAGGACGGCGGTTTGAAAAGAGAATCAGCAGCGCCAGCATCGGGACGCAGACCATAAAGGGATACGAATAGCGAATCAGGATGCACGCCGAGAAGAGCAGCGAAAGGATGATGCCCCAGACCGGCAGCGTGCAGAGCGCCCAGCGGCGTTCGCGGCGATAAAGCAGCAGCAGCGTCAGCGCCAGCAGCAGATACACATAGGTCGAGGGTTTGAATAACTGCGAATAGAGCGGGACGTTTTCGTGCCTGGAGTGGTGCGCCGAATTGTAAAGCCACGTCCGATAGGCGGGCAGATACGAATGCGCGGTGATCTCGCCGACCATTTCGGGCACGACGTTGACGGTTCGCAGATAGACGTTATCCCAATCCTCGGTATCCAGCGTATGGGCGTGCGTCGTGTCGTCCGGGTACCAGATGCCCATGCAGTTGGCGAAAAACGCCTCGATATAGACGCGCGGGTAGCGCTTGGCGTACTTTTTCCACAGCGACCAGTATTCCTCGGGATGCGCCGTGTAGCGCGCCAAATCGAAATTTCCGCCCTTGGCCGGGTCGGCGTAGCTCGGGCGATAGCGGTGGATCGCGCCGGAGAACCACGCGGCAATCTCGTCGTATTCCTCCTCCGTCAGCTCGTCCACCCGCGCGGCAGTGCGCATGAGCTGCTGGCAGGGGACGCTCATCAGCTCGGAGCTGAGCAGCGCCTTGGCGTGGGTCGCGTATTGCAGGCAGCGGGGCATGCCGAAGCAGAAGAGCATCGTCACGGCGCAGAGCGCCGCGGCCTTTTTGCGCGCACCGCGGCAGAGGACGACGACGGCGAGCACCGCGGGCAGGACGGCGAAGACGGCGTTGTGGCGGAGCAGGGACATGACCAGACAGATGAGGAACACGCGCAGGAGCGCCGCCTTGCGCGCCATGAACGCATCCGGATCTTCGGCGATTTCCCACAGGGTCAGGCAGAGCATCGCGCACAGGCCGGTGAAGAGCGTATCCTTGACCGTCGAGATGGCCAGTATGCCGTTGAAGGGCAGGATGGCCATGGCGGCCGTGACCAGCAGAACCGCCCACAACGGGACGCGCTTTTGCAGGAAGCCGCAGCACCACGCGAACATGGCGGACAGGCAGAGAAGCTGAAAGACGCTGTACGTCGCCGCGCCGCCGGTCGCGCTGCCGAAGAGCGCCGTGCCGATTTGATAGAGTACGCCGGTCAGCATGGAATGGAAAATCGGGTGAGAGGCCAGATATTCGCCGGTCATATACTGTACGATTTCGCCCTCGAAATCATAGTTGATGACGCCGGGGAAGAAGGCCAGCAGCGTCGCCGTATAGGAGAGCGCAAAGACCAGAAAATAGAGCGGAACAGGCAGGCGGCGGCCGCCGGGCGCATCATTCCGCGCAGGCGCGGCAAAGAGGTGGGAAAACAGCGCGCCCAGCAGCGGGGTCATCAGGCAGGGAACGGCAAGGCGGCGGATGAAGCTGCCTGCGCCGGGCAGAAAACCGTCGTAAACCATCAGCTCGCTGCCCAGCCCGAGGAAAAACGAGAAGACCAGCGCCAGAAAGCCGCCGTATTTCAGCGCGCGCGCAGGATGCTTTTCAAACGCCGCGCGGGCGGGATAAGCCGCCGCGAGCAGCAGCAGCGCGGGCAGTATGCCATCCCGAAAGACCAGAGAATCCGGGCTGTCGGGGACGAGATACGGCGCGGCATATGCGGCGGCCAGAACGGAAACCAGCGTGAGCAGGGCGGAACGGCGTTGTTTTAGGGGCAGAAGGTTCATGGAAGGCTCCTTTCAAAGCGGAAGCGCATTGCGGCTTTGAGCCGCTTAAATCATTACGGTTTCTATTGTAGCTGAATTGTGCGCAAGAATCAATAGCGGGGCAATCAAAAACCCGATGCAGGGTTTGATCTGCATCGGGGGAGAATGTCAGACGGATTTACTCGGCCTTCGGTTCGGCTTTCGGCTCGGCCTTCTTGCGACCGCGCTTGGCCTTGGGCTTTTCCTCGGCCTTGGGGGCTTCCTTGGCTTCTTCCTTCACTTCGGCAGCCTCGGCGACGGCCTCAACCTTCGGCTCGGCCTTCTTGCGGCCGCGCTTGGCCTTGGGCTTTTCCTCGGC
>ERZ857480.10825-NODE-16597-length-11033-cov-24.6592_pt1 | contig 11033 bp, 9 predicted proteins | sample MGYA00519767_ERZ857480 | MGnify/ENA primary metagenome ERZ857480 (study PRJEB31778, sample SAMEA3449210) | human gut metagenome | biome: human gut; feature: human-associated habitat; material: faeces | place: United Kingdom | collected 2010/2012 ...
CAGCTCTACCAGAAAGCCAATATTGCCATAGAAGGCTTTGAGCAAACAAAGCTCCCAGATGACCATTTTGATGTGGTTATCGGCAATGTGCCTTTCGGAGAAATCCGTGTAAACGACAGCCGATACAACGCCCAGAAGTTCCTCATACACGATTACTTTTTCGCAAAGGCGCTTGATAAAGTCCGTGCCGGCGGCGTTGTGATGTTCATTACCTCTAAGGGAACAATGGACAAAGCAAGCCCAGAGGTAAGAAAGTATATTGCCCAGAGAGCCGAGCTGTTGGGTGCAATCCGTCTGCCAGATAACACTTTCCGTGCCAACGCAGGCACAGAGGTCACAAGCGATATTCTCATTCTGCAAAAGCGTGACCGTGTGATTGATGTTGAGCCAGATTGGGTGTATCTGGACACGGACGAAAACGGCGTTACAATGAACAGCTATTTTGTTCAGCACCCCGAAATGGTGCTTGGACAAATGCGGCTTGAAAGTACACGCTTCGGGAAATCAGAGCCTGTCTGCAAAGCCTATGAGGATAAATCTCTGTCCGAGCTGCTTCACGATGCCGTTCAAAGGATAAACGGCGAAATCACAGAGCTTGATAATGAGATAGACCAAATTTCCGACGAACAGGACACATCAATTCCTGCCGACCCGAATGTACGCAACTTCTCATTCGCTCTGGTAGACGGCAAGGTTTATTTCCGAGAGAATGACCGTATGACCCCTGCCACCGTATCAATGACGGCGGAAAACCGTATCAAGGGACTTATAGAAATACGGGACTGCGTGCGCAGGCTCATTGAGTATCAGACCGAGGATTATCCAGAGGAAATGATACGCACCGAGCAGGAAAACCTAAACCGCTTATACGACAGTTATACCGAGAAATACGGTCTTATCAACAGCCGAGGGAATTATCTTGCTTTTGCGTCGGACGAAAGCTATTTCCTTTTGTGTTCTCTGGAAGTGCTTGACGACGAGGGCAATTTCAAACGCAAAGCGGATATGTTCACGAAGCGGACTATCAAGCCGCACCGTGAAATAACCTCGGTTGAAACATCGAGCGAAGCTCTTGCCCTATCCATTGGAGAGAGAGCCCGTGTTGATTTGCCCTATATGGAACAGCTTACGGGCAAAACGCAAGCCGAGCTTGTTAAGGATTTGCACGGCGTTATCTTCAAAGTGCCGAACTCCGAGCCTATTTCCTATGCAGCCGCAGACGAGTATCTGTCTGGCAATGTCCGCACAAAGCTCATTATGGCACAAGCGGCGGCAAAGAACGACCCAGAGCTTGCGGTCAATGTGGAAGCCTTAAAACAGGTCATTCCGAAAGACCTGTCCGCTGCCGAAATCTCCGTCCGTCTGGGAACGACTTGGATACCGCAGGAGGATATTCAGCAGTTTGTTATGGAGCTGCTTACTCCGTCGCAGTACGCCAGAGGAAAAATCAAGGTGCGCTACACCGAGTTTAACGGCGATTGGTTTATTGAAAACAAAAGCTCCGACTTCGATAATGTCAAGGCAAACAGCACCTACGGCACAAAGAGGGCTTCCGCCTACCGCATTATTGAGGATACTCTGAACCTGCGTGATGTTCGTATCTTTGACTATGTGTATGATGAACACGGCAACAAGAAAGCGGTGTTCAACGCCAAGGAAACAACGGCGGCACAGGCAAAGCAGGAAGCTATCAAGCAGGAGTTTGCGGATTGGATATGGAAAGACCCAGAACGGAGAAACCGCCTTGTCCGCTATTACAACGACACTTTTAACTGTATCCGTCCCCGTGAGTATGACGGCAGCCATATCACTTTCGGCGGTATCAGCCCAGAAATCACGCTAAGACCGCACCAAGTAAATGCCATTGCCCATATTCTTTACGGCGGCAATACACTCCTTGCACACAAGGTAGGCGCAGGCAAAACCTTTGAAATGGTAGCCGCCGCACAGGAAAGCAAGCGGCTCGGACTTTGCCAGAAATCAATGTTTGTTGTTCCAAATCACCTTGTCGGTCAGTGGGCTTCTGAATATCTGCGGCTCTATCCGAGCGCCAATATCCTTGTTACGACCAAACAGGATTTTGAAACGGGCAATCGAAAGAAATTCTGCGGGCGCATTGCTACGGGCGATTATGATGCGGTCATCATCGGGCATAGTCAGTTTGAAAAAATTCCGATGAGTGTGGAACGCCAGAAAATGCAGTTGGAAAAGCAGCTCTTTGATATAGAACGAGGTATCGAAGATGTGCAGGCTTCCAAAGGCGAACAATTCACGGTCAAGCAGCTTATGAAAACCCGCAAGGGTATCAAGGCAAAGCTCGACAAGCTCAATGATACCAAGCGCAAGGATACGGTAATCGACTTTGAGCAGCTCGGCGTTGACCGCCTGTTTATTGACGAGAGCCATTTTTACAAGAATTTGTACCTCTATACCAAGATGCGCAGAGTGGGCGGCATTGCTCAGACCGAAGCCCAGAAGTCAAGCGACCTTTTTATGAAGTGCCGCTATCTGGACGAAATTACGAGCAATCGAGGAACGATTTTCGCAACGGGTACGCCCGTCAGCAATTCTATGGTGGAGCTGTACTCGGTGCAGAGATATTTGCAGTACGACACTTTGGTACAAAACGGCTTGCAGCATTTTGACAGTTGGGCGTCCACTTTCGGAGAAACCATAACGGCTCTGGAGCTTGCCCCAGAGGGGTCAAGTTACCGCCCGAAAACAAGGTTTGCCAAGTTTCACAACCTGCCAGAGCTGATGCAGATGTTCCGTGAGGTAGCCGACATTCAGACCGCCGATATGCTGAAGCTCCCCGTGCCAAAGGTCAATTACCGCAATATCAAGGTCGCTCCGAGCGAAATTCAAACGGAAATGGTTGCTTCCCTCGCAAAGAGAGCCGAGAAAGTCCGTGATAGACTTGTAGAGCCGTATATCGACAATATGCTGAAAATCACGAATGACGGACGCAAGCTGGCGCTCGACCAAAGGCTTATCGACCCGATGCTGCCCGATTTTGAAAACAGCAAGGTCAACGCCTGCGTGGATAATGTGTACCGTATCTGGTCGGAAAACACCGATACACGGGCGACGCAGCTTGTATTCTGCGACCTGTCAACGCCCAAAAACGACGGCACTTTCAATGTCTACGACGATATACGGACGAAACTGACCGACAGGGGTATCCCTGCGGAGCAGGTACGCTTTATTCACGAAGCGACCACCGACGCACAGAAAAAGGAGCTGTTTGCAAAGGTCAGAAGCGGCGAAGTGCGTGTCCTCTTAGGCTCTACCCCGAAAATGGGCGCAGGCACGAATGTGCAGGACAGGCTCAAAGCAATTCATAATCTGGACTGTCCGTGGCGACCGAGTGACCTTGAACAGCGGCAAGGGCGCATTGAACGGCAAGGCAATATGTTCCCAGAGGTTGAGGTCTATCGCTATGTTACCGAGCAGTCCTTTGACGCTTACCTCTATCAGTTGGTAGAGAGCAAGCAGAAATTTATCAGCCAGATAATGACGAGCAAAAGCCCCGTCCGTTCTGCCGAAGATGTGGACGAGGTTGCGCTGTCCTTTGCCGAGGTTAAAATGCTTGCCACAGGCGACGAGCGTTTCAAGGAGAAAATGGACTTGGATATACAGGTATCGAAGCTGCGTGTACTCAAACAAAGCTATCTGTCCGAGCATTACGACCTTGAGGACAGGATACTAAAATTCTATCCGCAGACCATAAAGGAGTACGAGGAACGCATTGCAGGCTACGAAGGCGACACGGCGCTTGCCGAGCAGCACAAGCCGCAGGGCGAGGATAAGTTCTGCCCGATGACCATAAAAGGCGTGACCTTTACCGAGAAAGCAGCCGCAGGCGAAATGCTCCTTGCCGTCTGCAAGGAAAATACTCTTGCAAATCCCGTGGAAATCGGCAGCTACCGTGGTTTCAGAATGGAGGTTTATTATGATGCGCTCAACACCCATTACTGCCTAAACCTTTGCGGAAAGGCAAAGCACAAGGTGGAATTGGGCAGCGATGCGCTTGGTAATCTGACCCGAATTGAAAATGAGCTTGCGAAAATCCCTGTAAAATTGGAGGTCGCAAAGACAAAACGGACAGAAACCATTGAGCAGTTACAAACCGCAAAAGCGGAGGTTGAAAAGCCTTTTGCCTTTGAAGATGAGCTGCGGGAAAAGACGGAACGGCTGAACGCTCTCAATATCGAGCTTAATCTGAATGAGAAAGACCGTTCCGTTATGGATACCGAGCCAGACCAGAGCGAGGAACAACCCGAAAGAAAATGTGCAAATCGAGAGAGATAATGCTGTTTGTATATTTGTAATGACCTTTTTGGGGAAGTATAATAGGTACAAGAAGTATTAAATCGGAGGTGAAAATCGTGCTTGATAATTTCAAATTTGAAACTTTTGTCGATGCGCACAGCAATATTTTCGAGGAGTATCTAAGCTCCGTTATATCCAAGCTGCGAGAAACCAATTCCGAATACCGTTCCATAGAGGAAAAGATAGAGAGCCTTTACAGGCAGTATCCGAAAGTGATGGCGATATTCGATACGGAGAAATCAAGCGATTTATCCGAGCAGGAATGTACGGCGCTGATAGAAATTCTGGAGCTTCGGGCGAGGCTCTGCGATATGCAACAGGAAGCAATTTATTTCCGAGGTTGCTATGACAGCGTGGGTTATCTGAAAAAGGCAGGCATTTTATAACCGAGAACGGCGGCATTGGCGAAAAGCTGATGCCGCTTTTACATAGCCGAGTGGTTTTCACCGAACGAAAATCACTCGGCTTTTTCTATTTCTGGAGGTGATTTGATTGAATGAGAAGCAGCAGACCCTATGTGCAGCTTGACCCTGCGGTTATCGAACAGGCACGGCAAATGGACTTGCTCTCCTATCTCAGAGCTTATGAGCCGAACAATTTGGTGCGTGTCGGCGGCAGCGTTTACTGCACCAGAGAACACGACAGCTTAAAGATTTCTAACGGCAAATGGTTTTGGTGGTCGAGAGGTATCGGCGGTGTTTCCGCCCTTGACTATCTTATCAAGGTCAAGGCTTACGGATTTGTGGAAGCCATCGAAGCGCTGACAGGCGGTGCGGTTGAATGGACGCCGCCGCAACCCCCGAAAAAGGACGAGCCGAAAGTTCTGCTATTGCCGCCGAAAAACAAGGACTGTAACCGAGTAGCGCAGTATCTTTTCGGGCGTGGCATTGATTATCAGCTCATACAGGAGTGCATTGCAGACGGTACGATTTACGAAAGCGCCGATTATCACAACGCCGTTTTTGTGGGCAAGGATAAAAGCGGAACAGCCAAGTATGCCGCCTTGCGCAGCACGCTCGGAAGCACTTTCAAGCAGGACGCTTCGGGAAGCGACAAGCGATATTCGTTCCGACTGCTTGCAAAAGAACCGACAAACACGGTGCATTTATTTGAAGCTGCCGTTGATTTACTGTCCTATGCGACCTACCTTAAATGCGAGGGCAAGGACTATCGGACACAAAATCTGCTTTCTTTGTCGGGCGTATATCAACCCAAAAAGGAGCTGAGCGAGAGCAAAGTCCCCATTGCGCTGTCCACTTATCTCAAGGAAAATCCGCAAATCAAGACCGTTGTTCTGCACCTTGACAATGACAAAACGGGCAGGCTGTGTACTGCCGCCCTAACCGAATTACTGAAAAAGGACTATGAAATCGTTGATTCTCCGCCGCCTGTCGGCAAGGATGTCAACGATTTTTTAATGTCCTATCTGGGGCTCTCAAGGCAAAAGCCCGTCCGTGAAAGGAGTGATGTCCGTTGATTGTACAGCAGGTTTTCTGAAAAAAGCGCAGCCAAACCGACCCCAAATTTAAGAACGAAAGTGAGGAAATGACGATTGAAAAACTATGATGTAACCCTTACCGCCCACTACGAAAAGACCGTTTCCGTTTGCGCCGACAGCCCCGAACAGGCGGCGGAGAAAGTCAAAATCATTCTCTTTGATACCGACCTTATCGAGTTTTCCGATGAGGATTTTGTCTGCGGCGAAGCCGATATTACCGAGCATAGCGAGGACGGTCTTGATGATACCGATAACGAAGAATTGTCCGAAGAAGATGATTGTTCGGACTGTCCGTACTTCTGCCCCGTGTGCGGAGAATGTCTGTATGAGGACGGGTGCGAAGAATGATATGTCTTACCAAGCACTGAATTTGGCTAACCAAATTCGCTTGTTAGGGGGCTGCCCCTAATACCCCGTGAGAACAGAAAGGAGTTTGAGAATGAGTGAGCTTATATTTTTCATCATCGGCATAATGCTCGGCGGGCTGACGGGCGTTGCGATTATGTGCTGCTTGCAGATAAACCGTCTGTCGGAGGGAGAGGAAGTGAAAAATGCGAAAACGAAATGTGCAGATACTTTTCCGTCTGACTGAGGAAGAAGCCGAGCAGCTTAACGAGCTTGTGCGAAAATCGGGTCGCTCAAAAGAAGCCTTCCTCAGAGAAACGGTAAAGGGCTACCGCCTGTGCGAGAAGCCCGACCCAGAGTTTTATAAAATGATGCGGGAGCTGTCGGCTATCGGCAACCGTATCAATCAGCTTGCGGTCAAGGCAAACGCCCTCGGCTTTATAGACACGCCGATGCTCCGAGAGGAAGCGAGAAAATGGCACGAGTTTCAAATCGAAATCCGCAAAAGGTATCTGCTGCCCCGCAAGGTATCTTAATGGCGGTCTGCGAGATATGGGATGTGCGTGGCAGGCTTGACCACCCGATTGACTACGCAGAAAATCCCGAAAAAACCGCCAACCCCAAATACACCGAAGCTGATTTACAGGCGATGGTCGATGTAATGGAGTACGCTACCAATAAGGATAAGACCGAACAGCGTTTCTTTGTCACAGGCGTAAACTGCGACCCGACTACCGCAAGAGATGAAATGATGATTTCCAAAGCCCAATGGAACGACAGGAGCAAGATTGTCTGTTATCACGGCTTCCAAAGTTTCAAGTCTGGCGAGGTCACGCCAGAGCAGGCGCACGAGGTCGGGGTCAGACTTGCCGAGAGAATGTGGGGCGACAGATTTCAAGTCATTGTTGCCACCCACCTCAACACCGAGTGCCTGCATAACCACTTTGTAGTAAACTCCGTTTCTTTTGCGGACGGCAAGCACTATCACGACAACAAAGCAAACTTGCGTCTGCTCCGTCAGCACTCCGATGAGCTTTGCCGAGAGTATGCTCTGTCCGTTATTGAACACCCAAGCGGCAAGAAGAAGCCCTATGCTCTTTATCAAGCGGAAAAACAAGGACGCCCCACAAGAGATAATGTCGCAAGGCAAGCAGTTGATGAAGCGATTGCAAAATCCTACACGCTGAAAGACTTTGACCGCATTATGGCGGAGATGGGCTACCGTGTGAGCTTTGACCCCAATCGCAAGTATTGGACGATTATCGGAAAGGGCTGGCAAAGACCGAAGCGGCTCTATAAGCTCGGAGAGGATTATACCAACGACAGAATAACGGAGCGTATCAGCCAGAACTCCTACGCTGTAAGGCTTGACCGATTTACCGACCCGCCGAAGCAACTCAAGGTCTATCGGGTCAAGGGGTCATTTTCGAGTATCAAGAAAATCGGCGGCTTGCGTGGACTTTATCTCCATTACTGCTACAAGCTCGGTATCCTGCCGAAGAACAAAAAACAAAATTACGCTCGGCTTCATTATCTGTTAAAGGACGACCTTATGAAAATGGAAGCCATAGCAAAAGAAACAAGGCTGCTTTGTCGGAATCACATTGATACGGCACAGCAGCTTTTGTCATACAAAGGCTCGTTGGAAACGGAAATGTCCGCCCTGCTTGAAAAGCGTAAGGAGCTTTACTCCAAATCCCGTTCCGCAAAGGACGAGGACACCAAATCACAGGTCAAGGCAGAGCTATCCGATATTTCCAAACGCCTTAGTATTCTGCGAAAGGAGGTTAAACTTTGCGAGGGTATCGCCGCCCGTAGCGACACCCTCAAAGAAAAACTCGCAGCTATACGGGCAGATGAACAAGAACAGCAAAGAAAGGAGCTGACAAAGAATGAACACAGGCGGCGAAGCGGCAGAACAAATCGTCCGAATGAGCTTGGAGGGCTTTGAGGTCGCTGCAAAAATCACAGGCGCAGGAGCGAAAAACATCGCCATCCTGCTGTATTCCATTCTGAAAGAAGAAAAGAAAACCAAAGGCAAGGCACGGCTTTCCTCAATGCTGCGCTCTGGAAAAGAGCTGAAGGTCTTTACCGTGAAAAACGACGACCTCAAAACATTCACGCAGGAAGCCAAAAAGTATGGCGTTCTTTATTGTGTCCTTGCAGACCGCAAGAATAACGACCCTAATGCAGAGGTCGATGTTATCGCCCGTGCGGAGGACGCATCGAAAATCAGCCGTATCGTGGAGCGCTTCAACCTTGCATCGGTGGACACCGCTTCTATCGTAACCGAAGCGGAGAAATCCAAAGACGAAAAGAACGGACAGCCAGAGCCAGAAATCACAACACCCGAAAAGGAAGAAAAGGACAAGCTGCTTGACGAGCTTATGGGTAAGCCTGTCGGCAAGGAGGAAAACGCCCCAAACCCCTCGGTGGCAAAGACCGAAAAATCCCCTCAGTCCGAGCCTACCTCAGAGAAGCAAAGCAAATCCGCAGAGGGGGCTACTATGACTAAGGAAAAACCTTCTGTCAAAGAGGAACTGCGGAAAATCAAGGAGAGCCGCAAAGAACAGGAAGCGGACAAAGGCACTTCCGCCCTGGACAAAAGCGGAGCTTCCGACAGGGCTAAGAGTGCCAACGGCAAGACCGAACACAAACAGCCCCAGAGAAAAAAGAAACACAAAAAATCCAAAGAAGCGAGGTAAACAAGTATGAGTATCTATGATGTATTCAGCGGCGGCAGCAAACCGTTCGACAAAGAACAATGGGCTGCCCAGAAGCAGGCGCAGCGCAAAGAAGCCTATGAGCTGATTGACAACACCTGCTCCGAAATGATGATTAGCGGCGACAGCTTCCGTCAGTATCTTGATGTGCAAGGACGGTTTGACCGCTATTCCGTAAACAATGCCATTCTGGTATCGGCGCAGATGCCCGAAGCAACGCAGCTTAAAGAAAAAGCCGCTTGGAAGCAGAGCCGTGTCTATGTGAATAAGGACGCACAGAAAGTCGTTATCCTTGAGCCGAGCAAGGAGTACACCCGTGAGGACGGCTCTAAGGCGGTCGGCTACAACGCAAAAGAGGTCTATGACATTTCCGAAACCTCTGCAAAGGACAGACAGGAAGCACAGGAAAAGAAATCTATGCGTGAGCTTGTATCGGCACTCATTGACGCAAGCCCCGTGCCTTTTGTACCTGTTGCAGACCTTGAAATGCCTGCCTACTACGACAGCGAACAGCAGAGCATTTTTATCCGCACGGGTCTTAACGAGGAACAGCTTTTCGTGAGTATGGCAAAGGAAGTATCAGCGGCGGTCTTTGACTTTAAGCATAACGAAAGCCGAGAAGCGTCCGAGTTCAAATCCTACTGCGTGGCGTATATGATAAGCTCCCGCTATGGCGTTGACACCAGAGGCTTTAATTTCTCCAGACTTCCGAAAGAGCTTGCGGAAACGGATACACAGGCTTTCAAGGGAGAACTTGGCTCTATGCGTGATGTTCTGGGTGAAATCCAGAGCGAAATGTATAAGAGTATGGAGAAAAACAAGCCTGCCAAAAGCAAGGAACAGGAACGATAAACGGAGGTACAGCCTATGAGAGAAGAACGATACCATATCGCACTTGATAAGTACGATAAAAATATCGTTATCAATGCGCTTAACACCCTGCGTACACGGCAGTTACAGGAGGAACGCCCCACCGAGCCTGTTGACGAGCTGATTAGCAAGGTAGCACACGCCCCAACAAAGAAATTCAAGGTCGTGCATTGCAGGTGTAATGAGGAACGATAACGACAAAAAGACGAGCCTAATCCTTTCCGCCTGCGGCGTCGTTCCTGTCGTGTGGCTTGCTCTGCTGACCGCCCCTTATGTGGGCGGCGGCATTGTAGAAATCATCCGAGGGCTGACCGACGCTATGGGCAGTCCCTTTGCCATAACCGTATGTGAGGACAGCGTAAAGACTGTCCTTATTTTTTTAGCCGCATACGGTATGGCTATCGGTATTTACTTCTCCACACGAAGGAACTACCGCAGACGTGAGGAACACGGCTCTGCAAAATGGGGCAACGCCGATGCGCTGAATAAGAAGTATCGGGATAAAGACCCGTCTGAGAACAAGCTGCTGACCCAGAATGTCCGCATTGGTCTGGACGGGAAAAAACACCGCCGAAATCTCAATATCTTAGTCTGCGGCGGCTCTGGTGCGGGCAAAACACGCTTTTTCTGTAAGCCTAATGCGATGCAATGCAACACCTCTTTTGTGGTGCTTGACCCAAAGGGCGAAATCGTCCGTGACATCGGCGGTCTATTGGAGAGCAAAGGCTATGAGGTGCGTGTCCTTGACCTAATCAATATGCATCGCAGCCATTGTTACAATCCCTTTGTGTATCTGCGCAACGACAACGATGTGCAGCGTTTGGTAACGAATCTGTTTAAGGCAACTACGCCAAAAGGCTCACAGTCGCAAGACCCGTTCTGGGATACGGCGGCAAGTATGCTGCTTCTTGCATTGGTGTTTTATCTCAAATACGAAGCTCCGCCCGACGAGCAGAATTTCCCTATGGTTATGGAGCTGCTTCGTGCAGGCGAAGTCCGTGAGGACGACGACAGCTATGTAAGCCCTCTGGACGAGCTGTTTGACCGTCTGGAAATGGTAAACCCAGAGCATATCGCCCTCAAGTATTACAGGGATTATCACTCTGGCTCTGCTAAGACCTTAAAGAGTATTCAAATCACGCTTGCCGCAAGGCTTGAAAAATTCAATCTGGAGAGCCTTGCAGGGCTTACCGCCACCGATGAGCTTGACCTGCCGAGTCTGGGAGAAAAGAAAGTCGCTTTGTTTGCTTTGATACCAGACAATG
>ERZ857480.69497-NODE-107597-length-10947-cov-6.0000_pt1 | contig 10947 bp, 10 predicted proteins | sample MGYA00519767_ERZ857480 | MGnify/ENA primary metagenome ERZ857480 (study PRJEB31778, sample SAMEA3449210) | human gut metagenome | biome: human gut; feature: human-associated habitat; material: faeces | place: United Kingdom | collected 2010/2012 ...
TACAGGAGAAATATCATCCAGAGTAAATACATCATCAAATGTATAAATGTCATCCAGAGTAAATACATCATCTGTAATTCTATTTACACAATCCAAATCATCCTCAAGCCTTCCTGAATGATCTGTATTTGTCATTTAAAGGTCTATGCTCCTTTCGAGTTGCCATGTGATATCCACATTCGCCAATTATTTTACAGTATCCCGTAATTCACATACTAAATACTAAATATTATTTTATAATATCACAATTACCACTTACCTTCCCCACATTTCACTCCATCAACTAAGACGAAAACAGTCACAATATCACCTGTAATACTTTAAAATCCTACTCATCTTTTTCTTATTATAACATCCCAACCAATCTCCCCACATTTTCACTCATCCACCCTCCATTTTCACTACAACCCTCCCAGATCTGCCGTAAAAAATGTCATAAATTGTTTGCTTTTTTATAAAAATTTAATATATTATTACACATATATATGATTATAAATGATTGTCCAGCTCGTTGAAATTTGCATACGCGGGCTTCGGGTGTCTGACATATTTTTATATCGACTGACTGCAATTACTGTAATGATTGCGTTTAGTCATTTATTTTTATTTAGGTGATAACTGATGGATAAGGTTTACAGAGAAGAAAAGAAATTTTTGATAAGCGTGGCAGAATTCATCAAAAAGAGTCATACACTAAGTCAGGTTATGATGGAGGATCCTCACAACGGTACTCACGGTTACATCATACGATCCCTGTATTTTGATGCCATATATGACAATGATTATTATGAAAAACAGGCTGGTATTGAAACGAGACGAAAGATAAGACTCAGAATTTATGATCCAAATGCGAAATTTGCCATGCTTGAAATGAAGCAGAAGCATGGTCCGAACCAGCTTAAGCGTTCCCTTAAAATTCCCAGAGAGGACGCAATATGTTTAACAAAAGGTGATTATTCTCCACTCCTTAAATATAAGAAAGACTTTGCGGCAGAATGCTATGGCTAGAGTGGTAGCATTAAAGTTTACTACCTCAACACGTCCAGGCTCCCAGAGAGCATTCTCGTCAAATACAGTTGTATCCTTTGTTACTTCTGCCCAGTCGGAATCTCCTGTTTTGTACTCAAGTTTAACATCTAAGTTACCTGACTTGATTACATTACTTTCACTTGTTACAGAATCTGTAAATCATGCTGCAGTTGTTCCTACAAGCAAAGTGCCGCAAAGGCCAACGCCAAGAAGTCTTGCAATCAACGCACGCTTTGTGCTCTTGCTCTTTTTGATTTTTTTCATGATCAAAAATCCCTTCCCTTAATGGTATTTTTATAGTTTTCACTGATATTTAATTTTACCTTCTGAAAATATTACTGTCATTTATGGGAAATGTGGAAAATTGTTTTTTATTGAACACATCTCTGTAATGTACATATACACTGCATTTGGCAGCTATTACCTTGTGTATATATCAATTATTTTAGCAAATATAAAGCAACTATTTGCACAAAAAACGGGAAGCCGTAAACCGGCTCCCCGTTAACTAAATTTAAATATTTATTTTTATTATTCCCACTCAATTGTTCCAGTTGGCTTTGGAGTTAAATCATATAATACTCTGTTAACGCCCTTAACCTCTGAAGTAATTCTCTGAGTAATCTTATCTAATACATCATAATCGATTCTCTCGATTGTAGCCTTCATGGCATCGGTTGTATTAACGGCTCTGATGATTACAGGCCATGCATCACTTCTCTTGCCGTCTAATGTCATACCTACTGAATAGAAGTCAGGTACAACTGTGAAATACTGCCATACGTTGCCTTCAAGACCTGCATTGGCAAATTCTTCTCTGAGGATGGCATCTGACTCTCTTACAGCCTCTAATCTGTCTCTTGTGATTGCGCCAAGGCAACGAACACCAAGACCAGGACCAGGGAATGGCTGACGGAATACCATAGAATCAGGAAGTCCAAGTTCCTTACCTACAACTCTTACTTCATCCTTGTAAAGAAGTGCTACAGGCTCAACAAGCTCAAAGTTAAGCTCTTCAGGAAGTCCGCCTACGTTGTGATGTGACTTGATTCCGTCACTCTCAAGAATGTCAGGGTAAATAGTTCCCTGTGCGAGGAATCCGATACCTTCCTGCTTCTTTGCCTCTTCAGCAAATACTTCGATAAATTCATTACCGATAATTTTTCTCTTCTGCTCAGGATCTGCAACGTCCTTTAACTTATCGAGAAATCTGTCTGTTGCATCAACATATACGAGGTTGGCATTTAATTCTTTACCGAATACATTTACAACCTGCTCTGGCTCTCCCTTTCTGAGGAGACCATGATTAACGTGAACACATACAAGATTTCTGCCAATCGCCTTGATTAAAAGTGCAGCTACAACTGATGAGTCAACACCACCTGAAAGTGCGAGAAGTACCTTACCGTCTCCTACCTGCTCTTTAATCTTAACAACCTGCTCATCAATAAACTTTTTTGCCAATTCTGGTGTAGTGATTCTTTCCATATCATCTGGTCTTACGATTGACATTTGTGTTCCTCCTATTGTTATGAAATTCCCTATATCTTTTGTTTAATAAATCTAACAACTAATTAGCCATTTTGCAAGATTTTTTAGAAAAACAATCCATTATTTAAGCTTCAGTTTTCTAAATATTTTTTCAAATATTTTCCTGTGTAGCTCTTTGGTTCCTTTACGACTTCCTCAGGTGTTCCCGCACATACCACGGTTCCACCCTTGCTTCCGCCTTCAGGTCCCATATCTATAATATAATCTGCAGTTTTAATTACATCCAAATTATGCTCGATTACAACTACAGTATTGCCGCCGTCTGTAAGCTTCTGAAGGATATCAGTCAGCTTATGTACATCCGCAAAATGAAGTCCTGTTGTAGGCTCATCCAGAATGTAAATAGTCTTACCTGTACTCTTCTTTGCAAGTTCCGCTGCCAGCTTCATTCTCTGAGCCTCACCACCTGAAAGCTCTGTAGATGACTGGCCAAGTCTTATATAACCAAGACCTACGTCATTTATTGTTTCAATTCGCTTCTTTAATGACGGAACATTTTCAAAGAATTCCAGTGCCTCTTCCGCTGTCATATTAAGTACATCGTGGATGTTCTTACCCTTATACTTAACCTCAAGAGTTTCGCGGTTATATCTCTTGCCGTGACATACCTCACAAGGAACATATACGTCAGGAAGAAAATGCATCTCTATCTTTATAATACCATCACCTGAGCAGGCTTCACATCTTCCGCCCTTAACATTAAAGCTGAATCTGCCCTTCTTATAGCCTCTTTCCTTTGCTTCCGTAGTTGCGGCAAATAAATCTCTTATTATGTCAAATATTCCCGTATATGTGGCTGGATTTGATCTCGGTGTTCTTCCTATTGGAGACTGGTCAATATTTATAACCTTATCTAGATTTTCAACACCTGTAATTTCCTTATGCTGTCCGGGAATTGTAAGGGCTCTGTTAAGGCTCTTGGCCAGCGACTTATATAATATCTGATTTACAAGTGAACTCTTGCCTGATCCTGACACACCTGTTACACATGTCATTACACCAAGCGGAATATCAACATTTATATTCTTAAGGTTATTTTCCTTAGCTCCCTTAACACTGATAAATCCTGTCGGCTCTCTTCTCTTAGCCGGAACAGGTATTGCAAGTCGGCCACTGAGATACGCACCCGTTACGGAGTTCTTATTCTTCTTAATATCCTCAGCTGTTCCCTCTGCAACCGCCTGTCCGCCGTGCTCACCCGCTCCCGGACCTATATCCACAATCCAGTCCGCTGCATACATAGTGTCTTCATCATGTTCTACTACAATAACTGAATTGCCCAGGTCACGGAGATGTATAAGAGTACCGATAAGCTTGTCATTATCTCTCTGATGAAGTCCGATACTTGGCTCATCCAGGATATACGCAACACCTACAAGGCCTGAACCAATCTGAGTTGCAAGTCTGATTCGCTGAGCCTCACCACCTGAAAGAGTTCCTGCAGATCTTGAAAGTGATAAATAATCAAGTCCTACATTAATAAGGAAATCAAGTCTGGCATTTATCTCCTTTATGATTTCCTCACCGATTGATAACTCTCTCTCTGAGAAATTAATATCCTTTATAAATGCAGATAAATCCTCAATCGGCATGGTTGTCATTTCGTAAATGTTTTTATCTGCAACAGTTACTGCAAGTGAGCTTGGCTTTAATCTCTGGCCCTTACAGCTCTTACATGGAGTGATTCTCATAAATGTCTCATACTGCTGTTTCATGGCATCTGATGCAGTCTCTCTGTATCTCTGCTCCATGTTCTTTATGAGACCTTCGAACTTGATATCGTAGATACCAAATCCTCTCTGTCCCTGATATTTAACCTTTACGGCCTTTCCTCCTGTTCCGTTAATAATGATGTTCTTAACTGAATCAGGATAGTCCTTAAATGGTGTATCAAGGCTGAATCCATATTCCTCTGCCAGTGCGGCAAGGATGGCACCTGAGAAGCTCTTTTTATCCGTTGCGGACTGCCATCCCATTCCTACAATTGCACCTTCGCTTATGCTTAAGTTCTTATCAGGAATAAGGAGATCTTCATCGAATTCCATTTTGAATCCGAGACCGAAACAGTCTGGACAGGCACCAAATGGATTGTTAAATGAAAAGCTTCTTGGCTCTATTTCATCAATACTGATTCCACAGTTTGCACAAGCAAAACTCTGGGAGAACTTCATTTTCTCAGAGTCAATGACATCCACATCCATTATGCCGTTTGCGAGTTTAAGAGCTGTCTCTGCAGAATCTGTAAGTCTCTTTTCAAGACCTTCTTTAATAACAAGTCTGTCCACAACAATATCAATGTTGTGTTTCTTGTTCTTGTCCAGCTTTATTTCGTCATTTAATTCATACTGGATTCCATCCACAATAACTCTTACAAAGCCTGATTTTCTTGCAGATTCAAATACCTTCTGGTGTTCACCCTTTCTGCCTGCTACAACAGGTGCAAGAATCTGGATTTTAGTTCTCTCAGGAAGAGACATTATCTCATCCACCATCTGGTCTACTGTCTGCTTTTCGACTTTTCGACCACACTTTGGACAGTGTGGAATTCCAATTCTCGCATAGAGGAGTCTTAAGTAGTCGTAGATTTCTGTAACGGTACCTACAGTGGAACGTGGGTTTCTGTTGGTTGACTTCTGATCAATTGATATGGCAGGTGATAAGCCCTCAATTGATTCAACCTTAGGCTTCTCCATCTGACCTAAAAACTGTCTTGCATATGAGGAAAGAGATTCCATATATCTTCTCTGTCCCTCTGCATATATGGTGTCAAATGCCAGAGAACTCTTGCCTGAACCTGAAAGTCCGGTAAGAACTACTAATGCATCTCTTGGAATATCAACATCCACATTTTTAAGGTTATGCTCAGATGCTCCCCTTATTTTTATGTAATTTTTAAACTTACCCTTTTCTGACATATTCACCTCTTAGTCATGTGATTACTCTTTTTCTAACACAGCCGTGTCAGGATTCATATATTTCCATCCTTTAACCACGTCAGCATTTCCGCTGAAGTTTAAACCGTTAATAAATGTCATATACAACTGCTTTCTGTATGTATTTGATGAAACTGAAGAATCAAATGCTACTGAATATCCTGCACTTCTAGCTACATTCTTTCCGATAAGCTTATTGTTATCAATTTTGTTATATGTACTACCATTTTTATTATATCTGTCAAATGACAAATCATTTGCATTTACGCTTGGATCAGCGTATCTCATGCCCTCAATTTCATAGGTGGTAACCTCATTGCCGTCTGAATCCAGAATAATAAACTTCTTATAATACACTTTGTTGTCCTGTATATCAGATACATCCGCTACACCATATACAAAGTCACCGCCTATGTATCCAAGAGTTTTTACAATTTCGCCCTCACCTGCAGTTACGCTGTTAGATGTCTCCTTATATCTGTTATACAGCTTAATTTCTGTACTGTATCCTGATGAATTTTTAGCTCCATCATAAGCAATAATAGACTTATCGCTGTTTGCGGAGAATTGACCATTTGGAATATCTGTTAACACTTCCTTAGAGTTAAAGCTCTCTGTGTCGATTCCATACATGGTATTTCCGGATACTATGTAGTACAGATTGTTATCATTTATATAGCTGGATTCCGCCTGAGATTTAAGCACATTTAAGTCTGCATCAGATTTAACAAATACAATCTCTCTTAATGAGCCGTCGTACTTAAATAATGCAATACCTGTTTCTCCGGCGTGCTCTCCTGCCATCTGAGTTCCATATACGGCAAATGTAACCTTACCGTCGTCTGAAACATTTATAATATGTATTCCATAAGGTCTGCTGCAGCTCTGTATATAGCCCTTATCGTCTACCTTTATAAGAGTATTTAAATCACTGTCATTTGAATCATTTACATCAAATGTAAATATCTCGCTGAGCTTTCCATCTTTATTGGCAAGCCAGAGATTTCCCGCATTTTTAAATGCAGTATACTGGCCGTTTGAACTTCCGCTGCCTTCTACATTTGATGAATAGTTAAATCCTAAAAGCAGTGAATTACTGCTCACTGTTACTGATTCAGGAAGTAATGTCTCCTCAGCTCTTCTCTGGTAATTAATGAGATTTACCTTGCCATTTGACATCATTCTTACGGTATAGGCTTCATTTACAACAATTCTCTTCTCCTTACCGTCTGAACCTGTCACGGAAATCGGATAACTCATTGTCATTCTTGTTGAATTATCATCAATGGCAATTATGCTTAATGTTTCACGTGAAACTTTTTTAGGATTTAAAGTATTCCATGTAACAAGTGATGTAGGTGAAAATATATCCGCCACTGCGAAGTTAGTTATATCAACTCCTGACTGGGGTGCAAGATATGAAAATACTTCTTTTTCCTTTGAAGCATCATATATGTTGTCGCTGAATGAATTAACAAATGCTATCTTTTCATCAAGATATGTAGACCCTCTGTTTTCGATAACAGTATCGTAATAGAGAGTCTTGTTATCCGTATATTCAACTCTTATCTGAAGCTGATACTTCTCATTTGGATTAAGAAGATTCTTAATATCCAGCTGTGCGTTTGTATTATCACCGTCTGCAGTAAATGCAGTCTCTGTCTTCTCCATAAGAGCGCCATCGGCCATACTTCTTACTTCATATGAAATACTTTTTATTTCATCTTTATTAACATCAACGCTTATATACTGCTTTCTGTCTGAATCAATCGGAGAATATGTATTTATATTCTGCTCAAATGAAAAATTATCTCTTGATACGCCTGTAAGCTTGTTATAAGCATTGCCATTAGCTGTTTTAAATGTAACCGTCGGATTTCTCTTGGCATTTTCAAGGTTTACATTTTCTGAAACCGCAACAATGGCGCCTTTTCTTGAGAAATTAATGGTATTGGTTGCAAACAGCGTAATTACAGTTACGGCAACTGCCGCAATAATTAAAATAAGGACCAGGAAGCCCAGTTTTTTCTTACCGGTCTTCCCCTGTCCTTTGTTCATTTTTCTATATAAACTTTTATAGCTTCTTCTCATCTGTGTTATTCTCACTATTAGAGTTCTTTTCATTTTTAGACTTATCTTTTACAAATGGTACAAAATATACACCTGCCTGAATAGACAGAAGTCCGATTAAAATTGCAACCGGATTAACGAACCATGTAAAGAACGCTATTGCCACAACAGCACCAAATACTATAAGCCTGATTATGTAACCCCATACGACACCGCTTTTGGTAACCTTTTCCGCAGTTACGGACTTATTCAGCATTAAGGCATTCTGTATGGATGAAAAGATTGCAAGACCTACTCCGATAGCGAATCCAAACATACATGTAGGCTTATCAAGCGGTGTAAATAAAATGATTATTTCACCCGCTATCAAATATATAATTTCGGCAATTACGAGTATTGGAAGAACCGAATTAATATTTGCAAGTTTTTCACGAATATTCAAAATGGCCTCCTAATTACAATTCTATATCTATTTTTCTGCTGGATTTATTGTACATATAGTATCTTACTTTTGCCGCATCCAGCATTCTCTTTGCTGCAATAACAGCATCTGAATCAGGATACAGATCTCTTTCATATACTACAGTTTTAATCCCAGACTGAATAATAGCCTTTGTACATTCATTGCATGGGAAAAGTGTAACATACATCTTTGCCCCTTCAAGATTGCCACCTCTGTAGTTAAGTATTGCATTAAGCTCGCTGTGAGCTGTATATAAATACTTATTCTCTAAAGGCGCACCCTCTCTTACCCATGGGAATTCATCATCGGAACAGCCGATTGGAAGCCCGTTATAACCCATGGATAATATTTTATTGTCATCGCTTACAATACATGCTCCGACCTGTGTATGAGGATCCTTTGATCTAAGCGCTGAGAGCTTGGCAACCCCCATAAAGTACTCATCCCATGTAATGTAATCAGTTCTTTTATCACTTATCAAATTTTTCAATCCTTCTCATATGTCTGTCTTCATTTGAAAATGGAGTATCAACAAAGATATCAACAATCTTTAATGCAAGACCAGGGCCTGTAACTCTCTCACCAAGGCATAATACGTTGGCATTGTTGTGTTCCTTTGTTGCCTGAGCACTGAAGCAGTCACCGCAAAGTGCGGCTCTGATTCCGTGAACCTTGTTAGCCGCCATAGACATACCGATACCTGTACCACATACAAGGATACCGAGATCTGCGTCCTTACCAACTACAGCATCTGTTACAGCCGCTGCATAGTCAGGATAATCACATGAATCAAATGAATTACATCCCTTATCTAATACTTCGATTCCTCTTTCCTTGAGGTGATTAACTATATCTGTTTTTAACTTAAGACCGCCATGGTCACTACCAATTGCTATAACCATAATTACTCCTTCTTATCTGCTTCTTTTAATTCAGTCGCAACCTTGAAAATAATACTGTATAACTCATCGAAACACAGTCTGTACTCGTCTTCATCTTTACCTACTGGATTAGGAATTTCTTTTTCAGGAACTCTTCCATATTCCGAAACGGTGAAAACGTTAATAGCATTTTCAAAGTCACGGTATATTCGATCCTTCTCATCTTTGTTAACAGTTAAAACAACCGTATCTTCTGCAAAATCCGACTCAGTCAACTGTCTTGAAAAATGGCTCGGCATATCCATAAGTCTTTCTCTGGCAACAGCTATCGCCTTAGAATTACATGGCTCCGGGAACAAAACTATTAAACCTCTCGATTCAACAATGAGTTTTCTCTCCTTTAAATCAAGCAGCTTCTCAAGAATTGTAACAGCCATCGGACCAATATCTGTGTCCGTTTCACTTACGAATACAATTCGGTTAATTACATTCATACTTTAATTATTTTATCTCCTGCCGCTTTGATTAATCGGTTCATAACGGCTAATCCTTGATTATCTGTATCAAATGTCTCCGAGTATATGCTTTCAGCACCAATATCATTACATAATCTGAGCCCCATAAACAGGTTTTGCTCTATACTGGAGAGTTCCCCTCTATTACCTAATGATACAACATAAATCAAAATATTGTTACTAATATCTGATAAAGTTTTGAAAAAATCAGTGCATTTTGTAAATAAAATGCTCTCATCAGATACATTTGCTTCAGACATCAGTTTTTTGTATATATCTGTATTCTCATCAGTGGTAAGAATGACAGTTTTTCTGTTATTGGAAATATCTTCCAGAGCAAGCTTTGTAATGTGCTCCACAACTGACTTTCCGCCTTTATTTTCAGAATCCACAAGCACAAGTGAAGCATCCGGCGCGTAATGTCTGTACATCATTCCAGGTGCAAGAGGCTTTGTATTCTCATCCACCTTCTTGTAATTCTCAATACCTGCTATGGTTTCATCCACATCAATATGACCAATCACTTTCTCAATATCCTCACGGCTTATATGTCCCGGGCGAAGAAGTGTCGGAACTTCTCTTGTCATGTCGATAATTGTGGATTCAACCCCGATATTTACCGTGTCATCCTCGATAATCATATCGATTCTGCCATTTAAATCCTCATATACATAACTGCCCTTTGTAGGACTTGGTTTTCCCGATGTGTTGGCACTTGGGGCAGCTATGTATAAGCCTGAAGATAAAAGCATTTTCGCAGTTTTGTGAGCAGGCATTCTCACAGCTACCGTTCCAAGACCTCCCGTTGTTTCAAGAGGTACACATGGCTTTTTCTTTAAAACCATGGTAAGCGGCCCCGGCCAGAATTTATCTGCAAGAGCCTTAGCTTTTTCAGGAAATTCTTCTGCTATTCCATCAATCTGTCCGATATTTCCTATGTGAACTATAAGCGGATTGTCGCTGGGTCTGCCCTTAGCCTGATATATTTTCTTACTGCTTTCAGGGTTTAAGGCATTTCCGCCCAGGCCGTATACGGTTTCCGTAGGAAATGCCACCAGTCCGCCATTTTTTATAATATCAACGGCTTTGGCGATAATCTCATCATTTTTCTTATTATCAGCCGTGATTTTTTCATATATCGTTTCCATTATTAATTACCCCTGGAAAAGAGTTTTTCATTTACAACCTGCCATACATCTTCATTTTCAAGACCGAGTCTCCAGTAAGCCACATTAGCACTGCCACCGTTGTTATTCTCTTTAGTTAAGTCAATCTTCTTTCCTAAAGTATCTTTATCCTCGATCCACATTTTAAATGTAGCGCCTGTGCTGTCTTTGTATTCGATATAATTACTTCCTGCGTCATCGTCATATGTATGAGTTGCACCTGATTCTGTAATTACAGCCTGAGATTCAACCATGCTGATTGAGTCAGCACTTAACTCGCCGTTACTTTCCTTCCATAATCTTGTATAGAATGGAAGAGCATTTATAATCTGCTCTGAA
>ERZ857480.2169-NODE-3357-length-10926-cov-5.0000_pt1 | contig 10926 bp, 16 predicted proteins | sample MGYA00519767_ERZ857480 | MGnify/ENA primary metagenome ERZ857480 (study PRJEB31778, sample SAMEA3449210) | human gut metagenome | biome: human gut; feature: human-associated habitat; material: faeces | place: United Kingdom | collected 2010/2012 ...
ACAAGACCAGTTAGATTTTCTATTTCATCTAGCTGGTCTTTAATCGTTACAGGATATTCTAATTTTGTATCATAAGGAATATCCAGTAAATGATTATCATCATATAATTTTAAACTTAGTGTCTTAGTGTATCTTTCAGGCTGATCATAAACTTTAAAATATCTTTTTGCTGATGTGTTTGTTTCCTGCACTTCCCAGTATTCATTGATATCTAAATTATCTAATATACCATCATAATTATCAAATTTTAGATCTATCTGAATTACAGGGACATTACCAATTAAATAGCCTTCAGCAAATGAAACCGAACTTTTATAATCAAGTAATCTAGCAGTTACATCTATATTTCCGTATTTAATCAGCATAATTACACCTCTATCAACGCAAAAGAAAAAGACTTAGCTTTCAAACCGGTCTTTGTCTTTACATAATTATAACCTTTATTACCTGCATACATTGTTTTAGTTCCTCTTATTCCATGATCAGGAATATACAATTCAGTTGTAAACTGTACAGGTGTAACTGCATTTAATATACTCATCACATCTACAAAAGTGTTTAAATTCCAGGTTAATGTAACTTTTAACATATTAGAACGTATTCTGTTTCTTCTTAATATTCCTGTAGCTACGGGTCTAACGCTTTCTCCGTCAAGATCTTGAATATCAACTTTGATATCAGAAGGCGTGGGCAGTGCTACACCGTTAATTTTTATTAAAGCTTCATCAGCCATTTACCACACCTCCTAATAATCAAATACTGGCTTACCAGTTTGTACTTCATATTCTTTAATATTATCAATTATCATTTTAGTTAATATTTTACCATTTTCTAAAACTAAATTTATAACATATGTTCCACCAGTATCTCCTCCTAACGGTAATCTTTCTGCTAGTTTTTGCGCAATTAAATCTAATCCTTGTGTATTACGTTTTAATGGGATTACTGCCTCTGTTCCGGCTTCTCCAAACACACCTAAAGTTGCACGATTAACAACACCACCTTGCGCTAAGTATTGCATTTTAGGAACATTAACCTTAAATTCTTTACCACCAATAAATGGAACCCAATCTGGTACTTCAAATCCAATTTTATTTATTCCATCAATTGCTCCATTAATTATAGCAATTACTGCATTTATTGGCGCCTTCACAAGTCCAGCAAGCATATCAAAAATACCTTTAAAGATATCTTTCACACCTTCCCAGGCTTGTCGCCAATTTCCTGTAAATACGCCTGTAACAAAATTGATTACTCCATTAAAAATTCCTTTTGCACTTTCCCATACAGTATTTATTGTTTTGAAAAGCGCATTTAAAGGTTCTCCTAAACTTCCTAAAACCCTTGTAAAATCTGTTGCAAAAACACTATCTAAGAAATTACTAAATCCGCTAAAGATTTTTTTAATTCCTTCCCAAGCTTTTTCTAAATTGAGTGTAAATATACCAACGAAAAAATCAATCAAACCTTGAAATATCTCTTCAATCGAAGGAATTAATTCTTCTATTAATTTGCCCCAGCTTTTAAATGAATCACAAAATACACCTACAATAAAATCTACTAATGGTGAAAGTATATTATCCCATAACCATTGCAATGCAGCAAAAATCATTTCAATTACAGGTTTCCAGCTATTCCATACATCAATAACTCCTCTTAATGCAATCGCTAATATATCGACTAAAAATTTTGCCAAAGGAGATAAAATATCATTCCAAAACGACAAAACTATTGTAAATAATCCTTCAACACCTTTTAAAAACACATCAGTAATCAGTGCTCCTATAGGAATTAAAATAGTTGAAAAAACGTCTGTCAAAAATGAAAACAGTGGCTGAAGCACAGTATTCCAAAGAGAGTTCAGAATTTCAAAAAGACTACTTAGTGCTGTATTAACAATATTTCTAAATGTTTCAGAAGTCTGATACAAATAAACAAGTGCTGCAGTTACTGTACCTATTGCTGCAGAAATAGCAATCACAGGACCTAACGTCGAACCAAATAAAGCACTTAAAAAACTTACAGGTCCAGTTGCCTCTGAAAATGCTAATCCTAAAAGTCCAACAATAGTTTTTAGTTCTTTGATTGGAGCTATTAGTGTACCCCAGTTTTTTATAATCCCAAAAGATACTGATCCTGCTAAAATTCCAGCTAATAAACTTGTTATGATAGGTTTATTTGCTTTTAAAAAATCTCTAAATTTATTAATATAACCCATCACTTTATCAACACTGGCTTCAATTCCACTTGTATCCGGCTCTTTAAATGCATTGTCCCAATCTATTGGATCAATAGGATAACCTCCACTAGTATTTCCTGTACCGGTATTTTCTGCTGTATCAGCTGCCGTTGTATTGATTGTATTTAATTCATCAAATCCTGCTAAAGACCCCAGAGCTTTTGCTGTTTTCTTTGCTTGCCCTTCGGTTCCTTTTAAAGCATTATTCAATCCTCCTGTAGATGCTGTTGCATTTTTAGCAGCATTATCAGCAGCTTTAAATCCACTTGCCGCTTGCTGTCCTTCACTTTTCTTTCCAAACAGCCGTCCAAATACAGCGCTTATTACATTTGCAAATGTAATAAGTTTACCAATGATCATATTCAAAAATTTAACTACGGGAGTTAATGCAGCAATCAAACCATTACCAATTATTCCTAAAAGTTGTTTAAAACGCTCCTGAAGAATACGAATTTGATTTGCCCAACTATTACTTGTTCTTGCAAAATCACCTTGAACAAAAGCTAACCTGTCTAAAACAAAGTTGTACCGTAAAGTTGTTTGCTCTGCCTGATTCATATCACTAATATTTTTATTAATACCTTGTGATAAAGCATAAGCTTGAAGATTTGTTTGAGTCATTACAACACCGAGTTCTTTTAGTGTTTCAGTTTCTCCTGTAAATACCGACTTTAAACGCACATCAGCTAATTCCTGTGAAATATTATAAAATGAAGCAACATCACCAGTTAGCCCCGCTAAAGTTACCGCCATATCACTTGCTGCACTTTCACTTATTCCTGCACTTTTTGCCATTGTCATATACGTACCAGTTGTTTTCTTAGCACTTAGTTCGCTCATCCCAAACGCTTCTAGTGCAGACTTAGAAAATTGCTCAGCTTTCCAAGCCATGGAGCCAAATGCCACATCAACAACATTTTGAACTTCCTGTATATTACTTGCTACCTGTGTAGCCTGTTTCCCTAAACTTAATAAACCTGCACCAATCGCTAATCCAGCAAGTGTATTTTTAACACCTGAAAAAGCGGATTTTATTCTTGAAGTTTGAGCTGTAACAGAATCGGTTGCAGATTTAACTTGAGATTGGACTTTTTTTAGTTCGTCTCTAAACTGTTTTGTTTCTGCTGCAATTATTACTTTTAATTCTTCAACTGTCTTCAGCCATCAACTCCAATCTTAAGGTTATATCTTTGTGCAAATTCTCTTCTCTTTTCTTTAAATTTTTCAAATTCATCTATCTCTTTTTGCTTTTCATACAACTTCTTTTCATCTTCAAAAACTCCAGGATAATAATCCCATAATTGTTTGATTTCAATTTCTGAATCTTTTTCTGAAAACAAAGCTCCGATTCCTTGTATTATCTGCTGTGCTAATATTGCATTATCAACAGCACGCTGCTTTTGTTTCAGTTTTTCTCTTCTGCGATAAGAACTGATTAAATCATATATTTCATCCAAACATGAGTTCCAAAAAATAAAAGGACTTATCCCACAATCAATTGCATTTGGATAAATTTCTATTATCAAATCAGTAATATTTTTTACAACTGTTCTCTCGCAGTTTCCAGTTTCTCGTCCATTGTCTCCGTCATCGATCCAGAGAAAAAACCCGAAGCTTGATAAATAGGCATGAATACATTTGTTAAAAATTCCGTCTGCGAACCTCCCTCATCAATGTATTTTTCAAATAATTCTTCTACTTCTTTATACTTTATCCCATGATGAAATTTTTGCATTGCAGCATGTGTAACAGTTAACATGATTTTTAGCGCTGGTACACCATCTAAAATATTCACTAGATTTGTTTTAAATTGTTCTTCAAGTTTAGTAATTGCACCTGTTGATAGTTTTAACTTATACTCAACACCGTCAACTTCCCATGATGCCCATGGTATTCTTTTATTCTCACTCATTTTTTCCTCCTATGCAATTTCAGGATCTGTAATTTTCAAAGCACTCTGCAAAGCAATATTTAAGTTAAATTCAATAACTCCATTTACTCCACCGCCTGTGCGTTTTACACTTACCTGTCCATCGAATTCAGTTGTTGTTCCATCTTTTAAGGTTTCTTGGAAACTCACTGTTTCACCAGTTTTTTCCAATTCTCTTAGTACACGATATGGGCTTGTTGCACTTGTGTTATCATATTTAAATTTATATGTAACGTCACCAGCATCTCCAATCCCCATTTCATACTGCTTGACAGAATCTTCTAATGTAGTATTTTCTACTTTTTCTGGATCCACTCCCATTTCTGGGATTTCTTTTAAGCCTTTTAAAATAGTAAAAGAGCCACTCGATTCAGATTTCTTTTTATATCCTAAAGTAGCGCCATTTGCTAACATATAAAACCCTCACTTTCCTAGTTTTTGTGATAGATAGCAGATTGATCTATATCAATTACTGCTTCATATCTCATTAATTTATGCTTTATACCTGTTGGTTCGCCAACATCTGAACATGCAATACGTTTGAAACCGAATTTTGAAATAACTTCATCAATTTTTACTGCAGTTTGTGAAGTACTTACGGTGTCCCATATATCTATCCTAAAACGAATAAGCGATGATGCTTCTCCCTCATCTGTTTCTTCATAAACACTATTATTTTCTTCACAATAAGAAACCGCTGGCATCGTCTGAAAACTTTGCGGATATGTATCGCTAACATTATTAACAACTTTTTCCAGTTCATTTACAAGTTTATCTTTTACATTTATCATCTCTTCATTACCTTAACTATTTCCTTTCTAATGTATTTATTTATTTCTTTTGTGATATCTTTTTCTTGATCGTGTACTGCAGGATAAAGATAAGGACGGGCGGGCATACCATTTGTAAGATATCCTATTGCCTCACCGTTTCTTTCAACTATCCCTAATCCATACGCTTCAGCTTCTTCAACAGTCATTGCATCACCAGGTATCATCCATCCTGTTTGAGAATATTTTGGATTAATATTTGGCGATATTCCCTGATGGTCTTTTTGACCATTTGGTCCCGTTCCTAATTCATAAAAAATACCATAATCAAGTTTTGTATATACCGTACTGCTTGAACCGTTTTTGTCTGATACTGTTTTTTCTTTTATCAACCTGCTCAAATTCCCTGATTTTGAATTAACCAGCAACCTTGCCTGTTTTTGCACAAGTAAGCCGCCACGTTTGACGGCTTTTTTTAAAATTTCTCCCTGCATTTCAGTAGATGCCTTTGATAATTTAGATATTAAAGTTTTGCTGTTTTTAATTGTCATTTTATCTTTTCTATCTCTATTAGTTTGAATTTAGTATATTGTCGTATAGAAATAACCTTATAATTAGGTTTATCAGAATCAATACATATACCATCATTTTCAGCAATTTCTAAATTACCATAATAATTCATATTCATTATGTACGGTACTCTTAATCCATACAGTTCCGACTGTACTTTGCCGCCTGCAGGCCATATCACTGCTCTATCAGTAACTGGCTCAAGGTATTCTAAAAATACATTTCTTTCAGCATCTTTTCTTACAACACTTTTCCTTAATTTGAATTCTTTAAGTTTCCTTTTTAGCATCAATTATTCTCCTAGCAAGTGCGGATAATCTATACTTTTCAACACCTGAGAGTATTTCTTTTTCAGAACGGTAAGTTCTCGAAACACCACCTTCACTGTGATTAGATTCTCCTGATTCTCCGTTACGTTCATATCTTGCAACAGCTAAATCAATTTTAAAGTGTTCTAAATCCCTTATCATTTTAGGACGGTTTGTTTGCTCAAGAATTGTTTTCTCAGCCTCATCAAGAAAAAGAAAAACAATTTTATCATCTGTTTCACCCGTTAAAATTTTAAATGTATTTTCAATAGACATAGTTAATCACCATGATTGCTTTTAATAATTTTAATTAATTCATCTCGTGTTAGTCCGCTAGTATCAATACCGATTTTCTCAGCTACTGCTTTAAGCTCCTCTAATTTCATCTTCGATAATGGAGTTTTTGTGCTGCTTGTATCTGCATCAGCAACATTATCAATTTTAACAACTTTAGCATTAAGTTCATCCAATTTATCACTAACAAGATAATTTAGTGGATCTTTTTTACATACCTTAATTACATCTTCATTTAAACATTCAGTTGTAACCTTATTTTTAATATTGTGAATAAATGCCATGGCAATACCTCCTACTCAGCAGCTGTTGGATTAGCAGTTAATACCGCGATACATTTTGACTGAAATACCTTTGCACCATAGACATGAAGTCCCTTAACTGCATCAGAAAAACGTTTTTCTGGTCTGTATGCTTCGGTTTTTAAAATCTGTTCAGCGTATGATCCTGCTTCTTCTGTACCTGCAATGATTTTATATTTTGTTTTAGTAGTATTTGGAACGTTGTTAGAAACAAAGATTGTAAACCCTGCACCCTTTCCAACTTCTCCACCTTCTAAAATAGCTTTATTATAATCTGTACCATTACCTACAAAACGAGGGTCTTTTAATAATAAGCCATGATACCAAGCAGGGATAACTACCCATCTACCAACAGTTGGAACATTGGCTTCTGTTAATTTGACACCTAGATCAACTAAATAATCGTATGCATTAGTTTTATCTGGAACTTTTGGTGTTGTATCATCACCAATCTTATTATCGGCATGAACATTAATTGCTAACAAGTTAGCTGCAAATGTATCAACCACATCATTCATAGCATATGCTGCTCTTTCCATTGCTTTATCCATTAATTTAGGATTTGTTTGAGCGTTATCAACATCGTCAACGGAAAAGTTAAAATATTTAGCCTGATCAATTTTAAGTTCCTGTTGATCGCCAGATAAATCTTCAGGTGCATCAATATCAGCACCTTTCTCGTAGTCTTTGATAGTAACTTCTCCAATTTGATTAACCTTTACCGTATCACCAAAGTTTTTTATTTCACCTTCATAATCACGATTTAATAAATTTAAATATACATGTCTTTTATCTAAATGACGTAAAAGACGTGCACTCCATAGCGTTGGAATAAAATTTTCTACTGACATAATATACCTCTACTTTCTATTTGCTAGATGATAGTAATTTCTGTACATCATCCCAATTTTTATTAATTTCAGCAGGACTCATTGTTTTTAATGAATCAAGAGTGATTTCTGCTGATGATGGTGCTTTTTTCATAGGTTTACCACCTTTTATTTTTTCATCTACAGCTTTAGCCACAGCCTGCTGAAAAGCCTTTTCAACAATTTCAATTGACTTTTTGCAAGATTCAGCGTCTTTAAAGTTTAAGATTTCAGCTAATTCAGTTGGAATTCCTTTATCAGCTAACTGAATTTTGGCCTGTGCAGTCAATTCTCTCTTTGTAATTTCTGCTTCTCTTGCATCTAAATCTTCAATTCTTTTTTTCTCCTGGTATGCTTTTTTTTCCTTTTCAGACATATTAGCTAATTTTTCAGCTTCTGTCTTTTGTTCTTCCAGATGCCTTTCCCATGATTTGCGCTCTTTAGCAAGTCTGCCTTGAACAATTTTATCGACTTCATCTTGAGTAAATGTTTTAACCTCTGGATTAGGATCATCAGGTTTATCATCAGAATTTTCAGGTTCCTCTGGTTCTTCTGGATTAGATGGATCATCAGCAAAAAATTGAAGATTTAATGGAAATCTAAAATTATCTTTATTAGTTTTGTTTATATTCATAAACTCCTCCATTTAAAGTCCGTAAGACTATCCCATCTTTTAATGTCATAAGTTTTTGGACAAACAAAAAGACAAGTCCTTACTTATCTAATTCTTGGATGTTTCTTTTATTTCTACTGCTACCCCAGCATCAATTAACTCCTTAACACGTTTAGCATCAACAACTGTTATGAGCATATCTTTCCTATATGGAATCTTAGTATTTTTATCAATCATATTTTTTACAATTTTTAATTTTGCCAATTATTTCTACCTCCCTCCAAATTTTCTTTTATTTTTTTCTAATACTTTACTTTTGTCTTTTTCTTTAGGTGGAGGCAAATAGCAGTCATATTTTTCGTATCTAATACGACCACAAATCATGCACATATATTGTATTTTTTTAACAATACAATGTCTTTTCCTGTCATAGTATTGTTCACTACGATATTCAAATTCTTGATGATAATGTGGCCTTAATCCTTGTGACATAATTATCTCCTTTCATCCAAAATAAAAACCGACTATTCGTCGGTATCTTTTTTTATAAATATTGATTCTTTTGATTTTAGTAATTCTTTTTCCTGTTCTTCAGGAGTTAGTTCATCAAACCAAGACATATTAATATCTTCACCGTCATATTCATCAAATATTATAACCTTTTCATTTGATTTTTTTGTATCCATAATCCCACCCTATTTCTTTAGCTACAAGTGACCAAGCAATATGGTTTCTTTCATTTACATTGAACATAGGATATTTGCTTGCAACTTGCCTTCTTATTTCTAATACGTAATTAGTAAACTCTCTTTCTTTAAGAATAGCACTTCTATCGTTAATGTGTAAATAAAATATTCCCCCTTCTTCGTTAATTACAATAATCTCTTTAAACTGAGGCGTATTATAATAAGTAAAAATATCACCAATAGAAAACGAACCTTTGCTAGGATGATTGTGTATAGCTATTAAACTATTTTCAGCACAACTATCTATAAATTGTTCAGCTTCTTTTGTTATAGCTACTTTTTTAGAACTGTTTGCAGTTAAAAGTCCCAGTCCAGTTTCTTTACCATCACTACTGTAATTTATTGTCATATATTCAAAACCGGTCTTTTGAAAAGCCTTATCAATCTTAATATATGAATTTAATAAATTATCTCTCTTTTCTTTTGAATAATTAAAAATATCTGGTAAATCTTTGCTCAAACTTTTTCTAATATTATTATTAGAAATTGATTTGCTATCATACATTGATTTTTGTGTATTTTTATTCATTATTCTTTCTTTAAATTTTTCAAGAGTTTCTATTCCGTGTTCTTTTTGTTGTTTCCTTAACCATTCCTGATAATTTTGATTAGCACTTACTATTTTGTCTTTGCCAGTTATTGGATCACGTACTCTTCGTTTCATTTTAGCTTCAATTGCTTTATTAATAACTGGTTCGATTGACGATCTGCAGTTTGGATGCATTGGTGGAATATTTACACCATGGATAGCCTTATTAAGTGGAATAGTTGTTCTGTCATGACGCTGACATATTTTAGATGTCTTCATATCATGTACAGCACAAAAACGAACTATCTCAATATCAGCCTCTCGATATGCTTCCATATCTAAAGCATTGCTAATAAAATCGCTTTCGGTGGATATTAGTCTTTTTGCGTTATATGCTCCAACATTAAACCTCTCATTAATTGTATCAGCCATCTGCTTTTCAGTTTTTCCTGTCAATATACCCATGAGCATTTCTTTTTTTACAGAATCAGCTACTTGCTGAGTGTTATTCCAAATGCGTTCACTGTAATTCTTTCCACTCCATTTTGAATTTAGCAGCTTGTCAACTAGCTCGGGATCTATGGTATCAAAATTAAAAGTTATATCGGTTCTTTGCTGAAGTGAGTGAATTGAATCATAATAAGCATTATATGCAACATCGATATAGTTAAGTGTACTTATTTCTTTTTCCTGTTTGAAAATTCCTACCATCATTGAATCGAGTAAACTTTGAGCTTCTTGAAGACGATTAATCCTGTAACTGTATGCAGGAGCTTCAAGTATTTTTAAAAGTTTTTTTCGTTCTTCACTTTTTGCTCCTGCTCTAAGCTTAACAAGCATTTTGTCATACGTTAAATCATCAACCACACTGTTCAGTAATTCTTTTGCCTTTACGGTGCTTAATCCATGTCTTCCTCTATATTTATCAAATACACCCTGTATTTGCTCATTTAAATAAAAAGATGCTTTTTGATAGAGTTTCGCAATCTCAATTGCGGAATCTTCTGCAGTATCCATTGCCATTTTGATATGTTCTGCTTGACGTTTTCTCCAGTAATCGCTCATAATTATTAATTATTTTCTTCCATCTTTTTATCATCATTATTAAAAAGGTACATTATTGGGCGCACTAAATATCTTCTGCTGTCTAAGCGCAGCTTCTTCACTCTCTTTTTCAACAGTTTTAACTTCACTTTCAGCATCTTCGATAAATGGCAATTGTTCGATAAGTGTCTTTGTAGAAACCTTGCCAGACAGATTAGCAATCATCTGAGCAAGTTCATTAAGATTTTTTGGAAGTTTACGAGTAAATGTGATTTTTACTGTTCCAGGATCAATAGAAATAGCCTTGATATTAAGAAAATTGCTAATCAGTTCAATACGTCTCTTGATGCCTTTTTTGTAGTATTTTTCTTTCTCACTAGTAATCATCTGCAAACCTAAAAGTTTATATTCCATGGCCACACCCGAACTGTTACCAACAAAATTTTCATCAGTTAAATTAGGAACGTGAGAAAAAGTATAAATATCCTCTTTTATTGCCTTTCTTAATATTTCCATTCCTGATTCATCAAATGTCCTTGCAATATACTCCGCTTTAGCATCTACTGGAAGTTCTAAAAATCCATTTTCTTTTAGAATTTTCATTGCTTCTGAAAGTTCTTCACTATCATCTCCAAGCAGAGCACCATAAATTACAAGTAGAGCTTCTACAAACTGCTCTTTATCATTAATACGATCAGATGTTAATTTATTA
>ERZ857480.84791-NODE-131387-length-10883-cov-9.9824_pt1 | contig 10883 bp, 7 predicted proteins | sample MGYA00519767_ERZ857480 | MGnify/ENA primary metagenome ERZ857480 (study PRJEB31778, sample SAMEA3449210) | human gut metagenome | biome: human gut; feature: human-associated habitat; material: faeces | place: United Kingdom | collected 2010/2012 ...
CGCTGCTTCGGCAGATCCCCCCCCCGCCGCACCTGCTCTATGTCTACGGCGAGACGGATTTGACGGATCGCTTCCCCGTCGCCGTGGTCGGTACGCGGCGGGCGAGCGCCTACGGCCTGACGCACACGCGGGAAATCGCCGCCGAGCTGGCGCAAACCGGCGTCTGCGTCGTTTCCGGTCTGGCGCTGGGCATCGACGCGGCGGCGCATACGGGTGCGCTGGATGGCGGCGGGCGAACCGTCGCCGTGCTGGGCAGCGCGCTGGATAAGCCCTATCCGCAGGAGAACGAGCCGCTGATGCGGCGGATTTTGGAAAGCGGCGGGAGCGTCGTCAGCGAATACGCGCCGGGAACGCCGCCGAGCCGATACAGCTTTTTGCAGCGCAACCGCATCATCGCGGGCATATGTCTGGGCACGCTGGTCACGGAGGGGCCGCGGCGCAGCGGCGCGCTGAATACCGCGACGCGGACGCTGGAAAACGGGCGCGAGGTGTTCGCCCTGCCCGGCAATGTGGACAGCCCCGGCGCGCAGCTGCCCAACATGCTCATCAGCGAGGGCGCGCGGCTGGTGACGGGCGCGGCGGATATTCTCTCTGCGCTGGTGATCGAACCGAAGGACGCGCCGAAGGCCGCGCAGGCGGCGGTTGCGCCGATGGAAGCGCCAGCGGAAAAGAAACCGCACATCCCCGGCGGGCTGGATGAAACGCAGCGGGCGATCTGCGCCGCGCTTCTGGCGGGCGAGGCGGATTTTGACGCGCTCTGCGCGGTCAGCGGGCTGGAGAGCGACGAGCTGGGCGCGCTGCTCATCGAGATGGAAATGGATGGGCTGGTCACGCCGCTGGCCGGAACGAGATACGCGCCGGGGACGCAGATGACGGGCTGAAAACGCGCATAAAACCGCATACTAATGAAGAAACTTCCTGCGAAATTCAAATTGCGGCCTTGACAGATTCAAAAAGGGCTGGTATCCTTTTTGACGTTTGGCAGTTGCCTTGAGCCGCGTTTATCCCGCCGCCGGCGGGGTGAAAAGCGGGGATTTTCCCGCGCTTGGCTCAGGCGCGTGTGTTTTGAAGCGTGAAGAGAATACGGCGGTTTTTCCGCCGCGTTGGAGGAATTGGATTTGAACAGTCGTAAGCCCGCATACAAGCTGGTTATCGTGGAGTCGCCCGCGAAGGCGCGCACCATTTCGAAATTTTTAGGCCGAAACTACAAGGTGGAGGCCTCGCAGGGGCACGTTCGGGATTTGCCCAAATCCCAGCTTGGCGTGGACGTCGAGCACGATTTTGAACCGAAGTACATCACCATTCGCGGCCGGGGCGAGGTGCTCGAGCGCATCCGCAAAGAGGCGAAGGGCGCGAAATCCATCATCCTCGCGACGGACCCTGACCGCGAGGGCGAGGCGATTTCTTGGCATCTGGCGACCATTCTGGGCATCGACCCGGAGAGCGAATGCCGCGTGGAATTCAACGAGATCACGGAAAAGACGGTCAAGAGCGCGATCAAGCAGCCGCGCGCGGTGAATATGCAGCTCGTCAACGCCCAGCAGGCGCGCCGCCTGCTCGACCGGCTGGTGGGCTACAAGATCAGCCCGCTGCTCTGGGTGAAGATCAAGAAGGGGCTGTCCGCGGGGCGCGTGCAGTCCGTCGCCACGCGCATGGTGGTGGACCGCGAGCAGGAGATCGAGCAGTTTGAGCCGGAGGAATACTGGTTTGTGGATGCGGAGCTGCGCGCGGGCGGCAAACAGCTCCATGCGCGGCTGATCGCGCTGGACGGCGAGCGCGTGAGCCTTTCCGATCAGGCGCAGGCGGACGCGGCGAAGGCGCGTGTGGAACAGGGCGGCTTTGTCATCCGCAGCGTGAAGCGCGGCGAAAAGCGCAAGCATCCCGCCCCGCCGTTCACGACCTCCAATTTGCAGCAGGAGGCCAGCCGAAAGCTCGGCTTCACCACGGCCAAGACGATGCAGATCGCTCAGCAGCTCTACGAGGGCGTGGACATCGAGGGGCGCGGCACGCTGGGCCTGATTTCCTACATCCGTACCGACAGCGTCCGCCTGAGCGACGAAGCGGTGGCCGCCGCGCGCGAGGCGATTGCGGCGCGTTATGGCGCGGAATATGTGCCGGAGAAGCCGAACGTCTACAAGGGGCGCAAGAGCGCGCAGGACGCGCACGAGGCCATCCGCCCGGCGAATATCGACCTGCGGCCGGAGGAGATCAAGGCCTCGCTGACCAAGGATCAGTTTAACCTGTACAAGCTGGTGTATCTGCGCTTTGTCGCCTGCCAGATGGCGGACGCATTGTATGAAACCCAGCAGATTGAAATCGCCTCCGAGAGCGGCGCGGTTCTGCGTTCGAGCGCCGAGCGGCTGAAATTCGCGGGCTTCACGGCGGTGTATGAAGAGGGCACGGACGACGCGCCCGCGCAGGATGAGGCGCAGGCCGGCGCGATGGCGGACGTGAACGAGGGCGACAAGGCGGAGCTGCTGGGCGACGAGGCCACGCAGCACTTCACGCAGGCGCCGCCGCGCTACACGGAGGCCTCGCTGGTGCGCGCGCTGGAGGAAAAGGGTATCGGCCGCCCGTCCACCTACGCGCCGACGATCTCCACCATTTTGGCGCGCGGGTACGTCATGCGCGAAAAGAAGCAGCTCTTCCCGACCGAGCTGGGCATTATGATTACCAACATGATGGAGGAGTATTTCGCGGATATCGTGGATATCGCCTTCACCGCCGGCATGGAGGAGCAGCTCGACGAGGTGGAAGAGGGCAAGCTGGATTGGCACAAGGTGCTTTCCGATTTCTACGGCCCGTTTGAAAAGACGCTGAAAAACGCGGAGGCCAAGATCGAAAAGGTCGAAATCAAGGACGAGGTTTCCGATGTGCCCTGCGACAAGTGCGGCGCGATGATGGTCTACAAGCTGGGGCGCTACGGCCGGTTTTTGGCCTGCCCGAACTTCCCGGACTGCCGCAACACGAAGGCGATTCAGATTGAAATCGACGCGCCCTGCCCGAAGTGCGGCGGCAAGCTCTTGCAGAAGACCTCGCGCAAGGGGCGCAAGTTCTACGGCTGCGAGCGCTACCCGGAATGCGATTTCGTCTCCTGGGAGATGCCGGTTCGGGAGAAGTGCCCGAAGTGCGGAAGCTACATGACGCTTTCCCGCACGAAAAAGGGCGATTTCTACGTCTGCGCGAACGAAACCTGCCGCGAGCGCATTCCCGCGCCGCAGGAAGAGAAAGAATGATGGAAAGAGCGATTGTGATCGGCGCGGGGCTGGCGGGGTGCGAGGCGGCGTGGCAGCTTGCCTGGCGCGGCGTGCCCGTGACCCTGCACGAAATGAAGCCCCACGCCTTTACGCCTGCGCACCACAGCGCGGGCTTTGCCGAATTGGTTTGCTCCAATTCGCTCAGAAGCGACCAGCTGACCAACGCCGTCGGCCTGCTCAAGGAGGAGATGCGCCAGCTTGGCAGCCTCATCCTCAAGGCGGCGGACGCGACGCGCGTGCCCGCGGGCGGCGCGCTGGCGGTGGATCGCGAAAAGTTTTCGGATTATGTGACGCAGGCCGTGCGCAGCCATCCGCTGATTGAGGTCGTCCTCCGCGAGGCGGATGAGCTGCCGCAGACCAACGCCGTCATCGCCACGGGGCCGCTGACCAGCGATAAGCTGGCGGAGAAAATCGCGGCGCTTCCGGGGCTGCAAACGCTGAATTTTTACGACGCGGCCGCGCCGATCGTCTCCGGCGAATCGCTGGATATGACGAAGGTGTTCCGGCAGGGGCGATACGGCCGCGGCGACGATTACCTCAACTGCCCGATGACCCGCGAGGAATACGAGGCGTTTTATCAGGCGCTGCTGACCGCCGAAAAGGCCGATGTGCACGGGTTTGACGGCACGCAGGTCTTCGAGGGCTGCATGCCCATCGAGGTGATGGCCGCGCGCGGGGAAATGGTGATGGCGTTCGGGCCGATGAAGCCCGTCGGCCTCGCCGATCCCCGAACCGGGCGCGAGCCCTACGCCGCCGTGCAGCTCCGCGCGGAGAACAGCGCGGGGACGATGTATAACCTCGTCGGCTTCCAGACGCGGCTCAAGTGGGGCGAGCAGAAGCGCGTCTTCTCCATGATCCCCGGCCTTGAAAACGCGGAGTTCCTGCGCTACGGCGTGATGCACCGCAACACGTTCCTCCATTCGCCGGGCTTCCTCGACGCGCAATACGGCATGATCGGCCGCCCCGGCCTGTATTTCGCCGGGCAGATGACCGGCGTGGAGGGCTATGTGGAGAGCGCTTCCAGCGGCCTCGTCGCGGGCATTTCGCTGGCGCGGCGCATGCTCGGCCTGCCGCCGGTTGATTTCACGACGCGCACGGCTATCGGCGCGCTGGCGCACCATGTTTCCGGCGCGACGGCCGATTTCCAGCCGATGAACGCCAATTTCGGCCTGATTGATTCCTGCGAAAAGCGCATCCGCAACAAGCAGGAGCGTTATGCCCACGTCGCGGCGCGCGCGCTGGATACCATCGAGGCCATCCGCAGCAATCCGCTGGCCTGCGATTTCGACCGGACGCTTCAAAATTGACTCCCTGCACGCCGCCCTGTTCAAAATCGGGACGGCGTGTTATAATAATGGAAAAACATCGGTTTCTATCGGAGGTAAACATAGATGACACTCAAGGGCACCACCATCTGCGCCGTCAGGAAGGACGGCAAAATCGCCGTCGCGGGCGACGGTCAGGTGACGATGGGCGAAAGCACCATCTTCAAGGCGACCGCGCACAAGGTTCGCCGCATCTACGGCGGCAAGGTCGTCACCGGCTTTGCCGGAACGGTTTCGGACGCCTTTGCGCTCTGCGACCGCTTTGAGGCGAAGCTGGAGCAGTATTCCGGCAATCTGGAGCGCGCCGCCGTCGAGCTGGCGCAGGAATGGCGCAGCGACAAGGCCATGCGCAAGCTGGAGGCCATGCTGATCGTCGCCAGCGGCGAAACGCTGATGATCGTCTCCGGCACGGGCGAGGTCATCGAGCCGGATGACGGCGTCGCGGCCGTCGGCTCCGGCGGCAACTATGCGATGGCCGCCGCGCGCGCCCTCAAGGAGAACACCGATCTTTCCGCGCATGAAATCGCCGAAAAGGCGCTGCATATCGCGGCGGATATCTGCGTGTTCACCAACCATAACGTGATTGTGGAGGATGCCTGATATGGAATTGACGCCGAAACAGGTTGTTCGCGAGCTGGATCGCTATATCATCGGTCAGGACGAGGCCAAGCGCGCCGTCGCCGTCGCCCTGCGCAACCGCTATCGCCGCGCACAGCTTCCGGAGGAACTCCGGGATGAAATCGTGCCCAAAAACATCCTGATGGTCGGTCCGACGGGCGTGGGCAAGACCGAAATCGCCCGCCGTCTGGCCAAGCTGGTGGACGCGCCGTTTGTCAAGGTCGAGGCGACGAAATTCACCGAGGTCGGCTATGTCGGCCGCGACGTGGAGAGCATCATCCGCGATCTGGTCGAGGCCAGCGTGCGGATCTGCAAGGAGAAGGCCAGCCAGAAGGTCAAGGCGCGCGCGACCGTGCTCGCCGAGGAGCGCATCATCGACCTGATTCTGCACCCGAACCGCAAGCCGGTCAACCCGATTGACGTGCTGCTGGGCAACAAACCCAAGCAGCCGGAGCTGCCCGCCGAGGAAAAGCAGCGCATCGCCCAGAAGGCGGACGAGCTGCGCGTCCAGCTTCAGCGCGGCGAGCTGGAGGATGTGGAAATCGAGGTCGAGGTGGAGGATGCGCCGAAGGACGTGGAGATCAACGGCGCGAGCGTGAACATCGGCTCGATGATGGGCGACATGATGCCCAAAAAAACCAAGATGCGCCGCATGAAGGTCGCCGACGCGCGCCGCCTGCTGGTCGCCGAGGAAGAAGATAAGCTGATCGACATGGACGCGGTGACGGAGGAAGCCCTGCGCCGCGCCGAGCAGGACGGCATCATCTTCATCGACGAGATCGACAAGGTGGCCGGGCGCTCCGCCAACGGCCCGGATGTGAGCCGCGAGGGCGTTCAGCGCGACATCCTGCCGATCGTCGAGGGCAGCACGGTGAACACCAAATACGGCGTGGTCAAGACGGATTACATGCTCTTTATCGCGGCGGGCGCGTTCCATGTGGCGAAGGTGACGGATCTCATTCCCGAACTGCAGGGGCGTTTCCCGGTGCGCGTGAATTTGAAGCCGCTGACCCGCGAGGATTTCAAGGCGATTCTGAGCCAGACGGATAACGCGCTGACCCGCCAATACGAGGCGCTGCTGGCCGTCGATCACGTGCATCTGCACTTTGAGGAATCCGCGCTGGACGCGCTGGCGCAGGCCGCGCAGCAGGAAAACGAAACCCGCGAGGATATCGGCGCGCGCCGCCTGCATACGCTGTTTGAAAAGATGCTGGAGGATATCTCCTTCAACGCGGGCGGCGATATGCCGGACGTGGATGTGACGATCAACGGCGATTATGTGGCCGAACACCTCGGCGGGGACGGTAAAAAGCTGGACATGAGGCAGTATATCCTGTAAAATAGAATAGAAATCGCGAGCCGCTGATTTCAGCGGCTCTTTTGCGTTTGAAAAACGGTATGATTGAAGAGGCGGGAGGTACAGGAACCTCAGGTTCCTGTTGGGTGTTTGAGGGCAAAGCCCTCAACGTACCCCCGGAAAGGATGAAACCATGCAGGCGTTTGTCATCACGGCTTATAAGGAGTATGAGGCGCTCAAAACGCTGACGCTGGCGCTGAGCCGAAGGGGGCTCTGCGTGATCCATGCGGACGCGCAGGGGGCGATTACGGCGCGGCAGGTGGACGAACTGAACGCGCTGCCCAATGTGCGCGCGATTCGTAAATATAAGGTCAACTGGGGCAGCGTCTGCCACCTCTACGCGCTGCTCGACCTGTGCCGCATGGCGCTTGAGGATGAGCGCGTGGATTATCTGCACCTGATGAGCGCGCAGGATGTGCCGCTGCTCTGCGCGGACGAGATGGAGCGGCGGTTTGCGGGTGAGACGCGCCTGTTCATGCAGCGGCTGAGCACGGCGGAAAACCCGGAGCTGGCGCATCGCTACGAGCATTATCACTTCATGCATTGGCTCAACTACCGTGATCCGTCGGAGAGGACGCAGAACTGGGTCGGCCGCATCGACCGCTGGCAGGATATGCTGCACATCCGGCGCAGGCTGGCGCTGCCGTATAAGGGCATGGTCTGGCTGAGCCTGCCGCGCGACGCGGCGCAGTACGCCGTCTCCAGCCGCGCGGGGAAGAAGCTGCTGCGCAGGCTCCGCACGACGTATATCCCGGAGGAATTCTATTTTCAGAATGTGTTTTCCGGCACGGCGTTTGAGCCGCGGATCGTCAACCGGGAGCTGCATTTTTCCATCTGGAACGAGCCGGAGCGCGGCCTGCCCGCCGTGCTGAACATGGGCGATTTGGAAAAAATGAACGCCTCGGATTGCTGCTTTGCCCGCAAGGTGGACGTTGACAGCGAGCTGGGTCGGGCGCTGCTGGAAAGGTGGAACGGATAAAAAAAGAAATCCGTTGACAACCCGGCGAAAACCGCCTATAATAATCCACGTATATGAGCTTCCCGTTGAAAAAGAGGAGTACGCGCGTGCCGCCGTCAGAGAGAATCGCCCATGGGCTGCAAGGCGATTCGGAGAGAGCGCGCGCGGAAGGTCGCTTTGGAGGGACAGGGTGCGCCCGATACAGCGCAAAGAGGCATCCTTTTGGGTGTAAATGAAGGTGGTACCACGCAGAGCGCTGCGTCCTTTGGGGCGAGGCGGTCTGCGTTTTTTTTTACTCCTTCCGTCACAAGGGAGACATGCGTATGAATTTTCAGGCGGGTATGATTCCGGGAATCTGCGCCATGGCGGTCGGCGCGCTGCTGACGTTTTTCAGCGACAAGCTCTGCCACAGGGAGAAGAACGTGCCACAGATGAAGCTGCTCGGCGTGGCGCTGGCCGTCGTCGGCGCGTTGATGGTGTTTACCGTTTAATGGAGCATAGAGAGAAAGGAAACGACTATGGAAAACAAAGCCGCTCAGATGGACAAGGTGTATAACCCGCAGGCCATCGAAGGAGAGCTCTACAAGGAGTGGGAGGAGACCGGCGCGTTTGTGGCGCACCGCGTGGAGGGCAAGCAGCCCTTTACCATCGTGATGCCGCCGCCGAACATCACCGGTCAGCTTCACATGGGTCACGCGATGGACGGCGTGCTTCAGGACAGCCTGACGCGCTACCACCGCATGAAGGGCGACCCGACGCTCTGGCTGCCGGGCACGGATCACGCCTCCATCGCCACGGAGGTGAAGATCGTCGAGGCCATGCGCAAGGAAGGGCTCGACAAGCACGACGTCGGCCGCGAGGAATTCCTGCGCCGCGCGTGGGCATGGAAGAACGAATACGGCGGACGCATCGTCCGCCAGACCCGCCGCATGGGCAATAGCTGCGACTGGAGCCGCGAGCGCTTCACCATGGACGAGGGATGCAGCAAGGCCGTCACCGAGGTCTTCAACAGCCTCTACGAAAAGGGGTTGATCTACCGCGGCAACCGCATGGTCAACTGGTGCCCGTGCTGCAACACCTCCATTTCCGACGCGGAGGTGGAGTATCAGGAGCAGGAGGGTCACTTCTGGCACCTGCTCTACACCGTCAAGGAGACGGGCGAGCAGCTTGAACTGGCGACGACCCGCCCGGAGACGATGCTGGGCGATACCGCCGTGGCCATCAACGAGAACGACCCGCGCTATGCGCATCTGCACGGCTGCCACGTCATCCTGCCGCTGATGAACGTCGAAATTCCGATCGTCTGCGACGAGCACGCCGACATGGAAAAGGGCACCGGCGTGGTGAAGATCACCCCGGCGCACGACCCGAACGACTTTGAGGTCGGCCAGCGCCACAACCTGCCCATCGTCCGCGTGTTCACCTACGACGGCCGCATGACCGGCGCGAAGGAGAAGGCGGAAAACGACGCGCTCTTTGCCAGCGGCAAGGCGACCGTCGGTGAGCCGCGCGTGATCGACTGCGGCAAGTACGCGGGCATGACGACGATGGAAGCCCGCAAGGCCATCGTCAAGGATCTGGAAGCGGGCGGCTATCTCAAGCGCGTCGAGCCGCTGGCGCACGAGGTCGGCACGTGCTACCGCTGCCACACGACCATCGAGCCGATGGTTTCCAAGCAGTGGTTTGTGAAGATGGCGCCGCTGGCCAAGCCGGCTGTCGAGTGCGTCAGAAACGGCGAGGTTCGCTTTGTGCCGGAGCGCTTCGCGAAGAATTACATGACGTGGATGGAGAACATCCGCGACTGGTGCATCTCCCGCCAGCTTTGGTGGGGTCACCGCATCCCGGCGTGGTATTGCGACGACTGCGGCGAGGTCATCGTCGCGCGCGAAACGCCGACCGTCTGCCCGAAGTGCGGCTGCACGCACCTTGCGCAGGATGAGGACGTGCTGGATACATGGTTCTCCTCCGCGCTGTGGCCGTTCTCCACGCTCGGCTGGCCGGAGCAGACCGCCGACCTGTCGTATTTCTACCCGACCAGCGTGCTGGTGACGGGCTACGACATCATCTTCTTCTGGGTCGCCCGCATGATCTTCTCGGGCATCGAGCAGATGGGCAAGCCGCCCTTCCACACCGTGCTGATTCACGGCCTTGTGCGCGACGCGCAGGGGCGCAAGATGAGCAAGTCGCTGGGCAACGGCGTCGATCCGCTGGAGATCATCGACCAGTACGGCGCGGACGCGCTGCGCTTCTCGCTGGTCATGGGCGTCAGCCCCGGAAACGACATGCGCTTCTCCACGGACAAGGTCGAATCTGCCCGCAACTTCGCCAACAAGATCTGGAACGCGAGCCGCTTTGTGCTGATGAACATGGGCGACGAGGCGGAGACGCTGGAAGGCAAGACGCTCTGCGCCGCCGACCAGTGGATTCTCACCCGCCTGAACGACACCATCCGCGAGGTCAGCGCGCACTTTGAGGATTATGACCTCGGTTTGGCCGCGCAGAAGATTTATGATTTCGCGTGGAGCGAGTTCTGCGACTGGTACATCGAGCTGGCGAAGGTCAGCCTGAACGGCGAGGGCCGCGCGGCGACGCTGGCCGTGCTGCGCCATGTGCTCATCTGCCTGCTCAAGATGCTTCACCCGTTCATGCCGTTCATCACCGACGAAGTATATCGCTACATCCCCGGCACGGAGGGCACGATCATGCTTTCCGACTGGCCGAAGGTTGACGACGCGATGAATTTCCCGCAGGAAGCGCACGAGATGGAGGGCGTGATGGACGTGATCCGCGCCGTCCGCAACCTCCGCGCGGAGATGAACGTTTCCGTCGGCCGCCGCGCGCACCTGATCGTCCGCCCGAAGGCGGGCTGGGAGCACGCCATGGCGGGCGCGGGCGAGTACTTCGGCCGCCTCGCGTGGGCGAGCGGCATGCAGCTCCTCGCGCAGGATGAGGAAGCCCCGGCCAAGACGGTTTCCGCCGTCAGCGAAGCGGCCGAGCTGTTCATCCCGCTGGGCGACCTTGTGGACGTGGCCAAGGAGACCGCGCGCCTGACCAAGGAGCGCGACAGCGTGCAGCGCGACATCGAGCGCGGCGAAGCGAAGCTGAATAACCCCGGCTTCACGGGCAAGGCCCCGGCGCAGCTCGTCGAGCAGGAGCGCGAAAAGCTGGCCGTCGCCCGCGACAAGCTGGCCAAGCTGAACGCGCGCATCGAGGATCTCGCAAATATGTAAATCTCATACTAATTCTTGCTAAAATGGCTTAATCCGCGCACCATCTTTTTCGCTCTGACTTTGCCTCGTTCCGTTCAACGTACCTCCAGTACGCCTCACTTCACTTGGCTTCGTCAGAACAAAAAATCTGATGCGCTC
>ERZ857480.3140-NODE-4786-length-10863-cov-35.9348_pt1 | contig 10863 bp, 5 predicted proteins | sample MGYA00519767_ERZ857480 | MGnify/ENA primary metagenome ERZ857480 (study PRJEB31778, sample SAMEA3449210) | human gut metagenome | biome: human gut; feature: human-associated habitat; material: faeces | place: United Kingdom | collected 2010/2012 ...
GCATAACACCTTGCCCAGCCATCCATGGCTGGGCATTTCTGTGTTTCATGTGCATAATTCTACAGTATCTAAACAGCTTCGCTAGTCGCTTACATGAGGGTGTGCCCCCTGCTGCGTTCCCGGTCTCCCGGTTTTCTTACGCTGTGACTAGATGTTCATTTGTGGTTAGCTAATATTTCTTTCATCTTTTTGCACTTCGGCCTAATACAATTCCACCATATCGCTTGGCATTCTCAGATCACCTCTAGGAGATAATGAAACAGTTCCCACCTTTGGTCCGTCAGGTATGCATGAACGCTTAAACTGCTGCTGCCTGAAACGCGTAAAGAATGTTTCCAGAGTCTTTTCTATTTCACCCTTACTTACATTTGCAAAAGCAATCTCTGCAAGTTTTAATATCCGATCCCGGCTTTCTCCATTACGCAGAAAATGATAAAGGAAGAAGTCATGAAGGTCATATTTGCCGATGCTCTCCTCTGTTTTCTGTGCTATGTTACCGTCTTTATCCGGCGGCAGTAGTTCAGGAGAAATAGGCAGGTCTGCTATTTCGCAAAGCACATTTTTCATTTCATCCGTTGACGCGCACTCGCTGGCATAAGCCTGTACAATGTATTTAACAAGTGTCTTTGGTACACTGCAGTTCACGGCATAATTGCTCATATGGTCACCGTTGTAGGTGCACCAGCCAAGTGCAAGCTCTGACATATCACCTGTACCGATTACAAGTCCGTCTACCATGTTTGCATAATCGAATAATACTTGCGTACGCTCTCTGGCCTGAATGTTTTCATATGTCACGTCAAAAACATCATCCGGATGTCCTATATCCTTCATGTGCTGTCTGCATGCAGCCTCAATATTAACTTCCACGGCTGTCACTCCAAATTCTTCCATAAGCCTGTCAGCAATTGTCTTTGTAGTAGATGTAGTTCCAAATCCTGGCATTGTAATACCATAGATATTTCTCTTCGGAATGCCAAGTGCTTCAAATGCATCACAGCATACCAAAAGTGCAAGTGTGCTGTCCAGACCGCCGGATATTCCAAGAACAACATTTTTTATTCCGGTGGATATGAGTCTCTGTTCCAGACCTTTTGCCTGAAGCGACAAAATCTCCATGCAGCGGTTTTTTCGGTTGTTTTTATCACTTGGTACAAACGGATACGGATTAACTTTCTTTGGCCATATTTGATAATCCTTCATCCGGTTTTCACCATTTAAAATTACTTTTATCACATCCGGCACATCAGCCCATGAATCGCTGTTGTATCTGTGGCGGTCATTCATGCTGCGATCAATATCTATCTCACTTATCACAAAACCAGAGCTCATCACATCATCTTCTGATACCTTTTTATTCATACGTTTTGAATAATCTGACGTCTCACCAGCTATTCTGCCATTATCAGCTATGATGCAGTGGCCGGAAAATACCAGATCCGTGCTGCTCTCTCCTGCACCGCTTGACGCATACACGTATCCGGCACGGCATCTTCCTGACTGCATCGCCACAAGACTGCGCCTGTATTCTCTTTTTCCGATTACGTCATTGCTTGCTGATGGATTTATAATGATATTTGCACCGGCTTTGCAAAGCTCCCCGCTCGGAGGCGCACTTACCCATAAATCTTCACAAATCTCAGTACCGACAATTGCGCCTCTCAGATCCTTGATAATAATATTCGGAGAAAAAGGTACTGTTGGCCTGTTTGCGACATAATTTAAAGTAATCTCATCTGATAATCTCTTGTCTGCGCTTGTAAACCAGCGTTTCTCATAAAATTCACCATAGTTGGGAATATATGTTTTTGGCACAATTCCAACAATTTCTCCGCTGTGTACATATGCAGCACAGTTGAAAAGTCTGCCAGCTTCATCTTCTATCGGCAGTCCCACGCATACAAGGATGCTTAAATCCTGCAATGCTGTTTTAATCCTGTCCAGTTCTTGCTGAGCCTGCGCGAGCAGTTCTTTTCTCAAAAACATGTCTGCACAGCTATATCCCGTAATACACAGCTCCGGAAAAACCACAAGCTGCACATCCTTTTTTGCAAGTGACTCTGCAATGTGTATGATATTGTCAGCATTGTTCACGCAGTCCCCGAGATAAATCTCAGGGGACGATGCGGCAACACGGTAAAATCCTGTATTCATGACATTTCCTCCTAGCGGTCATTTTTCATCCTGTAATCAATGCAGCGGTTTAAGTAATCCACATAATCCGGATTTTTGCACATCCCCTTGCCGGGTGTATCAGAAATCTTCGCTACATCCATACCATTGCATATTGTGGTTTTCATGACAATATTGAGTGCAGGAACATCTGTATCATTGCTTAAGTATGTGCCAATACCGAAAGCTACATTTGTTTCCTTGCAGAAATGTCTGTAGAGCTTGTCAGCACGCTCAAAATCAAGACTGTCGCTGAATAAAAGTGTCTTTGTTTTTGGGTCAATTCCAAGGCTCTTGTAATGAGCAATCATCTTTTCACCCCACTCATACGGGTCTCCGCTGTCATGACGCACTCCTGAGAAAAGTGTCGCATAGGTCAGCTGGAAATCACGCAGGAAACAGTCTGTTGTGATTGTGTCAGTAAGCGCAATACCGTTTAATACTCCATACTCCTTGATCCATGCATCGAGAGCATACCAGTTTGAATATGCCGGATTGTGCCTGTGATTGCCCTGTCCTGTGCACATAATCCACTCATGAGCCATGGTGCCTACAGGTGTAAGTCCGTACTTCTTTGCAAGATACACATTTGATGTGCCGACAAACTTTGATGAACTGTGCAGGGTGTCGTTTAAATGTGCGAACTTCTGCACTGCAAGCTCCTGCGCTTCAGCAGAAAGTCTTCTTCTGAGACCAAACTCTGAGAATGTACCCGCGTACCAGTGTCCGTTCTTTAAATTCTCATACTTTGCATCCAAACGCTTCTTAAAGCTGTCAAGCAGCTTATCATAGTCATATGCCATTCTGAAATACACTTCATTTACAATGGCAAGTGTCGGAATCTCATACATTGAAGTGTTAAGCCATGTTCCTTTTGCCTCGATAGACAAGCCACAAGGTGCATCTGTTCCTATCTCAAAATCCTCAAAACGCGGCTGCCAGAGACGAAGAAAATCAACATAAGAGCCTTTGATCCATTTGATATTGTCAAGATATGCAAGCTCATCCTCTGTAAACCGAAGCTTACAGAAAGCCTTAATCTGTTCTGTTATCTCCTGCACCATTTTCTGTGTAAAATGCACATCTTCATTTCTGCACTTGAATGTCCATGTGGTCTTGTAATCCGTAAACTGATGGAATATTGTCTGACCCATGCTGAATTTATACATATCAGTCTCTAAAAGACTTGTGATTATCTGGTTTAATTTCATAATATTCTCCTCCCATTTCTTACACTATTAGTATGTCAGAAACATTTTTAATAAATGGCTTTCTATATAATATTGACCTGAATCATTTTCATTGCTTCTATTGCTGTCTTATGACTTTCAGGCGTTACGCAGGCACAGGCATTTTCTATCACTGACACCTCTGCATCTTTACAGAACGTCTTTGCAATCGCTACGTTGCTGATTACGCATATTCCCGTGCAGAATCCGCAGAAATAAATCTCTGTATCGCTGTTGTCATATCCCGCAAGCAGTTCGCCAAGCTCTTTGCTGCCAAACGTCGGCTTGTCAATATAAGTCATATCATCACAGTCAACTCCACGCTCCTTCATTGCTGCTTTAAGACGAGCGTCTACTTCCCATCCGTTTGTCCCTTTAATACAGTGAGCTACCGGAAGCTTTCTTCCCTCCTGAGTATTCAGATAGTTTTCATCATGCGTATCCCTTGTGAATATCACGTCATCATATTTTCCTGACCTGATTTCATCTGCAATAACATTTGTTGCCACGTTACACTCCTTGTTTCCAAGAACTCCTGTAATAAAGTCATTCTGTGCATCCACTACTACTAAAATTTTCTTTGCCATAATCATTTCCTCCTACATCATATAATCATCATTTGTTGCATCCATAAGGATTTTTCCAAGCTGCTTTAAATCCTTCCACATCCATCGCGGAACCAGATCCCTGACTTTGTCATAATCTTTCTTATACAGCAAATCTCTGATCATTGTACTTGAAATCTCAATATCGCTTCTGCCAAGGTTTCTGATGGTCACATTCTTTAAAATATCATCTGTAAACCAGTTTTCCGCAATCTTCGGGTCGTCGTTGTAATAGAATGTAAAGCTTTTCTCTCCAATTTCATTAGCTATGTTGTAATAGAAGAAAGAACCCCATTCCTTTACATATTGAGCTGCATCCTCCATGCTCCAGTCTGATAATGTCATAACCTTTACATCTGCACCGCTTAAATCCTCTTCCTGCAGTACGTTTTCAACAAGTCTTTTTCTGTATTCGATTGGAAACGGATTTCTCTTTGTATAGCTTTTGTTTGCACTGCCTATCACAACAAGCAGATTTTCGCACTCCGATGCGGCCTGTTTTATCATGTTCAGGTGTCCGTTATGGAATGGCTGTGCCCTTGTGAGTATCACACCGTTTTTATATTTCTTATGCACTTTAACCAGTTTACGTTCATCCATGTTAAGGTCAACATATCTGTACACAGCAGCCGGTTTTCTTCCGACAATAGGTCTCTGCGACCTGTCAAGTGAAACAAGCTGTCCTGCAATCTTCTCACGGAACACCTTTGGATGAACTTCCTTTCCTGAAAGAACCTCAAACACCTTAAGCAGGTCCGGAATGGTAAACTCACGCGGCACAAGGTTAAACATAATGCCTGTATACTCAGCCTTATTCCTTATCCTCATAAGTCCTTCCAGTATAATCTGGTCATGGTCAAAAGCAAGCTTTTCGTCTGATACGCTGACCGGAACAAAGTTTTCCACTGTGATTACACCATTTTTAAATTTCTCAGACCTGAGGGAGTATTCAATTTTAATCAAGTCGTTTGCAAACTCAAGTTTTTCATCTGCAAATTTCACATCGAACCATCTGGCATCCTTTGCGTCATCACCCGCAACGGCAGACTGCTCATATCCATATGGAAGCAGTGCAATGTATGCAATATCAATAATTCTCATACGAGGGTCCCTGTCCGGCTGGCTCATGGTATAGAGCTGCTCAAGATAAATGTCTGTAAGACCTGTTTCCTCTTTAAGCTCCCTGCACGCTGCTTCATATGCTGATTCCTTTATGTTAATAAATCCGCCTGGAAGCGCCCATTTGTCTATCTCCGGATGAGCCTTTCTCTTTATCAGAAGCACCTGCATACAGCTTAAGTCTTCCTTCATACGAAGCACCATCATGTCAACTGTAACCGATGGTCTGTCATAATCGCCCGGCTTATATTCTGCTAAAAACTCCCGTTCTGTTAATCCATTTACATCTACTTTATTCATGTGTTTAACTCCTATAATTACTTTCTGCGTTTCTTATATTTACTTTATGTGCTTATTATAGTAACTCTTAGTAACTATGTCAAGTGCTTTATAGAATTAAATATAATTTTTGCAAATTTATTATGCTTCCACAACCTGTCTGCAGGAGATGCTAATATATAAGCTCAAAAAAAGGGGATGTGAAAAAACTCGATTGAGTTTTTTCACATCCTCTTCCATTTTCTGTGTTTCATGTGCATAAATCTACAGTATCTAAACAGCTTCGCTATACATCAGGCAATTTCTTCGGAGTTACGCTTTATCTGGTTCACTATCTCCATTATCTGTTTTGCGGTACTCATATCATCTTTGAAAAGAGTTGTGATACTTCCAACTGATTTAAATGGTTCACCCATCAATACTTTATTATCTTCGATATTTCCATTTGCTACTATATAGTCCACTATCAGATTTACGAATCTCATCTGATTTATGTTCAAGCGCTCTTCTGACATAAAACAACTGAAGGCTTCGTTTACTGCCGCTCTATCTACACCGACTATTTTTCGTACTAATCTGCCTATCGGTGTCTCTCCGTATTCCTTTATATAATCTTCCTTTGAACCAAGCTCAGTCCACAGAATTCGTTCCAATTCCCTTAGATCCGTTTCTGTCAGCTTTTTGTTGTTTTTCAGCTTATACACTGACAATTTGTCACTATGCTCTTTCAGGTAAAATTCGACTTTTTTACGATAATTTTTCAAGTCATTTCCGCCATATAAAGGTTCACCCGGTGTACCATCTGTTATAGAGTCCGTGAAATTTGTATAGTATATTGGCCGTACCTGTCTGTCAAGGTACTGCAACAGACCTCTTAAAGCTTCTCTTACTGTATCAAGCTCTATTATAGTGACTTTATCCCAAAATTCATTTGTCTGGACCTTTTCGATAATCTCCTTTTTCTTTTCCACCTGTGGGATTGAGTATTTGGCAGACAGCTTTTCTGCGGTCTGAACCACTATATTCACCGGACTTTGTATGCTTTTGCTTTGCAGCAGTCCAAGATCTATACTGTATACCAGATAGTCAAATCTTCGTGCCAGCTCATCTTCCTTTTTAGGCCTGATAAGAGGTGCAATATGCTCCCTGATATCCGAAATCTCTATTGTCTCAAGATTATCCCACGATGATGAAGCCCTGAAAAACTCTACATAACGCAGATGTCTTTTCACCATAAAGCTATCGTCATTTAAGCTAATTACATCTTCCTTTAAATCATCCACAAGACTTTTTCTGTAATCTGCGTATATCTCATCACCACTGTATACCGGTGCCTGAAGCTCTCTGACAATCTGGGCTTTTGTGTTATATATTTTCTCATTGAGTGATTCTGTTATACCATTCTCCGCTCCATTTTTGTTCACGCGGAAATATTCAAAATTGTTACAGAAATCAAATATAAGAAATCTTTCTTTGTCCATACCCTCTCCAAGCAGATTAGGGCAAAGCCTGGTTCCCCTTCCAATCATCTGCCAGAACTTGGCATAGCTTTTTACCTTCTTAAAAAATACAAGATTCAAAATCTCCGGAATATCTATTCCTGTGTCGAGCATATCAACAGATACTGCTATCTGTGGCATTTTATCACTTGTGCTAAACTCATCTATCAATGAATCACTGTACTTTATACTATAATCTATCCGCTTTATGAAGTCTCCTCCATATTCCGGAAAAAGCTTATTGAAACGCTTGACTATTGCCTGCGCATGCAAAGAGTTTTTGGCAAAAATTATTGTCTTGCCAAGCTTGTCTCCACCCTCAATTTTTAAGCCCTTTTCCATAAGCTCTCTTAAAACCTTATCAATTGTATCCGCGTTAAAAAGCCATGTATTTACGGCCTCTCCTGATATATCATCACCTACAGTGTCATCATCAGAAAATGTATCCTCATACTCTTCTTTTTCCTCATCTGACAGCTCATCATAGTGAATACCGCTTTCCATTATTTTTGACTTATATTCCAGTGTAGAATAATTGACCAGATAGCCCTCTTCCACCGCTTTTTCAAGCTCATACGCAAATGTCGGAACTCCTCTTTCAAGGTCAAAGACTCCATATGTGTTTTTGTCGATTTCATTTTTTGGAGTGGCAGTCATACCAAGTAACATCGCATCAAAATACTCAAATATTTCCTGATATTTTTTGTAAATGCTGCGGTGTACTTCATCGCAGATTATGAGCTGAAAATGCCCCGGACTAAAGAGCTTCTCACCATATTTGTTTTTCCTCTCATCTATGGCATTCATCATCGTCGGATATGTAGAAAAAATCATCCTGCATGACTCAGGGTCGTCTTTATTGTCAAGCAGATTACAGCATGATAAATCAGGAAGCAGATTCGTATAATTGTTTTTTGCCTGCTTCACAAGAGCTTTTCTGTCTGCGAGGAACAGAATATTTTTCACATAATTGTGACGCCTTAATACATCAACAATACTAATGCTCACTCTTGTCTTTCCTGAACCTGTGGCCTGCACTATAAGCATCTTGCGGTGCTTATTTGTGATGGCATCACAGACTGCGGTTACAGCCTCTTTCTGATACGGTCTGTTGGTAATATCATCGCTTATCCGTATATTTTCAAGCGGAATCCTCGAAGTGCGTCCATCCATCTCAAGCTGCAGCTCTTCCTGTGTGAAAAAGCCTGAAACCTCACGCCTTGGATATCCCATATAATCATTCGTATAGAAAAATTCAAATCCATTTGTTATGAAAATAAGAGGGCGTCTATTGTATTTATTCTGCAAACAGTCAGCATACAGCTTCGCCTGCTGGCTTCCTACCATAGCATCCACAGAAGCCTTTTTAGCCTCCACTACAGCAAGTGGCAGATTATCCTTTCCCCAAAGAACATAATCCACATACCCTGTTCCTGTGCTGTTTGGCATTCCTGTAACCGGCTCCTCCTCCGTGACATTTCTGCCAATAACCCATCCTGCCTCCTTTAAGGCAACATCTATATATCTCTTGCGGGTTTCTGCCTCGCTTATCGTATCTACATGGAACTCCCTTGTCTTTACATTCTGACTACGCTTCTTTGCCATCTGCTCGCGGAGCTCTTCATTCTCCTTCAATACGCTCTCGAGCTTTTTATCCTTACTGCTTAAGCCCTCATACAGCTTCATGAGCTCATCAGCCTTTATACGCTTTTCATTACCGCTTGCAAGAATCGACTCATCATATGTCTTCTCATCGTATTCCCTCGAATATGAATAATCAATCCAATCGCAAAACTCAAACAAATCACGAAGCGCTATTATTGCTTCATCCCTGCCTATATTGTTGTTGGTATGAACTGCAACATTTCCCAAATGAATAGTATATTTGAGCATTGGAAACAGCCTTGGCTCAATTATCCTCCTAAACGTCGGCTCATGAATGAGACTTGATACATTATCTCTGTACGGAAGCGAAAGCTCCGCGTCGTATGAGAAAACAAACCTCACTGCAAGCTCAAGTGCACGCCTCGACAAAATGGCACAAGTAGCCGGTGAAATGGATAAACTTTTTTCTGCTTCAACTGCCTGCTTTGCAAAATCTGCGTATTCTTCTTTCTTTAAAAGGTAATCAAAATTTGTTTCCATGTAATCACCCCTTTTATCTTTCTACAAGCACTTTGCATCTCTTCCTGCAAAATGCAATTCCATAATACATGATATTCTGTCTGTCATTATTTAACAGATATTCCTGATATCTTCTATCCTTTATCTGTTTCAGAGCTTTTTCACAGGATTTTTCCATAGCTTTAAAATCTTTTGTGTATTTAAGCTCTGCAATAATTCCTTCATCCGGATCATCTGTCTCCACAATAATATCTGCAAAGCCCTCTCCTGCCTCAACATTTGACTTTACCAGCCAGTCCTCATTGCCACTCAAAATGCCAATAAGCAGATTATGATAGGAGCTTTCCTTTTCCTCATTTCTCGCTTTTGTGTCAAAAACGCTCACCGAATTGCTCAGCACCTTGTTTAAATACATTTCCATTATCTGTGTATTTCCATCTTTGAAAGCCTTCCAAAAGTCCTGCAACTGCTCGGTATTGGAAAATATTTTATTTCTAAACCACTCCTGTATCTGCAGCTTAAATACTTCTTTAATCTCCTTGTTCGGAATTACAAGGTTATATTTTTTGTCCTCACTTATCTTTGTATATGTCAGATAACCTGTTGTAAACAGAACACTCCATAGATTATCAATATTATTGTCTATTTCGTCATAGGTCATATCCAGACGGATTTGCTTGTCTATGGCTTCTCCCGCGATCAAACGCTCAATTTCATCTCTGGTTGTCTTACCAGCCTTATCTATAAACCTCTTAACAAGCTCATTTCCGCTTGTATTAATCCAATACGCTTCCGGTCCAGCCATTGGATCATCTTTTATTCTGTCAACATGATTGATTACATCCCACGGACAATATACATCAACATTTCCGAAATGATAACCATCATACCATTCCTTTGTCTCTGCAAACCTGTTTTCCATATGATAAAATTCCAGCAAACGCTCTACTTCCTCATCCGTAAAGCCAAAGTGTTCATCAAATCTTGTATCCGTAATAGATAAAATCTTGAAATTATTTAATCCTGTAAAAATACTTTCTTTTGAAACACGAAGACAACCTGTTAAGACAGCAAAATCCAATGCCTCATTTGTCTTTAATGCTTTTCCGAATATGGCACGTATCAAAGAAACCATCTCTTTATAATAGCCGTTCTGAAATGCCTTATCCAGTGGAACATCATATTCATCTATTAAAATAACCGTTTTTCTGCAATGGTGCTTATATAACAGCTCAGATAAAGTTTGAAGCGAAGCATACAGTGCCTCATCTCTCATTTCATATCTGCCATCCTCTAATCGGATTAAAGAAGCATACGCCGACTTATCGTCAATGTCCAGCCTGTCACTCTGCTTCAAATATGCAAATCTCTTAGCTTCCTTTGCAATTATCTCTATCATCTGATACTTTGCAGCTTGAAAATCTAGTCCTTCCACATTCTTTAAAGATAGAAATATCACAGGATACTTGCCCATATTATCATCACACAGTTTTTTGTTGTGCGATATATAAAGACCATCAAATAATTCAGAAGCTGCTCCAATTTCAAAGAAAGATTTGAGCATACTCATGTTTAGAGTCTTGCCAAAACGACGCGGTCTGGTAAAAAGGTTGACTTTTCCCCGGCTGTCAACCAACTGTTCAATAAGCTTTGTCTTATCGACATAGTAATATCCGTCTGAACGGATTTCCTCAAAGTTCTCTATTCCCACCGGTAGTTTAAGTGATTCAGTCATGCATGCTCATCTCCTTCCCTGATAAAAATAAGTGTGTAAATATAGGTTTATTATAGCATATATTGGTGCGAAGGTCATAGTATCAAATTTTGATTTGTCGA
>ERZ857480.74374-NODE-115214-length-10858-cov-11.8761_pt1 | contig 10858 bp, 4 predicted proteins | sample MGYA00519767_ERZ857480 | MGnify/ENA primary metagenome ERZ857480 (study PRJEB31778, sample SAMEA3449210) | human gut metagenome | biome: human gut; feature: human-associated habitat; material: faeces | place: United Kingdom | collected 2010/2012 ...
ACCGCCGCCACGTCCTGCCCCTACTGCGGCAATCCCACCGTGGTTCCGGGCCAGTTCAGCGGTGCGCTGAAGCCGGACTTCGTCCTGCCCTTCAAGCTCAGCAAGGAGGACGCCGTGGCTGCCCTGAAGAACCACTATAAGGGCAAGCCCCTGCTGCCCAAGGCCTTTACCAACGGCAACCACATCGAGAAGATCCAGGGCGTCTATGTGCCGTTCTGGATGTTTGACGGACAGGCCGAGGGCACCGTGGACTACGAGGGCCTCATCCACCACGAGTACGAGACCTCCGACTATGAGGTGACGGAGACGGAGCACTACGACGTTCACCGAGGCGGCTCCATCTCCTTCGAAAAGGTTCCCGTGGACGCGTCCAGCAAGATGCCCGATGACCACATGGACTCCATCGAGCCGTATGACTACACCGATCTGAAGCCCTTCTCCACCGCGTACCTGCCCGGCTTCCTGGCCGACAAGTACGATGTCAGCGTGGAGGACAGTCATGACCGGGCCGACGGACGCTGCGCCGCCTCGCTGGAGAGCGCCCTGCGCCGCACGGCGGAGCAGTACGACAGCTGCATCCCCCTGCGGCAGGACATCCGGCTGCGGCGCGGCAAGGTGCATTACGCCCTGCTGCCTGTCTGGATGCTCCACACCAAGTGGAACGGCAAGGATTTCCTGTTCGCCATGAACGGCCAGACCGGCAGGCTGGTGGGTGACCTGCCCACGGATATGGGCCGGTTCTGGACGATCTTCGCCGCCGTGGCGGCGCCGGTGGCGGCCATTACTGCCGCCATCATGATGCTGGTATAAGGGAGGCGGCGCAATGAAAAAGAGAATTTCTACGTTCCTGCTGGCTCTGCTGGCAGCACTGACGCTGACCGTCCCCGCATGGGCGGAGACCCAGCCCGGCGACGCCCTGATCTACGACACGGAGAGCCTGCTCACCGACGGCGAGCGCCAGCAGCTGGAATCTCTGGCCGATCAGATCACCTGGCAGTACGACTGCGCGGTGTATGTGGTCACCATCTACGACTACGAGCAGTATGCCGACGGCGTCTACGAGGCCGCCTGCACCATCTACAACGACTACGACTTCGGCATCGGCGAGGACCGCGACGGCGTGCTGCTGCTCCTGAGCATGTACGACCGCAGCTACAGCCTGTATGTCCGCGACGGCTACGCCCAGAGCATGATCGGCAGCTATGCCCAGCAGCAGCTGGAGGACAGCTTCCTGGACTATCTGGGCGATGACGACTGGTACGGCGGCTTTCATGCCTATCTGACCACCTGCGCCGACATGATGCAGCAGGCATCGGAGGGCCATGCGGTACGCAAACCTCTGGGCAAGGTGATTTTCCCGGCGCTGCTGGTGGGCTGCGGCGTGGCGCTGGTGGTGTGCCTGGTGCTGAAGGGCAAGATGAAGTCCGTCCGCCGCGGCGCGGAGGCGGATGTCTACGTCACCGCCGAGGGGCTGGATCTGACGGAGCGCTCGGACATTTACACCCACACCACCGAGACCCGCCGCAAAAAGGAGAAGAACGACTCCCAAAGCGAGTCCGGCGGAGGCGGCTCCGGCCGCAGCGGCCACTTCTGATAAAAAAGAGGACTGTCCATCGGACAGTCCTCTTTTTTGCGCTTTTTTGCAAAAAACAGGGGAAAAAGACCGATACTATGCAGCCAGCTTATTGAAATCACACAAAAACAGGTGTATCGTTACGTTGTAACGACCCACCGGTGTGTGTACCGGCACCGGAGGACGGAAAAGAGAGCGGCTTGGCCGCTTCCTTTTTTCAAGGGTTTTCGCGTTTTTTCGCAGAAAAAGACGGATACTATGCCCTTTATATATTGAAATTACGAAAAAATTGGCGTATGCTATTAATATAACATCCCGCTGGTGCACAGATCGGCGGAGGTCACAAAGAAAAGGGGGAGATCCTGTGAAAAAACGAATCCTATCCATCCTGTTGGCGACTCTCATGCTGCTCAGCGCCGTTCCGCTGGGCATGGTGGACACAGCTTGGGCCGCCGAGACGGAAGTGGTTGCCAGCGGCAGCTGCGGCCTTAATGTGAAGTGGGTGCTGACATCCGACGGCACTTTGACCATCAGCGGTAAGACTCGGATTGATGACTATGGTATCGGTGGTGCGCCTTGGTACAATTTGCGGCAATACATCAAAAAAGTGGCTATCCAGAATGGGGTTCAGGCTATTGGAGACTGTGCGTTTTCCAGATGTACTCTAATGACATCTGTGATGATTCCGGACAGTGTGACCAGCATCGGTGAGTATGCATTCAGCGGCTGCAGCGGCCTGACGTCCGTGACAATCCCAAAGGGTGTGACCAGAATCGAAAATTCTGCATTCCGTGACTGCGCCAGCTTAACGTCTGTGACGATCCCGCGCAGTGTGACCAGTATCGGCGCCTATGTGTTCAGCGGCGGAAACATTTATTTGAACGTAGATCCCGATAATAGCGCCTATTGCAGTATAGATGGTGCATTATACAGCAAAGACCGGACGGTGTTGGAATGTGCTGGAAAAATTACGGGAGGCAGATTTATTATTCCAACTCAAGTGACGTGCATTGGAGATGGAGCGTTCATGAGTTGCCGCAATCTGACATCCGTAACAATTCCGGACAGCGTGACAAGCATCTGCAGGGGCGCATTTTCCGGTTGCAGTAATTTGGCGTCCGTGACGATTCCGGACAGCGTAACATACTTGGATGCCGCCGTGTTTGTCAACTGTACTGCGCTGCAGTCTGTGAAAATCCCTGACGGCGTAGATTTTATCCAGCCCGATACATTCAATAATTGCACTGCATTGACATCCGTGACAATTCCAGACAGCGTAACTTTCATTGGCCAGTATGCATTCAGCGGCTGCAGCGGCCTGACATCTGTTAAAATTCCTAATGGTGTATTCGGAATTCGTGAGCATGCATTCCACGGTTGTACTTCTTTGACCTCCGTGACAATTCCGAGCGGTTTGGCGTCCATCAACGAATGGACATTTTCCAACTGCGTCCGACTGGCGAAGGTGACCATCCCTAAGAGCGTAACGTCTATTGGTGTAGACGCATTTTCCAACTGCGACAGCCTGACGGACGTGTACTACGCCGGCACGGCGGCGGACTGGGCGAAGATCAGCATCTCTGAGGGCAACGAGGATCTGACCAGTGCTGCATTGCGCTGTGCGCCCGCGTCTCTGTCCGCCCCCAGCGTCACCGGCGGCAACGACAGTCAGGGTCGTCCGACCCTGAAATGGAAAGCCGTCTCCGGCGCGGCCAAGTACGAGGTGTACCGTGCCCGCAGCATGAACGGCGACTACATCAAGTATTCTACCGTCACCGGCACCAGCTACACCAACATCAGCTACATCGAAAACGGCAATACGTACTACTACAAGGTGCGCGCTCTGGATGCCGACGGCACAGCAGGCGCGTGGAGCAGCATCGTGTCCGTGACCTACCGCGCCGCTTCGACAGGCACTCTGTCCGCCCCCACCGTCACCGGCGGCAACGACAGTCAGGGCCGTCCGACCCTGAAATGGAACGCCGTCTCCGGCGCGGCCAAGTACGAGGTGTACCGCGCCCGCAGCAAGGACGGTGACTACATCAAGTATTCCACCGTCACCGGCACGTCCTACACCAACATCAGCTACATCGAAAACGGCAATACCTACTATTACAAGGTGCGCGCCCTGAAATCCGACGGCACAGCAGGCGCGTGGAGCAGCGTGGTCAGCGTCACCTACAAGCAGACTCTGTCCGCCCCCACTGTCACCGGCGGCAACGATGCGCAGGGCCGTCCTACCCTGACATGGAACGCCGTCTCCGGCGCAGCCAAGTACGAGGTGTACCGCGCCCGCAGCATGAACGGTGACTACATCAAGTATTCTACCGTCACCGGTACGTCCTACACCAACACCAGCTACATCGAAAACGGCAATACCTACTATTACAAGGTTCGCGCCCTGAAATCCGATGGCACGGCGGGCGCGTGGAGCAGCATCGTGTCCGTGACCTATAAGCAGACTCTGTCCGCTCCCACCGTCACCGGCGGCAATGACGCGCAGGGCCGCCCGACCCTGAAATGGAACGCCGTGTCCGGCGCAGCCAAGTACGAGGTGTACCGCGCCCGCAGCCTGAACGGCGACTACATCAAGTATTCCACCGTCACCGGTACGTCCTACACCAACACCAGCTACATCGAAAACGGCAATACCTATTACTACAAGGTTCGCGCCCTGAAATCCGACGGCACAGCGGGCGCGTGGAGCAGCATCGTGTCCGTGACTTACCGAAAGCCTGCCGCCGCTACGGTGGCCAGCGGCAAGTGCGGTGACAGCGCCAGCTGGAAGCTGGATGCCGAGGGTACTCTGACCATCAGCGGCTCCGGTGCGACCTATGACTTCTTCAACGATTATAACTGCACCGCCCCCTGGTATGACGCCGAGCTGCGTCTCCAGATCAAGAAGGCCGTGGTGAACAAGGGCATCACCTACGTCGGGACCTATGCGTTTAGAGACTGCGCTGAGCTGACCTCTGTCTCCCTGCCCGCGGGGCTGGAGGAAATGGGCAGCAGCGTGTTCAGATATTGCGAGAGCCTGACCTCCATCACTATCCCTGCCGGTGTGACGTCTATCGGCGGCGACTTCTTCTATGGCTGTGCGTCCCTGAAGTCCGTCACCCTGCCGGACAGCCTGTGGGATGCCGGCGGCTGCACCTTTATGGACTGCACCAGCCTGACCAGCGTCCGCCTGCCCGCGAATCTCAGAGATATCGCGTGGTGGATGTTTAAGGACTGCACCAGCCTGACCTCCGTCACCATTCCCCGCGGCACCGTGGAAGTCAAGAAGGAAGCCTTTGACGGCTGCACGTCCCTGAAGAACGTGACCTTCACCGGCAGCGCCGCCGACTGGAAGGGCGTGACGATCCGTCCCGGCAACACGGCTCTGACCAGCGCCGCCATCAAGTGTACCGGCAGCACCGTCCTCACCGCACCCACCCTGACCCTCAGCGTCAGCAAGAAGGGCCAGCCCACCCTGAAGTGGAGCGCCGTCAGCGGCGCGGCGGGCTATCAGCTCTGGTGCAGCTATGACGGCGGAGATGACTGTGATCCCTGCTATCGTTGGTATGCCAACAATGACAAGACCGCCACCAGCTACACCGTACCCGCGGACACCCTGAAGAAGGGCCAGACCTACACCTTCAAGGTCCGCGCCGTTACGTCAAGCGGCGCTGTGGGCTCCTTCAGCAAAGAGGTGATCTTCACCTATAACCCCGCCGCATCTCTGGCCGCACCCACCGTCACTGCCGGCCTTGACGATCAGGGCTATCCCGCCCTGACCTGGCCTGCCGTGCCTGATGCGGCCCGGTATGAGGTCTATCGCGCTGCCAGCGAGGACGGCAATTTCGCCCAGCTCGCCGCCGTCACCTCCAACAGTTACACCAACAGCGCCGTCCTGACGGACGGCGCTGCCTACTACTACAAGGTCCGCGCACTGGACAGCGACGGCGAGGCCGGCCCCTTCAGTGATGTGGTCTCCGTTACATACACCGCCCGGCCCGCTCTGGTGGCCAGCGGCAAGTGCGGCGACAGTGCCAGCTGGAAGCTGGATGCCGACGGCGTTCTGACCATCACCGGCGCCGGCCCCATGGCGGACTACGGCCAGCACGCTTCGGACAACTGCGCACCGTGGCGCACCTATGCCAACGACATCAAAAAGGTGGTGGTGCAGAAGGGCGTGACCGCCATCGGCAGCTATGCCTTTGCCAGTCTGGAGCGCGTTACCTCCGTGACCATCCCCGAGGGCGTCACCTCCATTGGGAGCAGCGCGTTTGAGAATTGCGGCCTTATGGCCTACGGCGGTCTGGGCGCGGTGACGCTGCCGGAGGGGCTGACCACCATCGGCAGCAGCGCCTTCAGCGGCTCCTATATGGACTCCCTGACCCTGCCGGAGAGCCTGCGTACCATCGGCGGCGCTGCTTTTGAGAAATCTCCTCTAAAGACCCTGACCATCCCCAGCGGCGTCACCTCCATTGGAAACGGCGCATTCAAAAGCTCGCACCTGACATCCATCCAACTGCCCGACGGTGCGCAGCTGGGAGCCATGCTGTTCTATCAGTGCTATGAGCTAACAGACGTGACTCTGCCCGCTGACCTGACAGTCATCGGAGACAGCATGTTCGAAAACTGCACCAAGCTGACCCATGTGACCATTCCCTCCGGCGTGACCCGTATTGAGCGGGAGGCCTTCACCATGTGCGGCGCGCTGGAGGAGATCCGGCTCCCTGAGGGCGTGGAGACCATTGGGGTTATTGCGTTCTCCGGCTGCGTCGCCATGACCGGAGTGTACCTGCCCCGCAGTCTCACCACTATTGAGAGTGGGGCGTTCAGCGCCTGCCGCAGCCTGACCGACGTGTACTACAGCGGCACGGCGGCGGAGTGGGCGGCCATCTCCGTGGCTGACCGCAACGACCCGCTGCTGAACGCGGCGCTCCACTGCACCGGCCAGTCCGCAAGCCGGCTGGATGTGCCCGCCATGACGCTGGGCGAGGATTGCAGCGACGGCAAGCCCACCGTCTGGTGGCCCGCCGTCACCGGTGCGGAGCGCTACGAGATCTGGCGCGCACAGGCCGCCTCCGACGGCAGCGCCCCTGCCGCTTCCGCCTATACCCTCATCGTGTCGGCGGACGTCACGTTCCACAAGGATACCACCGCCGAGGCCGACACCTGGTATTACTATAAGGTACGCGCCGTCAGCGGCAGCGCGTACAGCGACTTCAGTCAGGCGGCCCGCCAGTACTGCGAGGCGCCTCCCACCATGGACACGCCGGAGATCACGTCTCTGGAGCTGGACGACAGCGGCAAGCCGGTGCTGACCTGGCGCACCGTGGAGGGTGCCGCCCGCTATCAGGTGTTCCGCTCGGAGGATAACGGCTTCTCCTACTCTCCCATGGGCACGGTGCTTCCCACCGGCTCCGACACCATCACCTGGACGGACACCACCGCTGTCAGCGGCACCGGCTATTACTACGGCGTTGGCTGCTATGATGACAACGGCCATTACAGCAGCTTTGGCGGCGGTGAGTGGTGGGTTACGGCCCGCTGACCCAAGCCCCGCATACGCAAAAGGAGAACGGCGGAAGCCGTTCTCCTTTTGCGTATGCTTTCTTTTTTTACACGTACCGCTGGGAGCCCACATCGAACACGCCGCGGGTGGTGATGCGCAGCGTGGGGATCACCGGCAGCGCCATGAAGCTCAGGGTCATGAACGGGTCGATGCCCTCGGACACGCCCAGCGCGTAGGCGGCGGCCTTGGCGGCCTCCAGATCGCGGTTCACATTGACCAGGCTGTCATCGGACATGATGCCCGCGATGGCCAGCAGCACATCGCTCTTCACCTGACCGTCCTCCACCACGGTGATGCCGCCGTGGTTCTGCACGATGTGGTTGGCGGCGAAGGCCATGTCCTCCTCGTTGGTGCCCACCACGATGATGTTATGGCTGTCGTGGCTGATGCTGGTGGCCACCGCACCCTTCTTCAGACCGTAGCCCTTGATGTAGCCCAGACCGATGTGGTGGGTGTTCTTATGCCGCTCGATCACGGCGATCTTCAGAATGTCGTAATCCACGTCGATGCGGTCGGTGTAGCCGCCGTCGGTGGTGGTGATCTCGCCGCTGACCATGCCAATGACGGCGTGGGGGCGGCTGTCGGTGAAGTCCGCCGCAGTCAGCGGGGCCACATGGAACGTGTCATGGGCGTGCTTCACCAGATACGGGTCGATCTCCGGCGTGGGGAAGTCCTTCAGCACGCCGTCGCTGTACATCAGCTCGCCCTTCTTGAACACCTTCTCAATGTTGAAGTGCTCGAAGCTGTCGATGACAACGAAGTCCCCCAGATAGCCGGGGGCGATAGCGCCCCGGTTGTTCAGCAGGAAGTACCGCGCCGCGTTGTGGCAGGCGGCCTTGATGGCGGTGATGGGATCCGCGCCCAGTGCGATGGCCTTCTTGACGATGTAGTCGATATGCCCCTTTTCCAGCAGGTCGTTGGGGTGCTTGTCATCGGTGCAGAACATGCACCGCTCCACGTACTTGTCACACAGCAGGGGGACCAGCGCCTCCAGATTGCGGGCGGCGGTGCCCTCGCGGATCATGATGAACTGCCCCCGCTCCAGCTTGGCGATGGCGTCGGCCAGATCGTGGCACTCGTGGTCGGAGTACACGCCTGCTGCGATATAGGCGTTAAGGTCGTTGCCCTTCAGATCGGGGGCGTGACCGTCGATCTTCTTGTGGTGGGCCTGACTGGCCACGATCTTCTCTACCACCTGGGGGTCGCCGTTGATGGTGCCCACAAAGTTCATCATCTCCGCCAGACCCTGCACCCGGGGATGGTCGTAGAAGGAGTCAATGGCACGGTAGTCCAGGTTGGCGCCGGACTCATCCAGCGGCGTGGCCGGCACGCAGGAGGGCAGCATGAACCGCACATCCACCGGCAGATCCTCCGTGGCCTGAAGCATGTACTCGATGCCGTCGGTGCCCATGACGTTGGCGATCTCGTGGGGGTCTGTGATGACCGTGGTGGTGCCGTGAGGCAGCACAGCCTTGGCGAACTCCGTGGGGCTCACCAGCGAGCTCTCCAGATGGATGTGGGCATCCACGAACCCCGGCAGCACGATCCTGCCGGAGACATCCACCTCCACCGCACCGCTGTATTCGCCCATGCCCACGATGAGGCCCTCCGCCACGGCGATATCTCCGTGACACAGCTCATTGGAAAACACGTTGACATAGGTGGCGTTCTTCAGCACCAGATCCGCCGGCTCCCGACCGGCGGCCACGGCGATGACCCGCAGCTTCTTGTTGAGCTTGCGGTTGATTTTCCCGGCGTAGCTTTCCTTGACAGACATATGCAATAGACTCCTTTCCCGGTGCGGCCCTCCAAAGCCATTAGTTTTGTTAATTCTAAATATTACCACAGCTTATAAAGATTGTCCAGCCCTTCTGCTATAAAAAACGTGTGGCAGCCTGCTGGCTGCCACACGTTTTACTTATGTATGCGTTCTTAACGTTTTACTTCACGCTGCCGTCGGCATTGAACACCGGAAGGGGAGCCAGAAACTTGATGTCCTTGCGCGCCGCGGCATCGCCCTCGGCCAGCACGGACACGCGGCCGGCCACAATGCCGCCCGCCAGCTTCACCAGTTCCTCCATGGCGTGGATAGAGCCGCCGGTGGAGATGACATCGTCCATCAGCAGGATGCGCTTGCCGCGGATCATGTCGGCGTCGTCGCGGCCCAGATAGAGCTTCTGTACGCCGGCGGTGGTGATGGACTTATCCTCCACGTGGATGGGATCGGGCATGTATGCCTTGGGACCCTTGCGGGCGATGAAGTACTTGGCGGCGCCGCTCTGGCGGGCCATTTCGTGGATGAGGGGGATGGACTTGGCCTCGGCGGTCAGCATGTAGTCGTAGCTGTCCTGGTCCACCAGCTTCAGCATTTCCCGGGCACAGGCCACCGTCAGCTCTGCGTCGCCGAAACAGATAAAAGCGCCGATATACAGGTCGTCCGTGACCTTACAGATGGGCAGATCGCGCTGCAGACCGGCCACGGTGATGGGATAAACAGGCATGATTCAAAACTCCTTTTCAGGCGCGGCCGCCATATGGCCGTCTGCCGTCATAGTATGGTCGCACTGCACGAAACAGCAGCAAACCATCGATCAACAAGGGCAAACAGGACTGTCAGCGCGTCTTTCCGGCGCTTTTTGCCCTTTTCGCCTTGGCCTGCGTCAGCAAGCCTGCACCTCAAAAGCCAAAAAACACCTGAAAATCCATCACTGACAGGTGCAAAGCAGCTTTGCCGGAGCAGAAGCGTGCCCGGGCGGGGAAAGACCGGAGGAGGGTACTTGCTGCATCCCCGAGAGTCTTGCCGCTGCATGGGCGTATCACTGCCCGTCAAAGCTGTGCTTGTCTTTGTCGATCGACAGTGTACATTATATTAGCAGCCCAAAAAAAAGTCAAGATTCCGCCGCAATTTTACACGGAAAAGCGGTCATGCTTTGAAGTACGAAAGCACCGGCTGTTTTGTGAAAAATATATCAAATAAGCCGCCGCAGAGTGACGGATTTTTGCTGTGAGTCATTCAACAATATGCACAAAAAAAGCAGTTTTTTTTTTACGGCCCGAAAGGGAGAATTTGGCTGAACACCCCTTGAGAAAAAGGAAAATCGGTGTTATCATCGGGGCAGATGAAGGCGTGGGACACTGCGCCGACATGATTCCGAACGGAACACTTATTTGAGGAGGAATTTAGCTGTGAATAAGTATTTGGCAGACGTTCTGGAGAGCGTCAGAACCAAGCATGGCAACGAGCCTGAGTTCGTACAGACGGTTGAGGAGGTCCTGTCCTCTCTGGAGCCTGTGATCGAGAAGCACCCCGAGTATGAGAAGGTGGACCTGCTGGGCCGCATGGTGGAGCCCGAGCGTATGTTCACATTCCGCGTGGTGTGGTGCGATGATGCCGGCCAGTGGCACACCAACCGCGGCTGGCGCTGCCAGTTCAACGGCGCTATCGGCCCCTACAAGGGCGGCCTGCGTTTCCAGAAGAACGTGTACGAGGGTATCATCAAGTTCCTGGGCTTCGAGCAGACCTTCAAGAACAGCCTGACCGGTCTGCCCATCGGCGGCGCCAAGGGCGGTTCCGACTTCGATCCCGCCGGCAAGTCCGATGCCGAGGTCATGCGTTTCTGCCAGAGCTTTATGACCGCTCTGTACCGCTACATCGGGCCCGACATCGACGTCCCCGCCGGTGATATGGGCGTGGGCGGCCGCGAGATCGGCTATCTGTACGG
>ERZ857480.78884-NODE-122233-length-10834-cov-9.9952_pt1 | contig 10834 bp, 11 predicted proteins | sample MGYA00519767_ERZ857480 | MGnify/ENA primary metagenome ERZ857480 (study PRJEB31778, sample SAMEA3449210) | human gut metagenome | biome: human gut; feature: human-associated habitat; material: faeces | place: United Kingdom | collected 2010/2012 ...
CAGTGTATACTGTTTACGTAAAAGGTTGTTTTTGATCATACAATCATTTTACCATATCCTGCATGCTTTGTGTGTGCAGGATTTTTTTGAACAAAAAAGACGGAGCAAAATTCCGTCTCATTTCATAGGCCGCCCCTTAAAGAAAGAGGGCTGCGCCCTAACGGTTATTTTCCGTTAATGCGACAGCCCCCAAAACAAAAAGCCGTTACACAGACATCAAAAATCAGCAGGAGCTTTGCTCTCGCTTCAAAATGATGTTCTATGTAACGGCTTTGATATTTTACATAAGAACCAAAATTACATATGCCTTAATGGAATAGCCAAATGAATCTTATTATTCATCTTAAGTTTTATTATAATTTAGTTGTCAAATTTGACTATGCACTTTTTTACATGAAATTTTGGCAAAGGCAAATTCGACAACAAAAGTTGTCGTAAATGACTACCAAAATTAAAAAATTCGTGGTATAATATAAACACAATGAAAGTGGAGGTTCAAATATGGAAAATTTAAAAAGCAATATTGCCCATTACATGGAATTAAAAGGGATTAGGATGTACAGTCATTTGCTCGTTGATATTGCACATGAATTAGGGATTAAAGGACAAGAAGCATATAAATTTGCAGATAGAGAAAAGTCCAACTTCTCAAAAATGCTAAAAGGAGAAAGGCCGCTTAAATACGAGTTTATTATTCCTTTAGAAAAAATATTTGGTATTTCATTGGCTCGGTTACTATATGAAGATGCGTATAAATTACCTGTTGAAAAGGAAAATGTACCGTTCAATAAGGGCTTTAGATATTACGCATATTTAGATGATCCGAAATTATATAAAGATGAATTTGATATATTACTTGCAAAGGATGGGAAATCTATTCTCACTCAAACTGATGAATTCGGCAAAACCTTTCTTGATTATATCGTGGAATATCGTTCAGTTAACGGTGTTAAATATCTTCACGATGTGTATGGAATAAAACTGAAATGGCATCATAATCATTTTGAATTCATGAAAGATAAAGGCATAACATGGATTAATTTTGAAAATTGTATTGAGTTTGCTCGTCTTGTTGCGAGTATAAATGATGTAGAATTGTTCAACGATATTTATGATTCATACAATATGTTTTTTACAAATGGGCACTATGCTACAGAAAGTTGTATTTTTTGTCAAGGTGAATATTTGGAAATGATACTGGACAATGACGACTTATTTCATTCAATATTTGAAATAAAATCTTACGAGCTTAAGCTGGGTAGTATTGACAAAAGAAAAAAACAAGTTGATTCGATTACATACCATTCCATCAACCCGATAATCAATAATTGCTTGAGACACGCTTTAACACATTTAGATAAATATAAACAGAGAGCTCTTGAAATGCTGAAATTTGGAATAAATTACAACAAAAAAGTAGCATCCAATATATGTTATGACAATTGTTATGTTTGCAATGAACTGGGTGCTTTAAAAAATTTCAAAGACGATGATTTTTACGAGCTAATTATTTTTACCGATGTAGAAACAAATGACAGTGAAATACAAGTACTAATTCACCAATTGCCAAAATTCAATAAATTACGGTGATACATTGAGCAAGAATAATGATGGATGCTTTGATGATTAAAAAGAAAAGAGATTTTCAGAATGAGCTTAATAACTTGTCCTAAATGTGGCAAAGCAATCAGTGAAAAGGCAATAACATGTCCTCACTGTAAATTTAATCTTTCACAACAAAATTTAATAGTGTGCGACGAATGTGGAAGAGCGTACGAAATGAAATTGTCGGCTTGCCCTAATTGTGGATTTCCTAATTCAACTATCGAGAAAAAGAAGCAAAAGAAGAAACACAAAGGTATAATTATCTCCACAGTTGTAATTGCTCTAATTGTCATTAGTGTGCTTGGGTTTAGCATTTCACAAAGAACAAAAGAAGCCGAATATTATTCAAATATGGAATCTGTATCTTATACAATGCTTGATGGGGCTGCGAAAGCGGAAAACGCTGGAAACCTTATCAAGAGTGTATGGTACAATGCAATTTATGAGGAAAGAGATACTGAAACAGATAAATATACAATGAAAAATGGTAAATTTGTAGATGATTTTAATGATGCTCTTTCTAATTTGTTTGTTGATGAAAGTTTTGACAATAGTATTTCTGAAATCGAATTGAATCGATCAGAGGTTACTGATTTAATGAAAAAGCTGAAAAATCCACCAAAGAAATATGAAGAAGCTTATGCCGTGTTAAAAACGTATTATGATAATTACATAAAAATGACAAAATCGGTTATCAGTCCTACGGGAAGTCTCCAAACATTTTCAGAGGATTTTAATACCTATGATTCGGATACAGCCAATTCATTTGAAAAAATGAAATTGTATTTAGACTGATTACTATATTTTGTATTAAATGAATTACACTAAATGAAGACAAAAACTATAAAATTATAGAAAGAGAGTAGGAGGACAAATTTATGGGAAAGCATTTTTTTGACTATGAAGATGGAGATTTTGCGCATACCATATCAGATAATATGGCGATCGACTCGGATGGCGATATGCTAATGCGTATGGGTGATAATATGGCAATGGATATTGACACAGGCGAATTGCATTTCATATCGGGATGATCTGACGATGAAGATGATGATTGAAAAGCAATAATGGCGGCAGAGAATTGCTCTGCCGCCATTATTTTTAAACATATATGATTTCTTTGTTTACTATTTCCATGGCGGCGTTGCGGATGGTATTCATTTTACCCACCCACAACATTTGGTCGGTTGCCTTTAAATACTCGGTAATTTTCTGCTTTTTTGTCATTTCCTTTACCAGCCGAAAAAACAATTCCTCTGCCTGTTCGTTTGTATTAGCAATATAGCTGTTTAACTTGCCGCTTGTCAGCAAATTGGCATAGAACAGCCGCTTATGCTCCTTAATATACCGTAAGTGTCGCTGTCCCCATATCCCGATGGTTTTTTCTTCTTCGGTGGGTAAAGTGAGGTCAGGAATAAGATACCCGTTTTCTTCGTGATACGTTCCACCCATTTCTTCAAAAATTGATTTTACCATTGCTGTATCCTCCGTTATGATTTGAATTTCCCTACAATTCAAATCACTCTGGCTGATTACAAAGCCGAAGGGAGAAGCTACTTCCCTATGTAGCCCCTCCCTTATGTATCTTTTTTATTTTTCGTTTGGGTCAGCTGCTTATTTGAGCGGCGCTAAGCCTAAGATTTCTCTTGCTTCTGCAGGAGTTGCAACTTCTCTGTTGAGGAGTTTTGCCATCTGCACAACTCTTTCTACCATTTCGCCGTTGGATTTCGCCAAAACGCCCTTGGACATGTATACGTTATCTTCGAAACCAACACGAACGTGTCCGCCCATAGCGATTGTCGCAGCAGCGATGCCCCACGCGTTCTTGCCGATACCGGTAGCTGTCCATGTAGAGTCTGCCGGAATAGATGTAGCCATGATGACAAGGTCACGAACAGTCGCAGTCATCTGTACGCCAAGTACGAAGTCGAAGTGAATCGGATACTTGATGTGCCCCTTCTTAGCTGCTTTGAGCGCTAAGTCAATCATACCCTTATCGAATACTTCGCATTCCGGCTTGATGCCTCTTTCCTGCATGATGTCACCGAAGTTCGCGATCGTGTTGTCCGTATTGATGAAAATTTCATCTCCGCCGAAGTTGCAGGTACCGCAGTCTAAGGTTGCCATCTCAGGAGTTGGGGTGATCTCGGTAGACTGTAATCTCTCGAGGTCAGTCATACCAACCGCGCCGCCTGTGGAAGGCTGGATAATAACGTCCGGGCACTCCTTGCGGATTGCGTCAACCATTTCCTGGAATCTGCCCTTGTCCTGTGTCGGGGTACCGTCGTCCCATCTTACGTGAAGGTGAATCAAAGCCGCGCCCGCGTCATAAGCAGACTTTGCTTCTCTAACAACTTCTTCTACCGTATAAGGTACTGCCGGGTTGTTTTCCTTTGTAACTTCCGCGCCGCAAATACATGCACTGATAATTAATTTGTCCATTTCGATTGATCTCCTTTTTTTATTTCATTCTCTCAAACAAAATAATTACTAAACACAAGATTATTATACCACTATAAGTCGCGATGTTCAAGTGTAACCCTGCGACCTTCTTCAGCAAAAATGCGATAAACCTCGTTCGCGACCGCCACCGAGCGGTGATGTCCGCCCGTACAGCCCAAAGCGACTGTCAAGCTGTACTTGCCCTCCTTGATATAATACGGGATCAGACGGCGTATGATCTCTGCGAGTCTGTTGATGAACTCCTTCGTGATGTCATGCTTGAGCACATACTGCGCGACCTTTTTGTTGTTGCCGGTCAGATTCTTAAGGCTCGACACGTAATACGGATTTGGAATGAAGCGCACGTCCAGCACCCAGTCAGCCTCCAGCGGAATGCCATGCTTATAGCCGAACGACATAAAATTGAGAATAAAGGAGTCGTTGGCGTTTCCATTCGCGAACAACCGATCCAGCTCCGCGTTAAACTCAGCGACCTTGAGCGAGGACGTGTCAACGATGTAGGTTGCGTGGCTTCTGAGCTCCGCGAGCTGCTCGCGCTCTTCGTTGATGACCTCCGGACTGATGGCCGCCGTAGAAAGCGGATGGATGCGCCGCGTTTCGTTATATCTGCGAATCAGCGCTTCGTTCGAGGCTTCGACAAAGAGGATCTTAAAATCTACATTCGCGTCGCTTTCGAGCGCCGTCACGATGTTCTTGAGATCGTGAAAAAACAATCCGCCGCGCACATCGACCACAAAAGCAGCCTTGGTGACCTGTTTGGCTCCCGACAGCGCCAACTCGATAAAGTTTTTAATCAGCGCAGGCGGCATATTGTCAATGCAGTAATAGCCCTTGTCCTCAAACCAGTCCGCCGCTTTTGTCTTGCCCGCTCCGGACAAGCCTGTAATAATGACCACTTCCATCTCTTTTTTCACTCTTTCTTCCTGCTGGCACGCTGCCTGTCCGCAGCGCTTGTCCTCTTTGCTGTCTGTCTCATCAGGTGCTGCGCGATCTGTCATACCCTTTCGAGATTGACAATGCGCGCGGGATCCAGTCCCGCTTCCAGGGCACGCGCAAGCGGTCCCTCAAAGGAGCCGACCTTTTCCGGCACATGCGCGTCACTGCCGATGACAAACTGCACATCATATTTGGCGGCAACGCGAATCTCATCGACGGTCAAATGCCGATGTTTGTCATTGATCTCAACCAGCGTACCCGTATCTGCGCAGGCTTTGACAATGTCCTCAATGTCAAACGGACCTTTATCGCCCGGATGCGTCAGAATATCGATATGGTTTCCCGCTTCTTCGTTGGCGTATAAACAGTCAAGAATCATCGCTGTGTTTTTGACCAGAAGTGAGGAATTCTCACTGTGAAACAGCCCGGTATGCCGATATAAGTAATTAGCGGCCATGCCCGCGTGCGTGATGCCGTAATGATAGCCTGCCAGCAAAATATCAAACTGCGGGCGCTGTACCGGCGCCACATCCAGATAAGGCGCTACACGCATCGTATTCGCCTCCACGCCCAGCAGGATCTCCATCTCCGGAAATTCTGCCTTGGCAGCGGCGATATCTTTCCGCATCTGCGGAAGCTGTTCCATTTTAATGCCGTAGGTCAGATGCCCCGGTCCATGGTCAGTGATGGCGATCGAGCGAATTCCTTTCGCCGCCGCCGCGCGCACGTTGTCCAAAATCGTTCCTTTCCCATGCGAATAGATCGTATGGGTATGGTGATCGTAGATCATGCGATATTGTCTGATGATAGCATCGTATTTTTCCATAAATTCTTTGTCCTTCAGTGTTTTTACCTTTGGTTGACAAAGGCAGGTATTGTCCAAAATCAGTCTTTGCTGCAGCGCGCAGGTGCTCTGCGTAAGGTCACAGCGTTTAGCCGATAATGCGCACTTCCGGCTCCAGCATCACGCCGAAGCGATCATAAACCGTATTCTGCACCAGACTGATCAGCTGCAGGATGTCCGTTGCCGTCGCGCCGCCGCGATTGATGATGAAACCGCTGTGCAGGGTCGATACCTGCGCGCCGCCGACTGCCACACCCTTGAGGCCGGCATCCTCGATCAGCTTGCCCGCGAAATGTCCCTCCGGCCGCTTAAATGTGCTGCCCGCGGACGGATACTGCACCGGCTGCTTACTGTTGCGCTTTTGATTCAGCTCACGCATCGTCAGCGCGATCGCCGCCGGATCACCCTGCGCAAGCTGCAGTGACGCAAACAGCGCGACATAGCCGTTATCGGACAGCACGCTGTGACGATAGCCGAACTGCATCTCTTCATTGGTAAAGACACGTTCCTCACGACCGTCCGGCGAGATCGCCAGTACGCCGCGCACGACGTCCTTGAGTTCCCCGCCGTAAGCGCCGGCATTCATGAACAAACCGCCGCCGAGTGTGCCGGGAATTCCGCTCGCGAATTCAAAGCCGGTCAGCCCATCCCGCTGCAGAATCTTGGCCAGTGTCGCCAGACTGATGCCGCATTCGACACCGACCACATCCGCACGCTGACTTTCCTCCATGCTCATGCCCGGAAACGCCTGCTGCGGTTTCTGCACGACTCCCGCAAAATTCTCCATTTTGATGACCACACCGTCGTAGCCGCTGTCGCGAAACAGCATATTGCTGCCGTTACCGATCATCAGGTGCGGCAACCCCGCGTCGCTGAGCATGCGCAGCGTGGTCTTGAGTTCAAGATTGGTTCCCACATGCACCATGGCGGCGGCATGCCCGCCCGCCCGAAACGAGGTGTGATCCGCCATCGGCACATCGTATGAGATTTGAAACGCGGTCAGATCTCCGATCTCCGGATTTTCCGGATCAGCGGGATCATTCTCGCCGCGCAGCTTCTGTATCGTGCTCTCCAACTCGGCGAGCAGCCTCAAATCGTTCTTTTCCAAAAACTTCCTCCTTATCAATGCGATATTTGCTAAAATCCTCATATACCAGCGTATCCGTCGGCATCTCCTTTTCGCGGAGCTTGCTGTTAATCGCGCCGGAGGTATAGGCATAGATCACCGCGAATACCGGCACGCCTAGAATCATACCCGGCAGGCCGAAGAGTCCGCCGCCCACGATGATCGCGAACATGACCCAAAAGCTGGCCAGTTTGGTCGTCTTGCCGAGAATTTTCGGTCCAATGACGTTACCGTCAAGCTGCTGCAGCACCAGTACCATAATCGCGAACTTCAGCGCCGCGATCGGCTCCACGATCAGCAGGATCAGGATGGATGGAATCGCGCCGATAAACGGTCCAAAAAATGGAATGATGTTGGTCACGCCAACCACCACACTGATCAGGATCGCCATCGGCAGCTTGAGCGCGGACATCGCGATGAAGCACAAAATGCCGATAATAATCGAGTCAATAATCTTGCCGTTGATAAATCCGCCGAAGGTTTCGTTGCAGATCTTGCCGAACGTGAATATTTTTTCCGCCTTCTGCGGTTTACATACTGCCAGAACCAGTTTTTTGCCCTGCGCTGAGAACGCTTCCTTGCTGTTCAGAATATAGATGCAGATAATCAGCGCCACGAAAAAGTCCGCGACCATACTGAGCGTTCCCACCACACCGCTGAGAATCGCGCCGGCTCCCGGCAAAAGCTTTTCCTGCGCCCACTCAATGGCCATGGTCGAGATATTCTCCAGCTTATCCTCCAACAGATCGACCAAAGCCGGATTTTCTACGATATGCGCATTAATCCAGTTCTGCACCTTGGCGGTGGCTTCCGGAATTCCAAGCACCAGTCCGGTCACGCTTTCCCACAGGTCCGGTCCAATCAGCGCGAAAAAACCGACTACTATGCCCAAAATAGCCAGCACAGCGACGATCGTTGCTAAAAATTTCGCCAGTCTCAATTCTCTGAGCGGAGCCGCGGAACGTTCCTTTTTTGCGCGGTAGATCCAGCGCACCGTCGCGTTGTAAAGCGGACACATCAGGTAGGCCATGATGATTCCCAGATAAAACGGCATCAGAATATCATTGATCTTCGCGAGGCCGGACGCCAGCACACTGACATGATTGATGCAGTAGTACACCAAAATCAGTCCGGCACCTACAACGAAGTAAAGCACGCCATACTTAAGAAAGGATTCCTTCAGTTTCATTTTATTTGTCGTTTTTTCATCCATGTCACACACCTCCCCTTTCTTCCTCCATGATACCATAGGACACGTCCGCTTGCCAAGATGATTTACAGGGTATTCCCATATTTTTTCGAAGGATTTTATAAGATGAAAAGGATAAAAGTGTGTATCATGGAATTTGAAATTTCTATGCACACATGACGTCCATGAATGAGTGCCGCCCCGTAAGGCGCTTTTTTCGATATTTCCGGAATAATAAAAAACAGGAATTGATCGCCGCATGGCTATCGTTCCTGTTTTTTGTATGTGTCAAGGTTTGATGATTGCCCTAGTTATCTTTTTGTCTGCCGAGAGTTGCAATGCCTCGCCAATTTCATTTAAACTGAAGGTCTTTTGCGAAAATTCATTGAATGGATATTTATTTTGATATTTCTCCAAAAATATCAGAGATTTGTGTAAATATTCCGGCAGATACCTTACAACACCATAAACAGTCAAGGCCTTTCTAGTAATATATCCCGGCGAAATCGTAGCACTTACAGCCGTTGAATTGATACCGATGACGATATAGCGCCCCATGACTGCCAGATGACGGATACCTTCCTCAAACGCGCCCGCGAACCCGGTTACTTCCAGCGCCACGTTGACACCCTTTCCGTTCGTGAGCTCCTTGACACGCTGCTCTCTGTCAGCCAGTTCTTTGATCTCGTTCAGGTCGATGATCTCATCCACGCCGAACCGCTTCGCAAATTCCAGACGTTCCTTGACGCCGTCGATCATAATGACACGCGCACCCTTTTCCTTGGCGATTGCAGCCGCATAGATGCCCAAGCCGCCCGCACCCTGGATCAGCAAGGTCTCGCCGCCCTTCAGATCTGCTCGTTCCAGTCCATAGTAAACCTGCGAAAACGCGCAGTTCACACCGACTGCCAGTTCGTTCGGAACATCATCCGGCACCTTGTAGAACTTCTGATCCGGATAAATGTAATAATGTGATGCGAAAGTTCCGCCGAAGTACGGCCACTGGGTCGGCTCTGTGCCCAGATGGATATAGGCGTTTTCGCAGAGGTCATAACGTCCCGCCTTGCAGGCGTCGCAAGTTCCGCAGGTAATATAATACGGCGCGACGATACGATCGCCAACCTTCACCGGCTGTCCCATGCTATCCGTCTCCACGCCTTCACCGAGCTGATAGATCTCTCCGACGAATTCGTGTCCTTGACAAGTCTCTTTCGCGCCGATTCCCACAGAGGAGGAACCCAGCCAGTTTTTAACGTCTGACCCGCAGATATTGGTGCATAGTACTTTAACCAGAACCGCACCCGGTTCCACCTCCGGCAGATCGTGTTCGGCAAATCCGAACTTCTTGCTGCCTTCAAAATAAACAATTTTTCCTTTCATCATGCGCCCTCCATTTCATTTCTTCGTAAGTACTCTGTTTGAAAGGAAAGAAAACCGTAAGAGATGCTTTATTTCTCCGGTACAAGAAGCCTCTCTGTGATACCGTCGTAATGCGAAAGTTCTGTCGCGTAATCCAAAAAACAGATGCAGGCTCTTGTCCTATACTCGTTTTTCTTTGTGACAATGCCGATTTGCCGATAGGCTTGATCAGATTTCATTCTGACGTAAGCAAGCCGAGGATTCTTATATTTGGAGTAGATATAATACGGGCATAACACAACTCCCATATTATTGGCAACTGCATCCAAAATAAAATTCCACTGCGTAGAAACAAAAGCAATGTTCGGCGAAACACCGATTTTTTTCATTTCCAGTTCTACCTGGCTGGAAACCTCTTTGCCTCCGTTATAGAGAATCAATTTCTCATCCTGCAGTTCTTCATAGCTGATGTCCGTACGCTGTACGAGCGGATTATCGACCGAAACAACCAAGATGTTCTCTGTCTTAAAGAGCTCGAAAACTTCAAAATTCTCTTTGTCATCCGTGTCATCAAAATGGTACAGATCGATATAAGCTGCATCCAGATTCTTTTTAAGCAGTTCCTCTTTTAAAACGTTTGTCTCCCTTTCCAAAATGGAAAAAGTGATTTGTGGATATAACTTTGTAAATCCCGGTATGATATGCGAAAACAATGCGCCGCCTGCAGCAACTGACAGGCCGATCTTTACATGCCCTTTATCAATACATTCCTCTACATACGTCGTCTGAATCAAGTCATTGTAGCCTTCCAGCAGTTTCACTGCCTTGTCATAAAAAAGCTGTCCGGCATCTGTAAGTTTCTGCTTCCTTTGATAAGTGTAAAACAGCGAAAAACCCATCTCGTCTTCCATATTTTTTATAACCTTGCTCAGCGCCGGCTGTGAAATGTATAATTTTTGCGAGGCCAGTGAATAACTACCGCATTGAGCAATTTGTACAAAGTAATTCAGTTGTTTGATATCCATGTTTTCACCTTTTCCTCCTGCTTCTATGATAACGCTTGTGTGTCAAAAAAAAAAATTATAAATTTTTATATACTATAATAACTTTAATATATTTCTGTTAAAAATGCAACTATGTTATACTGTTATTGTATAACTATGGATGATTTTTTTGTAGGAGGTATCTTTCTATGATGACAGCAGCTCAATATATCGAGAGCTTAAGGAAATTAAATACAAGAGTCTACATGTTCGGTGAAAAAATCGAAAACTGGGTCGATCATCCGATGATCCGCCCGTCCATCAACTGC
>ERZ857480.45716-NODE-70673-length-10831-cov-7.9726_pt1 | contig 10831 bp, 9 predicted proteins | sample MGYA00519767_ERZ857480 | MGnify/ENA primary metagenome ERZ857480 (study PRJEB31778, sample SAMEA3449210) | human gut metagenome | biome: human gut; feature: human-associated habitat; material: faeces | place: United Kingdom | collected 2010/2012 ...
ATGCGCCGGGGCAGCACCACCAGCAGGATGCGGCTGCCGTCCAGCGGCGGCACCGGGATGAGGTTGAACACTGCCAGACTGACGTCCATCATGACCAGATATTGCAGGAAGCGGGCTGCAAACACAGTTCCGACCGTGACCGGGGCCCAGTAATACAGCAGCTTCCAGACCACCATCGCGAGGTAGGCCAGGAGCAGGTTCGCCACCGGGCCTGCCAGCGCCGTGAGCGCCATGCCCGCCTTGGGGTTCTTGAAATTGCGCGGGTCGGTGGAGACCGGCTTTGCCCAGCCCACGCCCGCCAACACCATGCACAGGGTGCCCATCAGGTCAAAGTGGCGGAACGGGTTCAGCGACAGCCGGCCCTCCCGCTTGGCCGTGGGGTCGCCCAGCAGCCAGGCCGCGAAGGCGTGGCCCGCTTCGTGGAACGGGATGGCGACCAGCGTCACCAGCGCCCGGATAAGATAGTACAGTCCGCGTGAGGTCATCGTATTCTCCTAACAGTGGATTATTTTGTCTTATTGTACTATGTTTTTCGATTTCAGACAAGGGTTTGGCCCACAGATAAAAAAGGTTACAGAAATTTCAAAAAAATGCTTGCAATTTCTCCCCGACTCTGGTACAATAGTCAAGCTGATTATTTTGAATTCCTTACTTCACTGCTAGGAGGTGCAAGTATCATGGCTAAGTGTGAATGCTGCGGCAAGGGCGTTACCTTTGGTATCAAGGTCTCCCACTCCCATCGCCGTTCCAACCGTACCTGGAAGCCGAATGTCCGTCGTGTCAAGGCGGTCGTGGAGGGTTCTCCCAAGTATATCTACGCATGCTCCCGTTGCCTGCGCGCTGGCAAAGTTACCCGCGCTGTCTAAGTAGCTGCATCTGCCGGTCACTTTGTCGAGTGACCGGCTTTTTTGTTTTCCAGGAGGAGGTTTTTCAGATGGCTCTGCCCCATGACCCCATCATGCTTTTGAGCATGGTGAACCTGAAGCTGCGCGACTTCTACCCCAGCCTCGACGCACTGTGCGACGACCTGGACGAGGACAAGGCCGCGCTGTGCGCAACGCTCGCTGCCGCCGGGTACGGATACGACCCGGTGCGGAATCAATTCGTATAAATTCAGGAGGATGCTTCCATGATGCAAGGTACCTATTATAAAGAGTGGAGCCGGATGCTCGGCCGCGAAATGGAGTTCAAGGTCTATGGCACGGCCGGTGTGCCGGTGCTGGCCCTGCCCGCCCGCGGGGGCCGTTTCTACGATTGGGAGAACAACGGGATGCCCGAAGCGGTGGCTTCCCTGCTGAGCAGCGGCAAGCTCCAGCTCTTCACCGCCGACGGCATCGACGCCGAGAGCCTGCTGGCCGGGGATGCTGCGCCCCGCCGCCGGGCCGAGATGCAGGAAAAGTATTTCAACTACCTGTCCACCGAGCTGGCCGCCCGCATCCGGGAACTGAACCAGACCGAGAAAGACCAGCTCATCTGGTGCGTCGGCGTGGACACCGGTGCCTGTCAGGCCGTCAACTGCCGCCTGCGCCGCCCGGAGGTGTTCGGCGGTGCCATCGGTCTGTCCGGCCTGTACGACATGAGCCGCTTTCTGGGCAGCACCGAGGACGACCTCGTGCTCCGCAATGCCCCCCTCGCCTACCTGACCGAGACCGGCCTCGTGGACAAAAAGGCCTTTGCCAAGGCGGAGGAGAACGACCTCATCCTCTGCGCCGGGCAGGGCAGCTACGAGGAGGAGGCACAGGCCGACACCCGCGCCCTCTCCGAGGCCTTGACCGCCGCCGGTCTGCCCGCCCACTGCGAGTTCTGGGGCAGTGATGTCTCCCACGACTGGTACTGGTGGGGCAAGGAGCTGCACCTGTTCGCAGAACGCATCTTTGGAGAAGGAGAAAGCCATGCCTGAATTTGTGATCGGTGCCCGCGGGCATGATTTTGGCCGTCACACCCCGGATGAGCTGTTTGCTTCCATCGGCAAGGCGGGCTTTGCCTGCACCCAGCTGGCCTACACCAAGGCCATTGAGGGCGTGAAGAGCTATGCCGATGTCACCCCGGAACTGGCCGAGGCCACCCGCGCCGCAGCCACCGCTGCCGGTGTTTCCATCGCGGTGAACGGCACCTACGTCGAGCTGGGCTATGCCGACGAGGACAAGCGCCGCGCCGAGGTCGCCAAGGTACTGAGCCAGATTCCGGTCGCCAAAGTGCTGCACGCTGGCTGCATGGGCAGCGAGACCACCAACATGGCCAAGCAGCCCGGTGTCACCCGCAAGGAAGCGCAGGAAGCCCTTCTCCGCAGCCTGGGCGAGATCCTGCCCGTCTGTGAGGAGCAGGGGGTGCTGTTCGCCGTGGAGTGCGTCTACTACCACGCCATGAACACCCCGGAGGCCGTCAAGATGGTGCTGGACACCATCGCCAGCCCCAACCTGCGCGTCCTCTGCGATTTCGCCAACTATGTCGGCCCGGAGGACGCCTCGCTTGACGCACAGCGCCGCATCTGGGACAAGGTGGGCAGCTGGTACGGCGACAAGATCGCCGCCGTCCACTTCAAAGGCCAGAACTTCCGGCCGGACGGCACCCTGTACTCCACCAGCCTGGAGGATTCCTGCGTGGACTATGCAGGCGGCTTCGCCATGCTGAAGCAGATGCCGCAGGCCGCCTTCCCGGTCCTGCGCGAGGAAGCCGTCCCCGCCCGCGCTGCCAGCGACATCGCCTTTATGCGGAAATTCTGCGAATAAACCTGTTTTTTCAGTTCTCTGCCCGGTGCAGGCGTTTCCAGCCCCTGCACCGGGCTTTTTCTGTTTCCCTGTGTTCACAAAAAATTCACAATTGAAATTTCATTTCCTACTTGTTCTGTAGGACAAACTGTGCTACAATGCCCTTGTACAAAAGATACCCCCAAGGGGTAATTTGAAAGGAGTTGTTCCCATGAGCAGCGAGATGGAACCCTGCCCCCGCTGTGCCCTGCACGAAGCGTCCCCTGCCCCCTGCTGCGAAGATGCAGCCGCCGAAACAGCGCAGGCCGAAGCAGAGACCCTGCACGCCTGCTGCTGCCGCCACAAAAAGCGGAGCGAGGAGGAGTACAAGAGCCTCATCCACCGGCTGAACCGCATCGAGGGCCAGATCCGGGGCATCCGCGGCATGGTCGAAAAAGACGTCTATTGTGCCGACATCCTCGTGCAGGTGGCGGCGGCAAACTCTGCGCTGAACGCCTTTTCCAGAGAGCTGCTCAGCCAGCATGTGCGCACCTGCGTCGCGGACGACCTGCGCGCGGGCAGCGACGAAAAGTTGGATGAGCTGCTGAAATTGCTGCCCAAACTCATGAAATGACCCTTTTTCGGACAAGCTGACCCATCGCAAGGAGTGAAGACTATGGAACAATACAACGTTACCGGCATGAGCTGCGCGGCCTGCTCTGCACGGGTGGAAAAGGCCGTAAACGCCGTGCCCGGCGTCACGAGCTGTTCGGTGAGCCTGCTCACCAACTCCATGGGCGTGGAGGGCACCGCGAGTGCCGCCGCCATCGTCAAGGCGGTGCAGGATGCAGGCTATGGCGCCAGCCCCAAGGCAGGCGGGCCCACCGCCGCGCCGGACCCCAGCGCCGACCTCGACGCCCTGGCCGACCACGAGACCCCCAAACTGAAAAAGCGGCTCATCGCCTCCCTGCTCTTCTTGGCGGTGCTGATGTACTTTTCCATGGGGCACATGATGTGGGGCTGGCCGCTCCCCCACTGGTTCGACGGCAACCACATCGCGATGGGCCTTGTTCAGCTGCTACTGGCGGGCATCGTGATGGTCATCAACCAGAAGTTCTTCATCAACGGCTTCAAGGGCCTCCTCCACCGCGCCCCCAACATGGATACGCTGGTGGCGCTGGGCTCCTCGGCCAGCTTCCTCTGGAGCACCTATGCCCTCTTCGCCATGACCCGCGCGCAGGTGGATGGCAACGACGCTCTCGTCATGCACTATATGATGGAGTTCTACTTTGAGTCGGCCGCCATGATCCTGACCCTCATCACGGTGGGCAAGATGCTGGAAGCCCGCTCCAAGGGCAAGACCACCGACGCACTCAAGAGCCTGATGAAGCTGGCACCCAAAACGGCCACCCTCCTGCGGGGCGGCACCGAAGTCAGCGTCCCCATCGCGGAAGTGCGCAAGGGCGATGTTTTTGTCGTCCGCCCCGGTGAGAACATCCCGGTGGACGGCATCGTGCTGGAAGGCAGCAGTGCCGTGAACGAGAGCGCACTGACCGGTGAGAGTATCCCGGTAGACAAGGCCAAGGGCGACAAGGTCTCAGCCGCCACCACCAACCAGTCGGGCTTCCTGCGGTGCGAGGCCACCCGCGTGGGCGAAGATACCACTCTGGCGCAGATCATCCGGATGGTCAGCGACGCCGCCGCCACCAAGGCCCCCATCGCCAAGATCGCCGACACCGTGTCGGGTTTCTTCGTCCCGGCGGTCATCTCCATCGCTGTGGTCACCACCATCGTCTGGCTGCTGCTGGGCCGGGAGTTCGGCTATGCGCTGGCCCGCGGCATCTCGGTGCTGGTCATCAGCTGCCCCTGTGCGCTGGGCCTGGCCACACCGGTGGCCATCATGGTCGGCAACGGTCTGGGGGCCAAGAACGGCATCCTGTTCAAGACAGCCGCTTCGCTGGAAGCCGCAGGCCGTACCCAGATCGTGGCGCTGGATAAAACCGGCACCATCACCAGCGGCGAACCCAAGGTCACCGACATCCTGCCCGCCGAGGGCGTGAGTGAGACGGAGCTGCTGACCCTTGCCGCCGCGCTGGAGCGCAGGAGCGAGCATCCGCTGGCCAAGGCCATCCTCGCTTACACCGAGGCCAACGCCATCGAGGCCCCGGAAGTCTCCGACTTTGCAGCCCTGCCCGGCAACGGCCTGACTGCAACGCTGGACGGCAAAGAAATTTACGCAGGCCACGCGTCCTTCCTTGCGACAAAGGCCGCTGTGCCGGAAAGCCTGAAGGCAAAAGCCGCCGCGCTGGCAAGCGAGGGCAAAACGCCGCTCTACTTCGGCGGCGCCGGCCGTCTGCTGGGCGTAGTGGCCGTGGCCGACACCATCAAGGAGGACAGCCCCCGCGCCATCCGTGAATTGCAGAACATGGGCATCCGGGTCGTGATGCTCACCGGCGACAACCAGCGCACCGCCGACGCCATCGGCCGTCAGGCAGGCGTGGATGAGGTCATCGCTGGCGTCCTGCCCGACGGCAAGGAAGCCGTCATCCGCAAGCTGCAAGCCTCCGGCAAGGTCGCCATGGTCGGCGACGGCATCAACGATGCCCCGGCCCTGACCCGCGCCGACACCGGCATCGCCATCGGTGCCGGAACGGACGTCGCCATTGATGCGGCGGACGTGGTGCTGATGAACTCCCGGCTCTCCGATGTGCCCGCCGCCATCCGCCTGAGCCGCGCCACCCTGCGCAACATCCACGAGAATCTGTTCTGGGCCTTCATCTACAACATCATCGGCATCCCGCTGGCCGCCGGTGTGTTCATCCCCTTTGGCCTGACGCTGAACCCCATGTTCGGTGCCGCCGCGATGAGCCTGTCCAGCTTCTGTGTCGTCAGCAACGCGCTGCGCCTGAATCTGTTCGACCTGCACAGCACCAAACACGACCACAAGATCAAGACTTCCGCCCTGCCCGCTGCCGCGCAGCCGCAGGCTGAAGATACGACCGAACCCGTTTCGGAATCCACTGTCAAGGAGGAACGTTTTATGAAAAAGACCCTGCACGTTGAAGGCATGATGTGCTGCCACTGCGAGGCCCGCGTGAAGAAGGCACTGGAAGCTCTGCCCGAAGTCCACGAGGCCGTGGTCAGCCACGAGACCGGCACCGCCGTCGTCACCCTGAGCGCCGATGTCGCCAACGAGACCCTGAAGAAGGCCGTTGAAGATCAGGACTACAAAGTGACCGGCATCGAATAAGCCGCACCCGCCAAAAAGACCCTCTCCGTCCTTGCTCTGCTGCAATGCCCGGAGAGGGTCTTTTCATCTTTTATAATCTCTGCAATCGTTCTGCGCCCTTCGTCTTCAGCCAGCGGAGCGCAGCCCCATCGGCCAGGGCAAGAATGCCCAATGCTGCCATCCATACGGCCTCGACCGGCACGAACTGCGCCAGCACCAGCACCCCCACGCCCAGCACAAAGCCAGCGGCCCAGTTGACAAGCAGTGCCAGCAGAACGCTGGGGTTCTGCTTGATGACGGCCATCTCGCTCGTCCAGTGGAACCGCGGCATCGTCACGCCGAACATCAGCCCGGCGGCAGCTGTGAAAACAACATCCAATGCCACCAGCAGACCCGCCAGCAGGGCCAAAGTCCACGGTGTACGCAGAAGCACCAGCCCGCAAGCCAGGCAGAGCAGCGCGGGCGGCAGGGTGACCAGCAGATGCAGGTCCAGCTTCGCCCGCAGCACCTGCCATGGTGTCACCGGCAGGCTTTGCAGCTGCCACAACTGTTCCCCTTCCAGCGAGACGGACGGCACGGTGAGGAGGTTCATCCCGGCCACCAGCACCACCGTGAAGGTCAGCAGCACCACGCCCAGCTCCCGCGCGGGCAGCCGCGCTGCCAACGCCCGCAGTGCTTCCGCTTTATATCCCATTGCGCCGCTGAGAAGCAGCAGCGCCAGCGACCCCATGGCGCAGTTGAGCAGATAGGACGCGCTGCTGCCCAGATGGAGCAGTTCCCGGCGCAGCAGCGTCCACCGCAGCGAGGAACGGCGGGCCAGCCGCGCCCGCGTCCGTTTCACGGCCCCGCGCCGGGTCGTCATCAAGGTCAGATACGGCCCGGAAAGCGCCCTGCCCAGCGCCGCGCAGAGCAGCACGATGCCAACGGCCAGCACCAGCAGCAAAAGCGGTTCCCCGCAGGCGGCACCTCCCAAAAAGCGCCCCGCACCCGTTAAGGCCGTGTTGTTTTCTCCCCGCGCCGCCTGCCCCAGCACCTGTTCAAGCTGAGCCATTCCCCGTTGATAGACGAGAGCATACACCACCGCAAGCCCCAGGGTTGCTGCGACCGTGACCAGCGTTTTGTGTGCGGCCCGCGCAGTGCAGAGAGCAACCACCCACCCCAGCAGCGCCGCCAGAAGGGACGCTGCCCCGGCCAGCACCAGCGCCATGGGAGCCGCACTCAGCAGCCCGCCCAGCGGAGAAGCTGCATACAGCCCATACACCACTTCTGCCGGGACCCAGAGCAGCAGCAGATAGAACAGGCACATCGCGTACAGCCCGCTCATCCGGACGGCAAAGATCATCCACGGCGGAATGGGCATCGCCAGCAGCAGGTCGTTGTCCCTGGCCTGAAACAGGCTCCCATAGCTGGAAAATGCCCCGGCAAACACGCCGACGGCCAGCGCCAGCAGCTCCATCGTCAGGAAGTACAGTGCCTCCTGCCCGACGGGCAGCAGCAGCTCTCCCAGCGGCCACGCCAGCGAGAAGAAACTGCCCATCACCAGCAGCACGATGCCCCCATACAGTGCTCCGAACGCCAGCCGGCCCGCTCTGGTGCGGTGTCTGCCGGTGCTGGCGCTCCGGACAAGGAAGGCTCCCTGCTCCCGCAGCTGTTTCCGGAACAGAGCGCGGAACAGACATCTGGTCTCAGTGTCCATCCTGCACCCCTTCCAGCTCCAGAAAGACCGATTCCAGCGAAGCATCGCCCCGCACCTCGGCCATGGAGCCAGCCCGCACGAGCCGCCCCTGCCGGAGGATGGCCACCTGGTCGCAGAGCTTTTCGGCCACCTCCAGCACATGGGTGGAAAAGAAGATGGCCCCGCCCGCATCGCAGAAGGCCCGCATGGTCTGCTTGAGCTGGTGGGAGGCCAGCGGGTCCAGCCCCACGAACGGCTCATCCATCAGGATGAGTTTGGGCGCGTGGAGCAGCGCCGCCAGAATGGCCAGCTTCTGCTTCATGCCGTGGGAGTAGGAACTGATGGGCTGGCCCAGCGCTTCGGTCAGCGCAAAACGCTCGCCGTACACCCGCACCCGCTCGGCGCGGGCAGCCTCGCGGACGCCGAACACGTCCGCAATGAAATCCAGATACTGGATGCCGGTCATGTAGCCATAAAGGGCCGGATCATCCGGCAGATAGGCCAGCTGACGCTTGGCCGCAAGCGGGTCGTCCCGCATGGAACAGCCGTTCACCCGCACCTCACCGCGATCCGGCTGCAAGATGCCGCAGCAGCATTTCAGGGTGGTGGTCTTGCCCGCCCCGTTCGGCCCGATAAAGCCGAAGATCTCTCCCGGCCGGATGGTCAGTGTGAGGTCATCCACCGCCGTTTTCTCGCCGTACTGTTTGGTCAGATGTCGGATCTCCAGCATTCGGATCTCTCCTTTCGGTCTTGACGCGCTCCTGTTTGATAGCCAAATCGTATCATCCGCGGAAGTGCCTGTCAAGCATTTCGGCGCACGTCGGGATGCAAAAGCGGCACCAGCCCGCAAAGCAGTTTTGCTTTACAGACCGGTGCCGCTTTCTGTTCATTTCAGGACTGCGACATTTTTGATGCCGTATCGTGCAAAAAGTTTCAGTGCTGCCGGGCCGATGCGTTCTCCGCTCACCACGATGGGGATCGCCGGTGGGCAGGAGACGGTGGGCATCGCGCAGATGCGGCCCAGCGCCGTTTCAGCGGGAACCACCTCCTGCGGGGCGAACACCGCCTGCCGCACGGTGCAGACCGGCGCAGCTTCCGCTGCCAGTTCCGTGAAGACATCCGCTTCCGGTTCCGGCAGAGTCGGGGCCGACGGCAGAGCCGCGCAGAGCCGTGCCACTGCCGCTTCCAGCCGCTCATAATCCTGCGCCGGGTTTTCGGGGGTGAACATCAGCACCACATACCGGGGGTCGGCATATTCGCACTCGATGCGGTCCTGCCGCAGAGCCTCGGCCAGCGCGGTGCCGGTCATGCCCAGTGCCGCCGCATCCAGCGTGAGTTTGAGCGGCTCACGGGCGGGGGCGTCCACCGCCAGCGGGAGCGGGCAGCCTGCCGCAGCGGCCTGCTCGTTCAGCACCCGGCGCATCCTGGTCAGCTGCCCGCAGCAGGAGTAGAGCCGCAGCGGATACCCCTCCGAAAGATACCGGTTGCACCGGTCGAGGGATTGCAGGATCAGATAAGACGGGCTTGTGGAGCCGAACAGCGCCAGCGCATTGCGGACTGCCGTTTCCTCCTGCACGGGCGCTTTCGGCCCCAGATGCAGGTAGGCGCCGCCGGTGAGGACCGGCAGGGTCTTGTGCCCGGAATCGCAGCACATCGCCGCCCCAAATGCAATGGGGTGGCGGCTGCCACCCACCAGAAAGTTCAGGTAGGCACCGTGGGCGTTGTCCACCAGCAGCGGCACACCGTGCGCATCGCAGACCTTTGCAAGGGCCGCGATGTCCTGCATCCCGCCGAGATAGTCCGGGCTGGTGAGGTAGACGCCGAAGGGGGGGGTCCCCTGTCCGGCCAGCCGGTCCAGCGCAGCGGCAAGCTGAGCTTCGGTCACGGGGCAGCTGCACAGCGCCCCGGCCGCGTCCGGCGCGGGCCAGAGCCACTGGATGTCAAGATCCAGCAGCGCGGCGGCATAGAGCAGCGCTTTGTGGGCGTTGCGGGCCGCCAGCAGCACCGGGCGCTGCCCGGCTGGGGCCGCCTGCATCGCCAGGCAGAGCATGGCCCGGATGCACTGGGACGAACCCTCGGTGCTGTAATAAGTGTGGGCCGTGCCGAAGAGCCGGGTCGCGTTGGCCTCGCTCTGGGCGATGATGCCATCGGCCTCGTACAACTCATCCGCGCCCCGGATCTCGGTGATGTCCAGCCCTTCAAACCCCAGCAGGGCCTGCCCTTTGTGGCCGGGCATGTGAAGACGGGACATCCCGGACTTTGCGTAGTTCTGCACAAAGTCCACGATGGGCGTGGTCATGCTCATTCGCAGGCTTCGCCGTCCGCGCAGGCGTTGCAGGTGCTGCCCAGTTCGATGGGCACCTCGATGCCCTGTGCGGCCAGCTCCTGGTTCTTGGCCACCTGGATCATGATGGCGCACTCCATCCGCTTGCGGAACAGCTCACAGCCGTACTCGTACACGCCGGTGATGCTGCCGGTGGCGTGGTATGCGTTGGCCGCACAGCCGCCGGAGCAGTAGAGCTTGGCCCAGCAATCCTTGCACTCCGGGCGGGCGTAGGCGTTGCAGTGCTTGAACTCATCCCGCACGGCGGTGTTGGTGACGCCCTTCCAGATGTCGCCCATCCGGTACTTGGGGTCGCCGACGAACTGGTGGCAGGGGTACAGGTCGCCCCAGGGGGTCACGGCCATGTACTCGGTGCCGGAGCCGCAGCCCGAAATGCGCTTGTAGATGCAGGGGCCGCCGGTCAGGTCGATCATGTAATGGTAGAAGGTAAAGCCGCGGCCCTCGCGGTCGCGCTTGAGCATTTCTTTGGCCAGGATCTCATACTGCTCCTTCAGGATGGGCAGGTCGGCCTCGGTCAGGGCGCTGGGGTCGTCCGGCTTGCAGACCACCGGCTCCATGCTCAGCTCAGTGAAACCGAGGTCCGCCATGTGGAAGATGTCGTTGGTGAAGTCGGTGTTGAAGTGGGTGTAGGTGCCGCGCATGTAGTAGCCCTTGTCGCCGCGCTTCCGGACGAACTCCTGGAACTTGGGCACGATGGCGTCATAGCTGCCGTGGCCCGCGTAGTCCTTGCGGAAGCGGTCGTGGACCTCCTTGCGGCCATCGAGGCTCAGGACGACGTTGTGGCACTCCTTGTTGCAGAAGTCGATCACATCCTCGTCGATCAGCATCCCGTTGGTGGTCATGGTGAAGCGGAAGTTCTTGTTGTGGATCTTCTCCTGCTCGCGGCAGTAGGCCAC
>ERZ857480.60155-NODE-93148-length-10830-cov-6.0000_pt1 | contig 10830 bp, 8 predicted proteins | sample MGYA00519767_ERZ857480 | MGnify/ENA primary metagenome ERZ857480 (study PRJEB31778, sample SAMEA3449210) | human gut metagenome | biome: human gut; feature: human-associated habitat; material: faeces | place: United Kingdom | collected 2010/2012 ...
AAACCCGACTTTTTACTGAAATCAGATTACTTTATCTCAACAACCTCGTAACCTGCTTCATCAATTACAGACTTAATTGTTTCATCAGTAACATCACCTGTTACAGTTGCAGTCTTAGCCTCTAAATCAACTGTTACTGCTGTTACTCCCTCAATTCCTTCAAGAGCCTTTGTAACTGCTTTCTTGCAGTGTTCACACATCATACCTTCAATAACAACTGTCTTCATATTTTCATTCTCCTTTTCTGTATTTATTTTATTATCGCCGATTTCATTTAAATCCGCATCTTTATTTAATCTTACAGGCTTAAAGAACTTTAATCTGAGTGCATTACTTACTACAAATACACTACTGAATCCCATGGCCAGCGCACCATACATAGGCTCAAGTAAAAGTCCGAATGCAGGATAGAATACTCCGGCCGCAATTGGAATACATATTGCATTGTAGAAGAATGCCCAGAAAAGATTTTCCTTAATATTTCTTATGGTAGCACGGCTGAGCTTTACGGCAGTTACCGCATCCATAAGATCATTTCGTATGATTACCGCATCAGCACTTTCAATTGCAATATCAGTACCTGCACCGATTGCTATACCTAAGTCAGCACTTACAAGAGCAGGGGCATCATTTACTCCGTCACCAACCATGGCAACCTTTCTTCCTGCCTGCTGAAGCTTTTTAACTTCTCTTTCCTTATCCTGAGGAAGCACTTCGGCAATTACATCATCTATTCCAATACTCTTTGCAATTGCCTTAGCTGTCTTTTCATTATCACCCGTAAGCATAACAGGTTTAATTCCAAGTTTTTTAAACTCTGCAATAGCCGCAATACTTGTGGCTCTCGGCTCATCTCTGAGGGCAATCACACCTATAATATTTCCATCAAAGGCAAATAAAAGAGGTGTCTTTCCTTCATTTGCAAATTCATCCAGTTTTTCCTGAATCTGTGTTTTCTCACTGTCCTTAATAAGCCCGAGAGAATCCATATATGCAATATTTCCGGAATATACTTTTTTGCCGTCAATTATACCTTCAACACCCTGTCCGAAAATGGCATTGAAATTGTCGATAGTTCCAAGTGCGATTATTTCATCCTCAGCTCGTTTAACAATGGCCTTTGCAAGAGGATGCTCACTTGAATGCTCAAGAGTGGCAGCAATTTTTAAAAGATTGTCAGATGACATATTACCAAATGGATAAACATCCGTAACCTTTGGCACACCCTCAGTAATTGTTCCCGTCTTATCTAAAAGAATTGTATCAATTCCCTTAGCCGCCTCAAATGCCTCACCTGACTTTATAAGGATTCCATTTTCTGCACCCTTTCCCGTACCAACCATAATTGCCACAGGTGTGGCAAGACCCATGGCACAAGGGCACGAAATTACAAGAACCGTAATTGCAGTTGAAAGAGCCATCTGGAAATCTCCCGTTGCAATTATCCATGTAATAAATACTGCTGAGGCAATGGCTATTACTATCGGAACAAATACACCTGCAACCCTGTCTGCAAGCTTGGCAATAGGTGCTTTTGATGCACTTGCTTCTTCAACGACCTTAATTATCTGGTTAATAGTTGAATCTTCGCCAACTTTAAGTGCCTTTATCTGAATAACGCCTGACATATTTATAGTCGCTGAAACTACATTGTCACCGACAGTCTTTTCAACAGGTATACTCTCGCCTGTTATATTTGCTTCATTTATTGATGAACCGCCGGAAATGATTTCCCCATCAACAGGAATGGCCTCGCCGGGTCTTACGATGACGATGTCACCAACAACAAGCTCCTCTACACCTACTTCTGATTCGATGCCATTTCTTATGACATTTGCCTTTTTAGGTGCAAGATCCATCATTTTCTCAACGGCTTCACTTGTCTTTCCCTTCGAAATGGCTTCGAAAAATTTACCAAGTGTAACAAGAGTAAGGATCATACCCGCAGATTCGAAGTCAATTCCCATCATAAGATGGTGGAGAGCTTCATGATTTCCTGTCGGCGCCACAATGGCCATTCTGTACATGTTGTAAATACTATATGCAAATGCCGCTCCTGTTCCTAACGCAACGAGAGTGTCCATATTTGGTGCACCGTGGAACAGCGTTTTAAAGCCCTTGGTAAAAAACGATCTGTTCACATATATAATTGGCAGTGTAAGCAGCATTTGTGTCAGTGCATTAACCAGCAACATACTGTGAACTACAAATACATCATATAAAAATCCGGGCATCGGGAACATTCCGTGAGTTCCCATAGCCAGATAAACAAGAGGAGATGCAAATATAATCGAGATTATAAGTCTTAGTTTAATATTGTCTCTTGTCTTTTTATTCTTTTCTCTAAGGGATTCTTTTTTATCGTCAGACTTTCCATTTGTATTCTGAGGAGTTGCTCCATATCCCTCATGAACAACACTTTCAATAATTTTATCCGATGACGTTACATTTTCATCGTATGAAACCTCCATACTGTTAGTCAGTAAATTGACGCTTACTTCATTTACGCCTTCCAGCTTACGGACAGCCTTATCAACTCTTGAAGAGCAGGCTGAACAGGTCATTCCCGTAACGTCGTATTTTCCTTTTTTCACAAGGTCTCACCTCCTCCACTGCAACATTTCATTTGTGATGTTATATTATAATGTAACTAAATGAATTACAATGAATTTTAAGTATACTTTTTTGGGATTATGTTTATTATACAAATCAAATTATGTCTTCGACAAAATTTATTATACCTGCGGTAAAATTTAAATATACCTTTGGCAAATTTTATTGGTCTATAATTTTGCAAATAAAAAATGCGAAGAGCTTACGCTCTCCGCATTCCGTTAATTATATTAAATATAATTAAGCTTCAGCTACAGGATAAACTGAAACCTGCTTCTTATCTCTGCCCTTACGCTCGAACTTAACCTTACCGTCAACGAGTGCGAAAAGTGTATCATCCTTACCACGACCTACGTTAACACCTGGTAAAATCTTTGTTCCACGCTGCTTGTAAAGAATGTTGCCTGCAAGTACAAACTGTCCGTCTGCTCTCTTAGCACCAAGTCTCTTTGATTCTGAATCACGGCCGTTCTTTGTAGAACCAACACCCTTCTTATGAGCAAATAATTGAAGGTTTAAAAATAACATATCAATGCCTCCTATTCTGAGTGATTATGCGTTAATCTTCTCAATCTTAACTCTTGTGAATGGCTGTCTGTGACCATTCTTTCTTGTATAACCCTTTTTAGCCTTATACTTGCAAACAACAACTTTCTTGCCTCTGCCTTCCTTAACAACTGTTGCACTAACAGTTGCTCCAGCTACAGTAGGGTTACCAATCTTGGCATTCTCACCGCCAACGAAAAGAACTTCGTCAAATGTAACTGTCTGACCAGCCTCAACTCCGAGCTTTTCGATAACGATTTCGTCACCTTCTTTAACAGTGTACTGCTTTCCACCTGTTGCAATAATTGCGTACATATATAACCTCCCAATGAGTTATTCGCTAAGACCGGAGAGTGCCCCTATGGCACTGCTTCTATCCGCTCTTATGCGGCATACCGTAATATCATATAAAAAATTTTAAATCTTGTCAATTTAATATTTGCACTGACAAGTTATAATAATGTAGTTTTAAAAATATTCATGTATGGCGAAGGGCACTATTCCTGTCACCAAAAGTCAGAATATATTATCAGATTCCTACAATTTCCATTTTAGGCTTCTCTGTTGTCTCGATTGTCTCTGCAACAAGAACAGGTCCCATACCGTTGTATTCATCTCTTTCTTCATATGTAATCTTAGCTGTAATCATAACCCACTCTTTTTCTGCAGGATATGAAGGATCTGTGATTACATCTGTCTTCTTAACAATATATCCAACTAATGCAATATCGTCCTCACAACATGTCATTACCTGTCTGCTGGCAACAAATTCATTTTCCTTAAGTTCAGGATCTCTTAAAGCCTGTGCCTTAAATCTTACAACTCTTCCATCATATGCCTTTGGTCTGTCTCTGCAGTCGATAAACCATACTCCGAAATCATTGTCGCTTACTTCAATAACATCAGCTTCCATGTCATATGGAACTGTATCATTTGTTCCTGAAATAATATTTCCTGAAACGTCCTCAAAAATAATATCAATATTAGGATTAAGAGCCTTCATACTTCTCTTGAATGATCCGAGTTCCATCTCCTCAGTACATCTGTTAAATACTACAGATTCTGCAGCCTTAACAGACTCAGCCATGATTGACTTCATGTTCTTCCACTGGTTCTGGAATGTTTCAGCATTCATGATTGTAATAGACTGGTAAACCTGCCAACCGTGTGGCATAGCTAAATCTCTGAACTGCTTTGGATCAACCATTCCATTGTATTCAACGATAACAAGCCATGGATCGTACTTATCATCAAGCGCTGCCATTTTCTCAGATGTCATTTCAGATGGGCTTAAAATTACAAGGTCGATACCATGCTCATCAAGTAACTGCTTATCGTATTCAACTTCACCGTCTTCAAATGCAACAAGAAGCTTCTTCTTTGCAGCATCAAACTGTCCGCCTGCAATTATTCCCTGGATAAATGTTGTTTTTCCACTTTCAAGCTGACCGTTAATAAAAAATATCGGAATTAAATATTCTTCTTCATTACTCATTATATTCACCTGCCTGTAAAAATATATTCAATATACCGTTTAATATATCGTTCTAAATACCATTGTTTTAAATGTATTTAAAAGTGTCTTTACCAAATGTATATACACTTAAATATCAAATAAACATTCTTATATTAACACAAAGGGGCTGTCCTAATTAAGTACAACCCCTTTGTATAATAAATCAGTATCTTTATGTTGTCTATGAATTATAAGTTGAATAATTCTTTTAATTTATCTTCATCTAATGCTGTACCGATAACACAGATTCTACCGATTGTATCAGGTGTTGTGTCGTTAATTTCGAACTCACCAGGTACAAGGTCGAAGTTATGCCAGTTTCCTTCACCGTCTGAAAGAATACCCTTTGCTCTGAGTACAGTACCAACTCCTGCTTCATCAAACTTATCAAGAATATTTGTTAATTCTTCTACGCTGTATGTCTTAGGTGTTGTAATTCCCCAGTTAGTAAATACATCGTCAGCATGGTGATGATTGTGGTCATGGCCATGGTCGTGACCGCATCCGCATGAATCGCCATGTTCATGATGGTCATGGTCATGGTCATGGTCGTGGTCATGGTGGTGATCATGGTCATGGTCATGGTCGTGGTCGTGGTCATGGTGATCATGGTCGTGGTCATGGTCATGGTCGTGGTCGTGGTCATGGTGATCATGGTCGTGGTCATGGTCATGATCATGTCCACATCCGCACTCATCATGATCATGTTCTTCATCCTCTGCATGGAAATGGTAATGTCCGTCACCGTGATCATGGTAATGACGACCCGGATGCTTTAATTCATCGATTAATACTTCGATAAGGTCAGATCTGTTTTCAATTGAGTTAAGAATCTGAACACCTGTTAACTGATCCCATGGTGTTGTAATAATGTTACATCTCTCATTGAGGCTTGTAACGATTTCAGCAGCATCCATAATCTTATTCTCATCTACGTTCTGTGTACGGCTTAAGATTACTGTTCCTGCAGTCTTAACCTGATCATCGAAGAATTCACCAAAGTTCTTTGAGTATAACTTTGCCTTACCTGCGTCAACGATAGTTGTTGTACTGTTAATTACAACGTCATCAATCTCAGCTTCCTTAACAGCGCTGATAACGTCTGAAAGCTTACCAACACCTGATGGCTCGATAATTACTCTGTCCGGATGATAATCTTCTACAACCTGCTTAAGAGCTGTCTTGAAGTCACCAACGAGTGAACAGCAGATACATCCTGAGTTCATTTCATGAACTTCAATTCCTGCTTCATCAAAGAGCTTTCCGTCAATTCCGATTTCACCAAATTCATTTTCAACGAGAACTACCTTCTCATCGCCAAATGCCTTGTCAGTTAAAAGTTTTTTTATGAGTGTTGTTTTACCGGCACCCAAAAATCCTGATATAATGTCAATCTTTGTCATATCTATATTCTCCTTCAATTGCGCCAACATTTGCATTTATATTAAATAAAGCATAATTTAATTCTTCATTATAGTTAGTCTTTGCTAAATTGTACATATTTGAATTATAAATTCTTTATTATATTTCTTATCAATCTTTACTAATCCGAATACTCATATATATGTTTTTCTGCACCCAGCTTATATATCTGTGCAAATCTACATACTCGTATATGTGGTTTTCTACGTCCCACTTATATATCTGCACAAATCCACATACTAAAATGCATGAGTTTATATATCGCATATTACAGATTGGTTAAAACGCCTTAGTATAACTCGCTTAACTTATCCCAATAATTGCCAAATGTTTTACCTGTACATTCCGGATTATCTATTTCGATTCCGTCCACAATTAATCCCGGCAATGAAAATGCCATAGCCATTCTGTGGTCTTCATAAGTTTCAATCTTACATGGTTTAGGTATTCCTGGTTTAATTCTTATGCCGCCGTCAAGTTCATCGGCTTCAATACCCATTCTTCTAAGCTCTGTAAGCATTCCGTTTATTCTGTCAGATTCCTGACCTCTGATATGCTCTATACCTGTTATTTCCACATTTGATTCTGCAAATGGAGCAATAGCCGCAAGTGTCATTGACTGGTCAGAGAAATCCTTCATGTTGATGCTGATTCCCTTTAACTTATGGTCAGACCCCTGAAGAACAATTCCGTCAGGCTGTTCTTCAGTTTTACATCCCATTTCCTCAAGAACTTCAATAAATCTGATATCGCCCTGAAGAGAATTTCTGTGAACACCCTTTACCTTAACCTTACTTCCTGTTATGGCCGCTGCCGCATAAAAATAGCTGGCAGATGACATATCAGGCTCTATTTCATATTCATCTCTGCTGTAGAAATGTCCTGTATCAATGATGTATTTTACTGCTCCGGATTCCTCATCATGCTCGCACTCTATAGAAATTCCGAATTCTTCCATCATTCTTCTTGTCATAATTACATATGAACCAAGACCTCTCTTGCCTGTAACATTTAAAATGACTCTCTTAAATACTTTATTAGCATATACAGGGGCAATCATAAGTAGTGCACTTAAGAACTGTGTGCTCATATCAGAAGGCACATCAATAACCACTTCCTCTTCCTTTTCCGCAGGAGTTAAAGAGAGAAGCTCGCTGATGTCCTTGTCATATTCGCTGTCTATTGTCGCCTCTCCGTATAAAGAGTCTGCAAGAGTTGCTCCTATGATTTTTGCAGGTAAATGTTCCCTGTCTCTTAAATATGTAATCTGTGCCTGTAATGAAATTAAAATATCAAATAAAGGCTTCATTGGGCGCTTTGCCATCTGATCAGTACAATTTACTGTATAAATACAGTCTGATAATCCAACAAATGCAGTTAAGAATCTTGCGGCAGTACCTGCACTACCTACATCTATACTGCCGATGCTTATAGGTATATTGCCACCCTGACCTGTAACTTCTATATCACCGTTATCTGAAATTTCTACATTAAATCCCATGGATCTTAATGAGCTGATGAAATGTATTGTATCGTCGCTGTATAACGCTCCCTTAAGCTTACATCTGCCACCTGACATACAAGCCAAAAGAAGCGCCCGGTTCGTAATACTTTTCGAGCCGGGCACTTCTATAACTCTATCAAATGGCTTATGCAGTTTTACTACCTTGTAAACTGACATAAGTCCTCCTTATTGGTATTCAGAAAATTTTTCGTATTCTGAAATCCTTTCTTCAATATCTACATATTCTTTGTGTTCGCCCACATATTTGTAAGCAGGTCTGATAATCTTGCCTGCATTTACAATCTGCTCAAGACGATGTGCACTCCATCCTGAAATACGTGCAATGGCAAACATTGGAGTAAACATTTCTTCAGGAATTCCAAGCATTGAATATACGAATCCGCTGTAGAAATCTACATTTGCACATACAGGCTTGAACATATGATGTCTTGCCTTAATAAGATCAGGAGATTCATTTTCAATCATCTCATAAAGAGCAAATTCTTTTTCTCTACCCTTTTCAATAGAAAGCTTTCTTGCAAATTCCTTTAAGATAACCTTTCTTGGATCAGAAAGTGTATATACTGCATGACCCATACCATAGATGAGACCTGCGCCGTCAAATGCCTGCTTGTCTAAGATTTTACCTAAATATTCCTTAACTTCTTCAACGTCTTCCCAGTCAGAAACATTCTTCTTAATGTTATCAAACATATGATGAACCTGAAGGTTAGCACCACCATGTCTGAAGCCCTTTAAAGAAGCGATGGCAGCAGCAATTGCTGAATATGTATCTGTTCCTGATGAAGTAACAACTCGGTTAGTAAATGTTGAGTTGTTACCACCACCATGCTCTGCATGAGTAACAAGACAAATATCAAGAACTTCTGCTTCAAGTGGTGTAAACTTGCCATCTTCACGAAGCATGTAAAGGATGTTCTCAGCAACTGAGTAATCCTTTCTTGGATTCTTAATCATAAGAGTTCCATCCTTCTTGAAATGCATATATGACTGGTATGCATAACATGAAATAAGCGGAAGCTTGCCGATTAACTGAAGTGACTGTCTGAGAACATTTCCTGCTGAAGTATTATCAGGATCCTCATCATAAGAATAAAGTGTAAGTACACTCTTCATAAGTGAGTTCATAAGGTTAGTAGTTGTAGCCTTCATGATTACGTCACGTACGAATGAACCTGAAAGTTCACTTAAATCATGTAAAACCTTAATGAAGCTGACAAGCTGATGCTTAGTAGGAAGTTCACCAAATAAAAGAAGATATGTAATCTCTTCAAATCTGAATCTGTGACCCTGGAACTTCTCTACGATATCTCTGATTTCATAACCCTGATAATATAACTTACCATCTACAGGCATCTTCTTTCCGTTAACATTTTCAGTACCACTTACGTCTGAAATCTCTGTAAGGCCTGTAAGTACGCCTTCTCCGTTACTGTCTCTTAATCCTCTTTTTACGTCATACTCAATATAAAGATTAGGATTTATCTTATTTGTATCGAGACATTCCTGAAGCAATTTTTGAAATAACTCCTTATTATCTGGTGTAATCTGCATCATCTGTTCGTTATTCAATTATAATTACCTCCTTAGGAAAAATTTAAGAATAAAAATAAATGCTTTTTCAAATAGTATATGTGTGTTTATTTTAGCAAAAATATCGTGTTTTTTCTACATATTTTTCATTTGTTAAGCATATAGTACGGGCTTTATTTGCACTCTTCCGCTATCTTTGATATGGATTTTAATCTGTGATTAACACCTGATCTTCCGATTGGCGGATTGTGTAACATACCTAAATCATTTAAGCTGGCATCCGGATTTTCCAGTCTGAGCATGGCAGTCTCAAGAAGAGATGATGGTAACGCATCAAGCCCGACAGTATCCCTTATGGTCTCAATATCTGCAATCTGCTTCATTGCTGCCGCAACCGTCTTATTGAGATTGGCTGTTTCGCAATTAACCTTTCTGTTAATGTCATTTCTTACGCTTTTAAGAATCATGGCGTTATAAAATTCCATTTGAGAAACGGGAGCACCCAGGATATTTAAAACATCCGCTATTTCAGAGCTGTCCTTGAGATAAACCACATAGTGGCCCTTTCTTTCCATAAGCTTTGCATCTATTCCGAATACGAATATTATATCTTTTATGACTCCTGCAAATTTTTCAGATACGGAGGAAATTTCAAAGTGATATGCACCTTCCGGAGTATTTACGGAGCCGTTGCATAAAAATGCCCCTCGTAAAAACGCCTTCTTGCAACATGATGACTTAATCAGTGTCAGGTATACATCCTGAATGTCAGCAGTCATCCTGAGTCCTTCTCCGATTCTGATAAAGTCATCTTCCGGTATCATCATTGGAGATTTATTAATGACTTCAATGTCAAAGAGCTCCTTGAGAAGCTTTGCAATAACATCAATAACTATATTGTTGTCTGAGGTTATTCTTAAAACATCCACATCCGGTTCACCTGTACAGGCAATCATTGCTGCAAGCTGTGCCATTTTACAATGAATGGCAGTTTCTTCCGTAACAGCTTCTAATTCTTGTTTCACTTTTCTGGAAAATGACATTAAAATCCCAACCTTTTCACTTCTGTTTCCAACTTAATATTATTACGCTTCAACACTTCTTCCTGTGCATGAGTAATAACATTTACAACATCCTCTGCAGTAGCATTTCCCGTATTAATAACAAATCCGGCATGCTTTACGGAAATCTGAGCTCCTCCGCACTGATATCCTCTGAGTCCGGCTTCATCAATAAGCTGTCCTGCAAAATGTCCCTCCGGTCTTTTAAATGTACTTCCGGCACTTGGATATTCCAATGGCTGTTTGCTTTTTCTTCTCTCTGTAAAATCAGCAATTAAAGCCTTTATTTCTTCAGGATTACCCTTTTTCATTTTTAATACGACACTTGATACGATATATCCGTTCTTTTCAATATTACTTGTTCTGTATCCAAGTTCTAATTCTTCAGGAGTTAACTCTAAAATACCATTCTCTTTTGTAATTACTCTTGCATAAAGTAATACATCAGAAATTGTTCCACCGTATGCTCCTGCATTCATTACAATGGCACCGCCGATAGTTCCCGGAATACCTCCAAGGCACTCGAATCCTGTAAGAGACTGGTCAACCATAAATTTGCCAACCTTTAACATTCTTGTTCCTGCAAGCGCTTTAACAAATGTATATTCATCCTT
>ERZ857480.20816-NODE-31939-length-10822-cov-6.0000_pt1 | contig 10822 bp, 6 predicted proteins | sample MGYA00519767_ERZ857480 | MGnify/ENA primary metagenome ERZ857480 (study PRJEB31778, sample SAMEA3449210) | human gut metagenome | biome: human gut; feature: human-associated habitat; material: faeces | place: United Kingdom | collected 2010/2012 ...
ACTTCCGAATTCCGGGAAAATAAAACACCATTCATCCGTTTCTACACAAATCGGATGATGATCAACCATCGCCACTTTTTTCACCGGCATCGATGTAATATTACCTCCCTCATACTGGCAGTCCACGGTAATCAAAATGTCATGTTCCGGCATTTCATTCACATATCGAATCGGAATACCAAGGTGCTCCACCATCAATTTCAGCGATGGCTTTGTAATTTGATGTTCCCCTGCATAAATCAAATTTACCTTTTTACCCAGATTCATAAAATACGCATACAAACCAAACGCAGCCCCCATCGCATCCGCATCCGGACTGTCATGGCACTGTATACAAATCGAATTGAATTCTGCAAACTGTTTGAGAAACATAAAACGCCTCGCCTCCCTCTCCTTTGTGGATTAAACTGTTTTTAGAATAGCAAAAAAAGGGGGAAGATTCAAGATTTTTATTGTCTCATTTTTAGGAAACATCATCTGTCAATAGAGCAAAAAAAGAAGTTCATCCGTAAAAGACTATAATGCAAAGCATTATCTTGTCTCGAACGAATGAACTCCTTTTTTTATTATAGATTAAGCGTTAACCATATACTCATGTGCCTCACCGTTTGTATCCGTTACCACAATCGTATGAGATACTCCCTTTTCCACATACAGATTCAGTTTCAATCTCTTGTTCACAGTACCAGCTTGTGCAGTAATAAAGAAACTGCTGATTCCCTGGTCTACCCCATCAATCGTCACTGACTGAATACCGGAAAGATTTGTTGTGTCAATCTCCGTACCAACATAAATATCTTCGTTTTCCCATGTTGATCCAAACATCGTCTTACCACTGTTCGTACTATAGCAGGCACCACCGGTTACTGTTACTTCACAAATGCTCTGGCTCTTTCCATCTCCAATTGCATAAGTACTGCCGCCTGCGGAAATGATACCGCCATAGATTCCAATCTTCATCGTTTTGGCTGAGGCATCTGCCGTACCACCGCCACCAACTCCGGCTCCGTTACCGGAAGATGTCGCATAAATATTGCCACCGTAGATGTAAATTTCTCCACCGCCTTTAGCGTATCGTGATTCACCGATTCCTGCAGCATTTCTTCCTGTATTGCAGGCTATAATCGTACCGCTCCTGATAATAATACGTCCTAATGTGCTAGATGTCTTACCATCTGATGTAGCACCAATTCCTGCCGATTCGTTACCGCCTAATGCCGTCAATTGGCCATCACCGGATATCGTCAGTTCACAACCCGACGGAACCTCGATTCCTGCATGATAGCCGGAACCGGTCAATGCGGATGTTCCAACTAAGATAAGATTTACCTTAGCATCACCACTTAATTTAATTGGACTTGACTCACTCGATGTACAAACAAGATCATTTAACGTAATTGTGTGAGTACCGCCCGTTACTAAAATATAATATGCTGTTGCCGATTGTGCTGTACTGGAAATCGTGTAATTTCCGTTAAATGCAGTTTCTTCTGCATCGCCAATTGTATATCCTGTCGCACTGATTACAATATTTCCTTCCGCCAAATCCAATTCTTTTGTCTCTGCCGGTTCCGGTTCAGCCGTTGGCTCCGGAGTCGGTGTGATAACCGGCGTTGGTGTTGGCGTGGCATCTGGGTCAACGGTTGGTGTTGCCGTTGGAGTTGCCGTCGGAGTCACAGTTGGAGTTGCCGTTGGTGCCACAGTCGGCGTTGCCGTTGGCTCTACAACTCCATTTACAAGATTAATCAATGCCGTAAACGCTTTTTTCGGCAGATAATTTTCATCAAATAGTGATGGATAATAGGTACTTCCATCACTGTAAAAACTATTCAGCCAAGTATCCAAATCTGTCAGATTCCAGAATGTAACATTACTTACATTTACCGGAGCAGTTGTATCATCCATTCGCTGTAATATAATATTCATGAACTTCTGGTATGCTGCTGCCAGTGTCTCATTACCCGCCTCTGAATTATCCTTACTTGCAAAATCAAGCTCAGTAATCTGCACCTCATAGCCATTTTGCTGGAATAATTTCAGTGCATTTTTAATATTATCACCATCTGTCACACCAAGATTAGTCTGATGTGCCTGCATGCCAAGACCATCAATATTTCCGGCATCTTTTGCATCTGCAAGATATTTCACAACTGCCTTCATCTGTCCCGGCGATGCCAGTCCGACAAAATCATTGTAGAACAATTTTGCCGATGAATTTGCTGCTTTTTCAGCTTCTCTCGCATATTCAAAAGACTTTGTAATATAAGTATTGTCATCGTCTGTAAAAATAGCACCATACAAACTTGAACTTACTGTCCGTAATTTACAGCCATTGCTGTCAATCACCTCATTTACTACATCGTAAGCATATACAACGCCCGGATAATTAGTCTCTGCATAGGTAATAACCTGCTTAACATAACTTTCAATTCGAGCAAGCATCGTCTCTTTGTCAACAAGATTTGTAATGTTTTTCTTAGCTGTTCCCGTACCATCATACTCCGGTGTGTAATTCTTACAGAAATACCAATCCGGTGTCTGCGAATACCAGACAAGCGTATGGAAACGCACACTTAAATCATTTTCCTGAGCAAGAGATAAACATTTATCAATCACATCTGTATTAATAACCGGCATGCCATCTTCCGATGCTTTTGTTGCCTCTTCGTTCAAAAGATTCTCCGGTTTCAGCTCATCTGCAAATGTAACCGTACTGTAATGATGTTTAATAAATGATAAAATCTCCGGATTCTGCAAATTATAGCTATAAACTGCACATCCCATCGGGAAGCGGTTTGCATATGCCTCTTTCAGACTTGGTGCAGCAAGAACTGCATCCATATCCAAATGCTTCTCCGTAATAGAAATATTGTCTACATAAAAATCATTTGAATAATTTGCCATTTCAAAATAAAGTGACAATTTACTTACATCACCCGGTGCCACAACCGTTGCGTCCACTTTTGTCCATGTGCCATTCGGCGCAACTACATTCTGCACGGTTGTATAAGCCATCGCTCCCGCATAGTCCATCGACTCCCACATGCAGTTTATCGTCTTGTTGCTGCCCGTTGTCTGCTTTACATAAGCCTCAATCTTGTACGTTGTAAAATCAGTCACATTGTGAGTGATATCAATCGTCGGTCCGGCCCAGTTTTTCACACGGTTGGAAACTTTCAAACAATAGTTATCATTATAACCGCCCTCTACAACAGTCAGCTCTTCTTCGCCCTGACGTCCGGTCACATATTGATTGGTACCATCTTCAAAATCCAAAAGCAACGCCTTCGTCGGATCCGTTACCGGAATCGGGGTGCCCGGAACCCTCGTCGGTTCTGCTGTTGGGGTTGCAGTTGGCTCATCCGGGTCTGCCGTCGGTGTAACCGTAGGTCCTGCCGGCTCATTTGTTGCAGTCGCAGTAGGCTCCGCCGGCTCTGTCGTCGGTGTTACAGTTGGTGTCACCGGCTTCTGCGTCGGTGTTGCAGTCGGTACACCTGGTTTCTGCGTTGGGGTTGCAGTCGGTGTCACTACCGGCTTCTGCGTCGGTGTTACAGTCGGTGTGCCCGGTTTCTGCGTTGGGGTTGCAGTCGGTGTCACTGCCGGTTTCTGCGTCGGTGCTTTGGTTGGTACTTTTGTCGGTGCATTAGTCACAACTACTGTCTTTTTCTTTTTCACCGTAACCTTGCAGGTTTTTACATACTTCTTGCCCTGATAACGAAAACGTGCTGTAATCTTCGTTGTCCCCGCCTTTTTCGCTTTCACTTTTCCTTTCTTGGAAACTGTCGCAATTTTCTTGTTTTTGCTCTTCCATGTTACTTTTGTCTTCTTGCTTATATTTTTAACCTTAAGCGTTAAGATTTTCCCCACAGTTATTACCGCTTTTTTCTTTGATAAAGCAGGCTTTTTCTTTGCTGCCTGAGTTGGCATAGAAAAAGAAAATACCATGCTTGCTGCTAACATCCATGCTAACAGCTTTTTACCATTCTTTTGCATACACAAACCTCCAATTCTATCCTTGAATTGTCTCATTTTTAGGATATGTTAATTATAACATATTTCCTCTGCAACACCATAAATCAATTCTTATTTTTTCATAAAGTCAACGTAATAGCCTAAAAAATTAAACAGGGACCGGTCTGGCAAGAACCGGTCCCCAAAAGAGAAACAATTAGTTGTGACAATCTCCTATTTAATTTATGGCTCTGCAGCCACCTCATCCGGTGGTGCTCCACCTGGCTTTTTAACATCCTTTTTCTCTACTTTTTTCCCTTTGATTTTTGCTTTTGCAAAGAGTGCCTGTAACACAATAAAGAAGCAAAGCAGTGCGGAAAGTACAATTCGTACCCACCAGCTTGACAATGTACCCTGTGTTGTAATCAGACTGGTAATGGTTCCTTTAATCAGTACACCAAATGTTGTACCAACAACCGTTCCGACACCTCCTGAAAGAAGTGTTCCACCGATTACTGCTGCCGAAATAGCATCCATTTCCAAACCTTTTGCCTGTTCTACAAATCCAGCACAACTGTTCAAGCAGAATAAGAATCCACCCAAGCCGGCCAAAAGACCATCTAAAATATAAGCTTCAAACTTCGTTCTTTTTACATTTAAGCCCATCATCAATGCACTCTGCTGGCTACCGCCGATAGCAAATAATTTGCGTCCGAATTTTGTATAACGAAGCATAATAGCAATCAAAACAACCACAATTAGTGCAATCACAACCGATGGATATATATATGCCGGCCGAAATACCCCATGTTTATTATATGTTCCAATCGGCAGTTCAATCTGATATGTTGCCCATTTCTGAAACAAATCGTTTTTAATGGAAATCATATCTGTACTTATCATAGCCGTAAGTCCTCTTCCTAGAAACAAACCCGCCAGAGTAACGATAAACGGCTGAATTTCCAGGTAGGAAACTAAATAGCCTTGAAGCAAACCAAACAGTAATCCAATACCAAGCGAAATCGCAAGAGCAGCATAAGGGCTCATCCCCTTATTTTCCATGGCATAAGCACTCGCCATACAAACCAATGCGGTTACCGAACCAACCGAGATATCAATTCCTCCGGTAATCATAACGATTGTCATACCACAACCAATTACAATCAATCCGGCATTGTTAATAAACAAGTTGGTAAACATCTGCGGTTTTGCAAAACCTTTGTCTGCAAATACAATCATTCCTGCTACATACATTGCAATAAACAACACAATTGTAATAATGAAAAGAAATGTATTGCTGTTAAATCTTTTTGTCTTTGCCTTCAAAAATTCACCCATTACTGTTCACCTCCCTGTACTACTGCCTTTTTCGACTGTCTCTTCGCTTTGTAATTCTGCATTGCCTTTTTGTAAACCGGGCTCTGAAGAACTACGATAATGATAACAACGATTGCTTTATAAACCGGGAGCTGGTCAGACGGTACACTCATAGCATACAGCGTTGTTGTCAACGCCTGAATCGTATAAGCGCCAATTACTGACCCCATCAAACTAAATTTACCACCACTTAAGATGTTTCCACCTAACGCTACTGCTAAGATGGCATCCATCTCAAGGTTCAGACCAATGTTGTTAGCATCTGCGGAATAAATTCGGCTCGAAGCAACAATTCCTGCAAGCCCTGCCAGGGCTCCGCAAATTACATAGGTGAGGAATTTAATTCTTGTAGAATTTAATCCAATCAAGCGGGATGCGTGACTGTTAATTCCTACACTTTCAATATACATACCAAGTGCTGTCTTATTTAATACCAAATAGGCAACAATAACGGCTGCGACTGCAAAGATAACCGGTGTCGGAATTGGTCCGAGAAATCCACCCATTGCCTTGTAAGATTCCACACGGACATATGTAATCTGTCCTTGTGTAACCAACTGGGCAATACCGCGCCCTGCAGTAAACAAAATCAATGTAGCAACCATTGGCTGGATATTTAGTTTTGCAACCAAAAAACCATTAAACGCACCGCACAAAGCAGCAACTAAAATTCCGGCAATCGCAGCAATGATAATCGGAGCTGCCAGTGTATTTGTACTTACTTCACCGCCGGACAAAATCTGACAGCAAACAGCAGCAGCAACCGCCATAACAGCACCAACACTGATATCCTGACCACCGGAAGCAGCTGTTACTAATGTCATACCAATGGCAAGTATAACAAGTTCAGAACCTCGGTTAATCACATCAATCAGCCATCCACTTAATTGTCCGTCCTTTAACGTTATATTAAAGAAATCCGGTGTTCGAATCACATTTACAAGCAATACGATAAACAAACACACAATCGGCATAAATAATCGCATTCCTGTTATTTTTTTAATTTTCTCAGCCATTATTCATCACCTCCCGCAATTGCTTTCATAATGGATTCTTGTGACAAATCCTCTTCTTCAATTTCGCCAACCTTTTTTCCGTCACGAAGAACTGCCATACGGCTGCAGGTTCGAAGCATCTCCTCAATCTCGGAGGATATAAAGGTGACTGCTTTTCCCTCATCCGCCAGTTGAAGTACTAATTTCTGAATTTCTGTCTTTGTTCCGATATCAATCCCTCGTGTCGGTTCATCCAAAATCAGGTAATCCGGATTCGTAAGCAGCCATCTGGCAATAATCACCTTCTGCTGGTTTCCGCCGGATAAGCTCTTAATCGGAGTTTCACGGCTTGCTGTTTTAATCTGCAGCAAGTCAATGTATTTATCCGCAAATTCTTCCATCTGTTTGCGGGATAATAACTTAAACATTCCACGTTTTGCCTGAAGTGCCAATATAATATTTTCGCGAACAGACAAATCGGCAATGATTCCTTCCTTTTTTCTATCTTCCGGCAAATATGCCATGCCGGCTTTCATCGCATCCAATGGGGATGAGATTTTAGTATCTTTTCCTTTGACTTTCAGCACGCCGGAATCGGCTTTGTCAGCGCCGTAAATGGTACGAACCAACTCTGAACGTCCGGAGCCAAGAAGTCCTGTAAGTCCAATTACTTCTCCTTTGTTGATTGTCAAATCAAACGGTCGAATTGTACCTGCATGACCTAACCCTTTGGCCTCAATCAACGGTTCTAAATGTTTTTCATGCTTATATTCACCCTTGATATCTGCTAAGTCATCAAAATCTTTTCCCATCATTTTAGATACTAATTTTACACGTGGAAGCGATTCCACTTCATACTCACCAACCAATTCACCATTTCTCAGTACAGTGATTCGGTCACACACTTCATATACCTGTTCCAAAAAGTGTGTTACAAAAATAATTCCTACACCTTCTGCTCTCAATTTCCGCATCAGGACAAATAATTTTTGAACCTCGTCATCATCCAAAGAGGATGTCGGCTCATCCAAAATTAAAACTCGGCATTTCATATCCACAGCTCTGGCAATTGCTATCATTTGCTGAATTGCCAAGGAACACTCGTCCAAACTCTGAGTTGGTGCCACATGGATATCGAGATTCTTTAAAACCTCTGCTGACTTCCGATTCATTGTACGCCAGTCTATCATACCAAATCTTCTTGGCTCTCTGCCGATAAACAAGTTTTCTGCAACCGTAAGATTCGGACATAAATTTACTTCCTGGTATACGGTACTGATACCATTTTGTTGTGCTTCCTGCGGTGAATGATTCACTATTAATTCCGGTTTACCTCCCGCATTTTTCACCATGTAAATCTCACCTGTCTGAAAATCATGAACACCGGTTAACACTTTAATCAAGGTGGATTTACCTGCACCATTTTCCCCCATCAGGGCATGGATTTCTCCTTCCCGTAATGTAAAATCTACATTGGATAATGCCTTCACTCCGGGAAAAGTTTTGCTGATATTACTCATCTTTAATACAATATTCTCGCTCATCTTTCCCTCCATCTACCTGCATAACAGGATATTTTCTAATTGAGAGAGGAAGAAATCATTCCTCCTCTCTCACTCAATTTGTTACTGATTTTGTTTCATTTTCTGCTACATTGTGTTCGAATTAATACTTACGAGCACCCATTACCTCATCTGTCACAACCGTTACCGGATACTCTTTTCCGTCAACAGTTACCGATTTTACAGTATCATCATGAGCAAACATTTCTTCATCTACGTAAGCTTTCTTCTCTGGTGTTTCTTTGTTCTCAAGCTGTTTGATGATTGCTTCTACACGTGGTCCATGAAGTGGGTTACACTCTGTATTCAAAGTGATTTCACCAGACTGAACTTTCTTCAAACCTTCTTTTGTACTATCGAAGGAGAATACCATCATGTCTTTGTCTGCACCAACTTCATAACCTGCTGCTTTGATTGCATCAATTGCACCAAATGCTTCGTTATCGTTCTCACAGTATACAACATTGATGTCTTTTTTGTACTTCTTCAAGAAGGACTGCATAACTTCCTGACCTTTTGCCTGTGTAAATTCACCGGTTGTTTTGTCAAGAAGGTTCCAGCCATTTGCAGCTACAGCATCATCCAAACCTTTGGTACGGCCAATCTGTGCCGATGCACCGATTGTACCCTGAATATTAACCAGTTTCATATCTTTCATGTTCTTTGCTTTCATGTAAGCATCCAAGTAAGCTGCTGCCTTTTTACCTTCCAGTTCGAAGTTAGAACCTACCCATGCAGTATACAAACTGTCATCTTTTACATCTACCATACGGTCAACAATGATAACCGGGATTCCTGCCTGTTTTGCCTCACCAAGAACGGCATCCCATCCGGTCTCAGTAACCGGTGCAAGTACGATGTAATCAACATCCTGCTGGATAAAGTTACGGATGGCTGAAATCTGGTTCTCCTGTTTCTGCTGTGCATCATCAAAAATCAATTCATAACCATTGTCTTTGGTAAATGTTGATTTCATTGATTCTGAGTTTGCTGTACGCCAGTCAGATTCTGCACCTACCTGTGAAAATCCAACCGTAATTACATCGGAAGATCCTTCTTCTTTCGCTGTGTCATTTGTGGAAGCATCACCACCTCCACATGCAGTAAGGGAAAACGCCATTACTGCAGTAAGCATTCCTGCTACTACCTTTTTCATGAAATTTTTTCTCATAACTCAATTCCTCCTTTTCTGTATGAGTTCTCGTTTTTGTATCTCCATCATAATAAAAAATAACCAAAAGTCCAATGGATATTCTTTTGGTTATTTTTGATTTTTCTATTCTTTTTTTCATAAATGATTGAAAAAATTACGGCAAGGGTGATTTTTTTACGATTCCCATGGCAGCCACACCTCAACACATGTTCCTTCCTGCAATACGCTGTCGATGGAAAGTCCATATTCTTCTCCAAACTTCAACCGGATTCTTTCATTCACATTATACAAACCATAAAAATCATTGCTGTCTTCAATTTTCGTCGTCAAGCCGCCACGAACCTGATTCAACCGTTCTTTTGTCATACCAATTCCATTATCTTCCACCCGGATAACACATTTGTCTTTTTCCCTTCGTCCGGTAACTACTATCCTTCCCTTTCCTCTCTTATTCTTAATTCCATGATAAAGTGCATTTTCCACAAGTGGCTGTAACGTTATTTTTGGTATTTTGCAGTTAGCAATCTCCTCCGGTATATCCACATCATATGTTAAAATATCCTGATATCTTACTTGCTGAATCTGCAAATAACTTGTAATATGACGACATTCCCCTTCTAAAGACACAATGTCTTTTCCACTATTTAAGGAAGCACGGAAAAAATCAGACAACGTCTGTACCATACTAACAACCTGTTCTTTTTGACCTGCTTCGGCCAGCCAAACAATTGTATCCAGCGTATTGTATAAGAAATGAGGATTAATCTGCATCTGTAAGATTTCCAATTCAGCTTCTCGAAGTCTCATCTGTTCCAGCATCACATTATCAATCAGCGTCTTTATTTTTTCAATCATTACATTTAATGAATCCGCTAACAATTTTACATCCACACCATGTTCCATATGTGCCCGCACCTCAAGATTTCCATCGGCAACCTCTTTCGTAATACTACTCAGATAGCGAACCGGTTTAGAAATACTTCTCGGAATAATTGTAATCATCATCGTGGTAACCACAACAAGAAAAGCAGCAAGGAACAAACTTATAATAATCATATTTCGGGTGATGTGCTGCATATCCGAATAAATAAGTGCACTTTGTCTGTTTTCATTATAAAGCAGCTGCAGCATCTTATTTTGAATATTTGTGGTGACTAATTGCACGCCATTTTCCCACAAATCCCGATTTTCATCATATTTCCCTTCTTTCTGTATATTTTCCAGAATCGTTTTTGTATATTTTTCAAGCACTTGAAAATAACGTTCAATCTGGGCAATACATTCCTTGTTTTCGCTATTTTCCGTCGTTACCTTTACACGTCTGATAATATCTTTTGCATAACGGATATCTTGTTCCGGATTTTGATCCTCATAAGTACGGTTTCCTGTCGTAATCAAATATATTTTATAATCATAATTCTTTTTAAAATCCAAATTAAATTCACTGATAATGGACGTATTCCTTACAACCTTATCATAACGGTTAGTTGCATCCAACGCACACACAAACCAAATCAGGACGAACAAAATCAGTGGCACTAAAAGAAGTACAAATGCCACTGAAATTTTTTTCTGAATCGAAAAATCACGATACTCATCTATTTTCTTCCTAAAAATACGAAAAAATAATTTTTTCATCCTTTTGCCCCTCCCTCTCGGTACTGTGTTGGGGTACATCCCTGATTTTTCTTAAATAAGTGCGAAAAATAATGTGGATCTTTATAACCAACTTTTTCACTTATTTCACTACTCCGCATCGTTGTGCATTTCAAAAGTTCTTTGGC
>ERZ857480.30681-NODE-47395-length-10816-cov-7.0000_pt1 | contig 10816 bp, 9 predicted proteins | sample MGYA00519767_ERZ857480 | MGnify/ENA primary metagenome ERZ857480 (study PRJEB31778, sample SAMEA3449210) | human gut metagenome | biome: human gut; feature: human-associated habitat; material: faeces | place: United Kingdom | collected 2010/2012 ...
CAGAGTCCCTTTGCTATCCGATGACAATTTTTATTTTGTTAAGGGGCAGGTGCAGGAAGTTATTGAGGACAATACCACAAATAAAGAGGTAAACGGCGGTAGCCAAACTGTAAAAGTTAAGATAACATCAGGAAAATATAAAGGAAAAACCTGCGAAGCCAACAATATGAATGGCTATCTTTACGGAACTTATTGCAAAAAAGGGACAAAAGTAATTGTTCAGTTAAGCAGTTTTGGCGAAGAACTGTCGGGCAGCATTTACGGCTTTGACAGGGGAGCTTTTATTTGGATTATTATAGCAATACTTGGAGTGGCACTATTCCTGGTTGGCGGAAAAAGAGGCATTAAATCAATGCTGGCGTTGGTGTTCACATTTATATGCATTATATATTTGTACATACCGCTAATGTATATAGGTTTTTCGCCATTCTGGGCGGCTATTCTTGTTGTAGTTGCGGTTACAATAGTGTCGGTTTATCTTATTTGCGGAGGCAACCGAAAAGGGTTGTGCGCAATGCTTGGAACAATTCTGGGAGTCCTAATTGCAGGAATTTTTGCAACTATTTTTGGCAAAATAACGCGAGTGACAGGCTACAATATTGAAGACATTGAAACTATGGTCTACGTGGCGCAGAACAGCAAACTTCAGATAGGTGGCGTGCTTTTTTCGGGCATCCTTATTGCGTCCCTTGGGGCTGTAATGGACGTGGCGGTTTCCATATCCTCAACCATTGAAGAAATCCACAACAAAAAGCCGGAGCTTACATCAAAAGAATTGTTTAAGTCAGGCATAAATGTTGGCAAAGACATGATGGGAACAATGTCAAACACACTTATACTTGCTTTTACCGGTGGCGCAGTAAACACTATGATATTAATATACGCCTACATAATGCCATACATGCAGGTAGTGAATATGTACTCAATAGGCATTGAGGTGATTAAAGGCATCTCAGGCACACTAGGCATAGTGCTGACCGTGCCACTGGTGTCGCTGATATCGGCGAAGGTGTATGGCAAGTAGTGGGGGAGATGTGCTTCCGGTTGGCGAAATACTATCGGAAACGCAAGACAAATATAATTGAATAAGTAGTGGAACGAGATGTGCTTTCGGTTGGCGGAATACTATCGGAAACGAAAGACAAATATAATTGAATAAGTAGTGGAATTAGAGATACTTCCAGTCAGCGGAACACTATTGGAAACGCAAGAGAAGCTAAAGAAAGCATACTCTGGGGCGAAACGCCTCCAGAGTATGCTTTTGTGCGTGGTGGGGGGAAGAGTGTGGATGGTGTGGTGGAGGGTTGTACCCCGAGAAATGGCAAAAATAAAATGTTGAGGTACGTTTTTGGTGAATAGGAGTGTGCTGAAGCCACAATAAGTGAAGTGTGAGGAGGCGCGTACCCCGAGAAATGTTAAAAATAAAATGTTGGGGTACGTTTTTGGTGAATAGGAGTGTGCTGAAGCCATAATAAGTGATGTACGAGAAGGCGCGTACCCAGAGAAATATAAAAAATGAAATGTCGGGGTACGCAACCGCTAAAAAGCAAGGAAAATATGAAACATAAAATATGAGTAAAACGAAAATGTACCCCGAAAAAAGTTAAAAATGAAATATCGGGGTACGCGACCACTAAAAAGCAAGGAAAATATGAAACATAATGTATGAGGAAGACGGAAATGCACCCCGAAAAAAGCAAAGAATGAAATGTCGGGGTACGCGACCACTAAAAAGCAAGGAAAACATGAAACATAATGTATGAGAAAGACAAAAACATACCCCGAAAAAAGCGAAAAATGAAATGTCGGGGTACAAAGCCACCAAAATAAAGAATTGACAATAGTATCCCCATAATAATTGATATAAAAGATAAAATATAGGTATCAAAAAATATGTATACATAGTATAATATTATATGTATCAAGAAATACAAATATAGAAGAAAGGAGGATAAGGCAGGATGGATTATTTAGAAAAGTATGCACAGGAAAGATTAGAAAAGCTGAAAGGCATGCGAAGACAATGTGTGGCTAATTTGAAAGGTTTGCCGGAAGGAAAAGTGTATGTAAAAAAGAAGCGAAAGACAAATCAATTCTATAAGATAACGCCAGACGGGGACAGAAATGGTAAGTATATTAAAGCCGGCGAAAGAGATGTGGCAGAAAGTCTTGTGAAAAGGGAATACAATGAGAAGTGCTTAAAGGAGATAGAAAAAGAAATTAGGGCACTAGAAAAAATGCTAAAAACCTGCAATTCAGAAAACCTAGAAAATGTAATCAGCAAGCTTGCCCCGGTCAAGCAGACAATGGTTATGCCGCTGGTATTGCCACGAGAAGATTTCATCAAACAGTGGGAAGAAGAAAAGCAGCAACTTAAAGAAAAAATGTGGTCAATGGTTATGAAATCTTATGATGAATCCATGGACGACGAAGAAGGCGTGTTCACGGAAAAAGACGAAAAGGTTCGCTCCAAGTCAGAAAAAATAATTGCAGACAAACTCAATCTAATGGGGATACCGTACATATATGAGTTACCGCTACATTTGGATGGACTAGGTTACATAAAACCAGATTTCACAGCATTAAATCCGGACACCCGCGAAGAATGCATATGGGAGCATTTTGGAATGATGGAAAATCCGGAATATGCGTCAAAGGCAATGAACAAACTAAATGTTTACGCAAGAAACGGCTATACTGTGGGGGACAATCTTATAATTACAATGGAAGGTCAAAGCCAGCCTTTGAACACAAGAAATCTTGATAAAGTAATTAGAAAAAATTTGATGACATAATAAAAAGAAGTTATGGTATTGATTGCGTCACCAACGGTGATGTAATTAGGAAAAAAAGTTAAATATTGGAATGAAATAAGGGGAGAGATAGGCAACTGTGAAAGGTTGCCTATTTTTGAGCAAAAAACAAAGAAATTTAGATTCGAATAGGACAAAATTTTTCGGAAAATGATTTCAGTGCTATAATATTATCTGGAAAGAAGGCAAAGAATGAATAATAAGAGTACTAACAAGAAAATAATAAGGGGTATTATATACATTACAGGTTTGCTGACGTTGGCACTGGGAATTATTTTGAATACCAAGGCGGGCTTGGGAGTTTCGCCCATTATATCGGTGTCATACAGCATTTCACAGATTATGAAAATCAACTTCGGAAATATGACATTCATACTGTATGGGATTTTTGTCGTTATTGAATTTATACTCCACATGATAATTAACCATCGCAAAAAATCCAAAGGACAAAATTATAATTTGAAAAAAATGTTATTGATGGACGCTTTGCAGTTTCCGTTGAGCTTCTTTTTTACAAGATTTATGAATTTGTTTTCAGCGTATATACCAAATTTTGAGGAAGATATGCTGGGGACCGTGTGGGGAACGATGCCGGTGAGAGTGCTGGTGTTACTGGTTGCCATTGTGCTGACGGGAGTTGGCGCGGCAATGTCCCTTGATATGAGAATTATTCCAAATCCCGGGGACGGAATTGTGCAGGCAATTTCCGACTTTGTGGGCAAAGATGTTGGCCTTGTAAAGAATTGTTTTGACGTGTTTAACATATGCCTTACAACTGTGATGTGTCTTGTTTTTATAGGTCACATAGTGGGCATTGGAATTGGAACAGTAATCGCGGTAATCGGCGTTGGTCGAGTAATTGCAGCGTTCAACTTTGTGTTTATGAAGAAATTTGTGAAACTTGAAATTGAATAAGGAAGCATTCTTGGAAAAATAACCGTTTAGACCGAAAGGCTGGACGGTTATTTTTGTGGAAGCTGGTGATAAATAAAGGTTTAGACAGGTTTTGTGTGAATTGAACTATATATTTGTTATGTGAAATGAATGGTGGTTTGGGCATGCGTACCTCAAAAAATGGAAAGAAGAAATGTCGGGGTACATTTTTAACAAATACAAACTATATGTTGTGCAAAAACAGCGGTAGTTTGAGAATGTGTACCCCAAAAAACAAGAAAAAAGAAATGTCTGGGTACGTTTTTGACGAATACAAACTATATGTTGTATGAAACGAGTTAAAATTAGGGCGAGCGTACCCCGACATTTTAAAATTGTGAAAAATTGGGGTACAAAGCCATAAAAAACTATAAAAATTAAGACGCATATTATATGTAGAAATAAGAAACGTACCCCGAAAATTAGACAAAATGAAATATCGGGGTACGGAAGAAATAAAATAGTTGCAAATGCAACATATAATGAAAACAAAAATGAAAAACGTACCCCAATATTGCGAAAACCTCAAATATTGAGGTACGCGATCGGCAACGGTCACATAAGAAAGCTTCTCCACTCCCCCACACTACAGCCTCTAACGCCTTATATCTCATCCGCCCCACGACACAACAAGCTTCTTCGCTCCCTCACACTACAGCCTCTAACGCCTTACATCCCATCCGCCCCACGACACAACAAGCTTCTCTACTCCCTCCCCACTACGCAAAACATCCCCGCCGGACCAACCACGGTGTCCTGTGGCAGACAGGACACCGTAGAAGCTTCCCAGCAGGGGTAAATAAAACACAATAATATTAAAATCGAATAATACTAGCAACAATACTAGCAATAATACTAGCAACAACACATGTTAAGCAAACATAATGTTGTGCAAGGATCAGCGCAACACATTGCACCGGAATCGCCACCATATGAATACTGGCGGGTGTTGTACCACTGACCACCACTTTCAAGTGTCTGGACAAGTCGCTGGTATGTCTGATTGTTAGGCTCCATTTCAAGAGCAGTTTTTGCAAAATCAAGAGCCATGACATTGTTACCTAGACCGTTGTTTGCCAAAGAACTTAAGAAATACCACTGAGCGGTACGGTCCTGAATATTGCTCAGGACATTTAAAGCTTCCTGAAAACGCCTATTGTTGATGTAGTTAGAAGCAGCAGTGTAATAGGAAGCATCCTGACCGTAATACTGGCTGGACTGTCCCTGCCCACTGTTAAAACCGCCGAAGCCTCCAAAACCACCAAACAAATCATCAAAAGGATTGCCGGAATAACCACCACCGTAGTTGCCGTTACCTGAACCACCATAGGCAGAACCACCATTACCATAGCCACCGGAACCATAACTGCCGGAACCGTAGCCACCATAGCCACCTGAATAACCATTCTTACGCTCATCCATAATCTGATTGTAAGCCTGACCAACTAACTTAAACATCTCCTCCGCCTTATCCTTATTAGGATTGTTAATATTAGCATCGGGATGATACTTGCGACTTAATTTTCTATATGCCTGTTTTACTTCATCATCTGTGGCATCTCGTGAAATGCCAAGAACCTTATATGGATCACTCATATCAAACTCCTAAAAACCAAAGTTATGTAAACCAAAGCCTACCAGCTTCACAACCACCTTCGGCTCGCTGAATCAAACCCCACAAGTTGTTCTCACCTTCAGCTCGCTGAATCGAACTCCACAAGTTGTTCTCACCTTCGGCTCGCTGAATCGAACCCCACAAGTTGTTCGCACCTTCGGCTCGCTGAATCGAACCCCACAAGTTGTTCGCACCCAGGCTCGCCAGTGTAGTAACATCAAGGTGAACATATATCCGGCTCACATTCCTTTAGTCATTTTCTTTCTTCTGTTCCCTTCTCGCCTTCAACGTCTTATAGTAGACCGTCCAAACCCCGGCGTAAAGGATATTTCTAAGAACCTCAGCATTCTCCAAAATAGGAAGATACTCGAACTCCTTAGAGCATTCAGCCATCATCATCTGTAGCATGCCCTTTATTCTACCATCAAACCCCTGTTCATTGCAAATAGATTTGAAAGGATTGTAATGATTCTTCTTAATATCCTCCTCCAAATCATCATAGGCATCAAGAATATAAATAAATTTACCAAGGAAAAAACCAATGCGGCTAAGAGAAGCAGCCCACTGGTCGTCTTTTGGAACAAAAAGGACAGACATAATGCGACCGAAAAGCCCTGCCATAACGTCAATGTTCGTCTCATTCTCTTTTTCGCGGGTACCTAATTCGGTGAGAAGAGACGAAATAGAATCCGCCTTTGCGGCGTAATCAAAAGAATCGTCAGGGTGCTTAGTATTCAAAAGCTTGGCAAAAGCAAGCTTCAAAACACTGCGGTCATCATTCCAGTCGTCCATAGCCTTATAATAAGATAATAAAATATTCATATCAGCCACGTAATCTGAGTAAATACTGGAAGACATAGGCTGTGCCTTAAGGGGATGACGAATACATTTGTGCTCAGAATGAGCAACCTTCGGTTCGTACAAAGAAGTAAGAAGCATTACAAGAAAAGTCATATCATAAGAAAGTGTAAACTGCCCGACAAAACCATAGCGGGACCTTAAAGAATAACACAAACCACAATAAAAACTCTTGTAAACATCAAACTCCTTAAATTTTAATTCCGGTTTATTAATAACAACATATCCAAACATAAAAAACTAACTTCTTCTTATAAAAGTGGCGTTGCACTTAGGGCAACGAATCTGAATCTTACCGTGTCCTTTAGGAATACGAATCCTCTGGCCACATCCCGGACACTTGTAGAAATGATAATACTTGCGCTGACCGGCAAGGTTCTTCTCATTGGCAACCTTGTTGCGCCAGCTACCGAGAATACGCATATACTTCTCGTTTTCAGCAGCACGCTTATAAATATTACGTGAAAACATTCTAAAATAAGTATAAAAAATAAGAAGCAAAATCAAAGTACTAAAAAGGGAACCAAGTCTTCTTGGAACAAAAAGCGAAATAATACACAACGCAATTGTAAGCCCAAGCAAAAACTTAGAAAACTGATCTGCACCATATCTTCCATACATAAATTTTGAAAATCTATCTCTCCAATTCATAAACATGTCACCTCACCAATCATCTTGAATATTGTAGACTGATCATTCAATATAAAAAACAGTCATCTTAATACTGAAGACCAATCATCTGAAATATTGTAGTCGATATTAAGAGTGTAAGTCCAATGCCCGATAAAAGCAATGGCAAAGGGTTTGAATTTACATTTAAGTCATAAAAGTTTACAAATATGTAAAAAATGATAAGCATAAAAACGTTTTTATTAAAAAGAAAACAAACTGACTAAAAATGCTGAATTATTACTAAAATGACAATATCGAGCATTGAAAAAGGACGAAAAATAGAGTATTATGGAAAGGAAAAAGAGCGAAACAACGTTAGCTATAAGCTATGGGTGGATATAAGTGATTTTTATAAACGATGTATAAATATGCACAAAGCATATGATAAAAGTAATAAATACAAGAATATACATCAGGTTCTTTATAAATATGTAAAGCTTATAATTAGACAACAAAGGGAAGACAATAGTATACAAAAGACGCTATGTAAAAAATAGGAGGGGAGATTCACTGCATGTACGTGAAGAAGAACAGCTGGGTTAAGCATTTAGACTTTATACTGGCTGATTTGTTGTGCATTAATTTAACGTTATTGATTGCATATTTTCTACGTAATGGAGTACGTAATGTATATGCGCTAAAGGAGTACAGAACACTTCTTTTTGCAATAATGGCACTGCATTTCTGCATAAGTTTTTTCTCGAATACATATTCAGACATCCTAAGAAAAGGATACTTTCAAGAATTTAAAAGAGTACTTGTTCATAATACAAAATTAATGCTATGTATAATGGTATTTATGTTCTTTACTCATACAGGAGCAATATACTCAAGATTAATGATTTTTGCATTCTGGGTAATGGACATTTTTGCAATGTATTTTGTACATATTTGCTTAAAAACATTTTTAAGAAAAAGAGATTACCGAGAGAAGAAGCAAACTAAACTTTTGATAATTACTACACCGGAAAATATGGAGAAAGTAATCAGTGAAGTAAACGATGGACCGGACAAGAGTTTTGAAATAGTAGGAATAGCATTAAACACAAACGAGGAAGGAATTAAAGAGTGCCAGGGAATACCGGTAGTTTCAGAAGTAACAGATATGTATGACTATGTTTGCAAAAATGTTGTAGATGAAGTTTTACTTAATTTAAACTATCCATCAGATAAGTTTGATCAGATAGTGGAAACTTTAGTTAATATAGGAATTACTGTAGATATTAAATTAAATATTAAGTTTAATGGTGGAACTCAGGAGTTCGGACACATTAACGGTACTAAGATTATAAGAACAAGTGCCAATACTGTAACAATAACAGAGATGGCATTAAAGAGAGCCATGGATATCTGTGCAGGCATTGTTGGATGTATAGTTACAGGTATACTTTTTATATTTGTGGCACCTGCAATTAAGATAGCAGATCCTAAGGGACCTGTATTCTTTGGACAGAAGAGAGTTGGTCGTAACGGAAGAACTTTTACAATATATAAGTTCCGTTCTATGTATGTAGATGCGGAAGAACGTAAGAAGGAACTTATGGCGAAGAACAAGATGGAAGGTCTTATGTTTAAGATGGACGCAGACCCTAGAATTATAGGAAGCGGTCCGGACGGAACAAGAAAGGGACTTGGATATTATCTTAGACATCTGTCTATAGATGAATTCCCTAACTTCTGGAGCATCTTAAAAGGCGATATGAGTCTTGTGGGAACAAGACCACCAACAATGGATGAATACAATCAGTACGAATTGCATCACAAGAGCCGTCTGGCAGCAAAACCAGGACTTACAGGAATGTGGCAGGTAAGTGGCAGAAGTGATTTTACTGATTTCGAAGAAATAGTAAAAATGGACAGCGATTATATTAAGAACTGGAATATAGGACTTGATATAAAAATAATTCTGAAAACAGTGCTGGTAGTGCTGGGACAGAAGGGATCGGTGTAATATTTGACAAAATATGCAAGGGGATAAAAAGTGCATAAGAAGAATAAAGATAAATTAAGAATCGCAATGTTAGGTCATAAGAGAATACCTTCAAGAGAAGGTGGCGTGGAAATTGTGGTGGAAGAACTTTGTACAAGAATGGTTAACAAAGGTCACAAAGTAACATGCTACAACCGTGGTGGACATCACGTAAGCGGTAAGGAATTTGACAGCGCGAAGATTAAAAACTACAAAGGAATAAACCTGAAAACAGTGCCTACAATAAACTGTAAAGGGTTGGCAGCAATGTCAGCCTCAGTTTTTGCAGGCATAAAAGCGTCTATGGGAAAATACGATATTGTTCATTTTCACGCAGAAGGACCTTGTGCAATGTTATGGCTTCCTAAGTTATTCGGCAAGAGATGCATAGCAACAATTCACGGCCTGGACCATCAGAGAGCTAAGTGGGGCAAGCTTGCAAGTACATATATAATGATGGGTGAAAAGTGTGCAGTAAAGCACGCAGATGAGATAATAGTACTAAGTAAAGGTGTACAGGATTATTTCAGAGATACATATGGAAGAGAGACTAAGTTTATTCCTAACGGAGTAAACAGACCTATAATAAGAGAACCACAGATTATAAAAGAGAAATTCGGCTTAAACAAAGACGAATACATTCTCTTTCTTGGAAGATTGGTTCCGGAAAAAGGACTTAGATATCTGGTTGAAGCTTTCAAGAAAGTGAAAACAGACAAGAAGCTGGTAATAGCCGGTGGAAGTTCAGATACAGATGAGTTCGCTAACGAACTAAGAAAGATGGCAAAAGATGACGACAGAATAATCTTTACAGGATTCGTTCAGGGAGAAGAATTGGATGAGTTATATAGCAATGCGTATGTATACACACTTCCAAGTGACCTGGAGGGAATGCCACTGAGCCTGCTTGAAGCAATGAGCTATGGTAACTGCTGTCTTGTGTCAGATATAGATGAATGCGCGTCAGTTGTAGAAGACAAGGCACTGGTATTCAAAAAATCAGATGTAGATGACTTAAGAGAAAAACTACAGCAGGCTTGTGATAAGCCTAAGATGGTTAAGAAGTATAAAGAAGAAGCTGCAGATTTCATTTGCGAAAAATACAATTGGGATGATGTGGTGGAGAAAACAATGGAGTTGTATAGAGGATAGAATATGGAAAAGAAACATTATGGTGCGATAGATGGCTTAAGAGCTATTGCAGCAATTGGTATCGTTATGATGCATATGGGAGTAAATAATAACTATGAAATAGGTGGATATATTTATAATAAAATTATTCCATCATTTACTAATTTTGTATTTTTGTTTATGGTGATTTCGGCTTTTGGAATGTGCTGTGGATATTATGAAAAAATATTAAAAAACGAAATAACATTAGAAAAATTTTATGTAAAAAGATTTAAAAAAATATTGCCATTTTTTGCACTATTAGTTTTTGTAGATTTAATTATGTCACCTTCGATTGAATCTTTATATGAAGCCTTTGCAGATTTGACATTAATGTTTGGTTTTTTGCCAAACGCAGGTAATATTTCTGTTATTGGAGTTGGTTGGTTTTTAGGACTGATATTTGTCTTTTACATATGTTTTCCTTTTTATTGTGTTTTAATACAGAATAAAAAGAGAGCTTGGATAGCTTTCGTAATTAGTGTGATATATAATTTAATAGGTTCAAATTATTTTGAGATAAACAGAACAAATATCCTTTATAGTGCATGTTTCTTTATAGCTGGAGGATTAGTTTATTTATATAGAAATGAAATATCAAAAATAAAAGCATGGCAAATATTAAGTGTTATGAGTATTACTATTGTTGTATATTATCTGCTGAATGGTAATGTGTTTATGTGTCTATTAGTTTCAGTAGTGATGCTATTATATGCGATTACTCCAAATGTAAAAGTATTGGACAATAAGATAGCTAAATTCTTAAGTGGAATAAGTATGGAGATA
>ERZ857480.47966-NODE-74169-length-10796-cov-7.0000_pt1 | contig 10796 bp, 11 predicted proteins | sample MGYA00519767_ERZ857480 | MGnify/ENA primary metagenome ERZ857480 (study PRJEB31778, sample SAMEA3449210) | human gut metagenome | biome: human gut; feature: human-associated habitat; material: faeces | place: United Kingdom | collected 2010/2012 ...
CATCTCAATCTGTCCGTCACGACGTTGGAGACCATTCTTCATATCATCCTTATAAAACCTGTTTACTGCTGAAAGCAGCGATACTTCCTTTATTTTCATTTTTTCACCTTCTTGGTATTATTAATAGCAAGGCTGATCTTCATAGCCTTTTCTATTCTTCGGATATCCTTTTCATTCAGGGTACCGATGTATTTCTTCAACCTGTATATTGAAATCGTTCTGACCTGCTCAGTGAGTACGCATCCTTTATACTTCTTGAGAATGCCATAATGTATGATTACATGGTTTGGGATATCATTCTTCATTCTGGACGTAATCGGTACTATGATAGTTGTATCAGCATATGAGTTGCCCTTATTGTTCTGAACAATCACGACAGGACGTTCATTTTCCTGCTCCGAACCGGTTCCTTGTCCCAGATCCGCCACAAACATATCCCCACGTTTAGGTATAAGCATCTTTTTTCTCCTTTATGTAGGTGGGACAGCCTGTCGGCTGCCCCGATATATTGTTGTCAGTATGTTTCGTTTCACATACTGACGCACCCCATCATGGGGTACTTTACCGTCACTACGCGCGACGGCATTTTCCTTTAATCAAAGGCCTCGGATATTCTCTTACCATTTATGGCACCCTCCCAGGTTGGGAACACATAAGCCGAACAGAGTCCTCGCTGTTCACGCAGATCTTTGTCTCTCTGCCCTTACGGGATCAGAGCCGCTTGTACGGACGGGCGCGCAAGTCGGCTGTCATTGCCATAATAGGAGTGGCTATACTCCTACCGCCATGCTCATATTAATCGCTCGCTCATTTCTGAGGTCGTGGCGTATGGATGTCCGCGGCTTGCAGGTTTGTTGCCCGCACCGATCTTGCTGCACACTTGTGTGCTGGTATTCAATTTTCAAGTTTCTGAAAGGCTTTTTTATTTGCCCCTCTACTTATAAAGAACTGGGAGAGGCATTTTGTAGCCCCATTTTTCAAAATTTCTAAAAGAATTTTTTCTTCATTTTGTTTATGCCACCTCTTATTGACCTATATACCGTCATTTTTCCGACTTTTTCCAACTTGGCAATTTCATCATAAGTCATCTGCTGGAAATAGTACTTCTTTATTCTTTCTTTTTGCGTATCAGTTAAACAATCCATAGCCTTTATAACTTCTTCATTTTCAATATGTTGATCTACTACACTCTCAACTGGTTCCATATCAATATCCATGATTTGCAGTAACTTATCCCCATTTTCGTTTCCCATGACATCTTCAAAGTATCCTTCTGAATTGTGTGTACGTTCAACTCTTCTAAGATGTTTAACATCATTTTTATAATAGCAGTTATATGCTTTAGCCATTGAAGCAAACTTCTCGACGGATACAATTATCATTCCTTTTGTTTTCGGATATTTTACTGTAATGTCCGGATCGTCACTTACGATTATGTACTCAGGTCCAACAAAATCTGGATACAAAACTTTAGTGCTTATAAAGTAGAATCCCTTCTGGTTGATAATCTTCTCGACCTTCTCCATGTCGATCTTGCAATAGATTTTTCCCATTTTAGTGTCCTTTCTGCGGACACAAAAATGGAGTCTGCATATATATGTACGCAGACTCCGAGCTCGCCTGATTATGGCATGACAAGGTAAGGGTACAAAATATATGCTTTTCTTAAAGAAAATCCATATTTGTATCCGCGGCCCTTAATGCATATCAGGCTTTGAATATTTTATTCAGCCTTGAAACTCTGTTCCTTGACTGTGTCTATATAATATCATAGAACACTATGTGAAAACAGCTCAAAAAAAGGAGGGTTCGTTTTTGTGTAAATCTTTGAGAAATGGGATATTCATTCGACTTCCGTTATTGACTTTGTATACGAATGCGACATTCAATATGATAATATGGTGATAGTCAAGTGAAAATAGCAAATTTTTCCATCCTTTTTTTGGAGGATTTCCGAAAAATTTTCTTAGAAAACAAAAAGCGGAGGCTCGAAGGCCTCCGTTAAAGCTATAATTATTAGATTGTGCGCATTATATAATTATATTTCTTCGTGATTATATAGCTTATAAATAGAACCCCCCTGAGAAAAACTCAGGGGGTAACTGTTATTCAGTTCCATTACGGTTTACAGGTGTGCCAATGTACTCTGGGCTAATGACACACAAATTGTATCGCTTATAGATACTGATGCAGCCAATCAGGCATATTAGGATCATCTGTTGCCCATGATTCCACTTCTCTCTCCTCAGTTTCCCAATTGTTTTCATGTCCGTCGAAGAACTTCTGTCTATGGCATTTGTACTTAACCACCGTATCGCCTTCAAGACGATATTCATACCAGTAGTAGTTCTGCTTGCCATAGCCCTTATACTCCTGTGTTGTGTAGATAGTCATGACAATAGCCCCCTCACTCATCGTCAATTTCTGATTTTTCACTTTCGTCATACGGCTCACTATCAGAATCCTTACATATCTGCCTTAAAGCCTCCTGAGCCGCTTCGGAACGTTCCACAACCGCCTGTTTCTTAGCTTTGTGTTTCTGAACAAGATACTTGATACCTTCGTATGCACCTATTACAACAGTAATTACAATAGTTGCAACACCGGCACCTTCGATCATACCGTGTTCATGCCCTTCCTGGTAGCCTTCATTATGAATATCATCAATGAAGTTGTCAACACCACCGTGTTCGCTTGCTGTCTTGGTCAAGTATGCATAATTGCCTTTTTCATTTGCATCCCACGCCATAGATCATTTCTCCTTTCAGTCAGTCGATATAATTAAACAGCCTGTCAGCTGTATCCGGACCTTTACCGTTCTTTTGCATTGCCTGTCTGCTGCCTACGAATGAATTAGCAGAAGTGCGTACTGCGAAGACCTTATAACTCTGCAACAGATTGACCGCATCATTCTGTATAACATTAGAAACAACAATAATCTCTATTTCAGGATTCTTCTGTTTCAGCTGGTCTACCATATCAAGGATGGACTTTCCTGTGTTGATAACGCTGTCAACAATAACAGCGACTCCCTGCTTTATATCCGGAAATGCATCAGTTTTAGAATTGTAGCTGTAAAAAGTACCGCCAAAGCTTGTGTACACACCGTCACCGAAGAAGCGTCCGCCACGTTCAAGTACGATAACAGCGGCATTGATATTGGGGATAAAACCTCGCATTACTTCACCAAGTTTTCTTCCAAGCCTGATGTGTGAATCTGCAAGCCTTGCTCCGTTTACTCCTGAATTAGACTTGCAGATTGCAATATCATCTGCTATATCGCTGTCATTATCAGCCATTATGTATGGTGATCTGTCATAGACCAAACTTATTCCTGACAAGTCCGAATCTCTCAGAGAACGGCTAAGATATTTTCCGATATACAGATATCCCTTATCTGCCTGCTTCAGCATATAGTAATCATTCTTGCCGTCACCGTATGCTGTGACAGTATAACCTTTCTCTTGCAGCAGTTTGACTACAAAGAACTTAGTGTCCGCCGAGATAAGCGTATCAGCAATCACATTTTTAAGGGCAAGCCTCTCGGAAAGCCGTTTCCAAAGCAACTTGATACCAGATGAAAGTATAACATAGTTTTTATCAGCAACCATACCGAAAATAGCTTCGTTGAGGTCTACCGTACTAAGTTTTTCGGTATCATAGCTTAGATTTTCAACCTCTTTAGTGAAAATAAATGCCTGATACCCCGTATAGAAATTGCCGTCAAATACATGGGTAACGTGACCGCCTGTACAAACCCTGAACGAGTCCTGTTCTATAATGGTCTTGTCACCATCGCATATATGAATATCGCATGGCTGCGAATAAAAGTGCATGATTTGATTGGCTATGTCCTCAGCAAGTCCAAATGAACTAAACCCGTTCTCGATATTGTCGATGAAAGCCTGCAATCCCTCAGCGGTAATATCTTTCACTACATAGAAGTTCTTATTACGCTTATGACATTCGGCTCTCAGGCTTTCGATTTCAAAGTTTTGCCACTTGCGTATACGTTCAATAGAAAGCTCAGCAAATCTTCTGTTTTTATCAGAGTCTTTCATCCGTCCACTAATAGTTTCAGGCTCGCAGTAAAGATAGATGAAAACATCGTATAGCTCTCCATCGGCATCGGTAAAAGCCACATCATCAAGGAAGGAATAGTGTCCGTCCGAGATAAAGCTGCCTGTTCTTGCTTTGAGCTGTTCGGCATATCTGATACGGAGAGCATTCTTTTCTGCATCGGGAAGATCAGAAAACCTTCCCGATGACATTCTGTTAAGTTCTGTACTACCGTGTTCTGTTGGGATAGTAAGGCCTTTAAATATCGTTGTCTTGCCTGCACAGGGCAGACCATATAGTGCAAACCTCATTTGTCATCACTTCCTTATAAGTCGGCTGATACCGATGAAAGCGACATTTACAAGTGTTACGCCAACTGCGGCAGCGACCATACTTCCGTATCTACGGACTATCTTATTATCAGGTTTAGTTTCAATGTTCTTCTCAGGCTTGTTAGTTTCTTCCTGAACAATCTCAGGCTCATTATCAGCTTCTTCCGCTGCTTCTAATTTAGCCATAAGTATCGCAAAATCTCTCTTGAACTCAGTCATGTCGATTGACATCTTGTATTCTTCCGGACATTTGACCTCAGTTACGGCTTCCATCATGGTGCAGATGTCCTCATAGGAATACCACTGATTGCTTGTAAACCTTTCAATGAAAGAAGGGAGATAGTTGCTGGGACACACCTTAATATAGTGATATTTGCACTCAACGTCAAGGCGAGGATTAGTAAAGGTTACGATCTTGAAGATTTTCAGATAATCCATTCCAGCCCGTTCAAGTGCCTTACGAAGCAAAGCTTCACGCTCGTCCATCTTATCAGCGATATTACAGTCATGATGCATCGAGTTGCCTATTCTGTAGAATTCGCCGTTCTCGTCAATAAAGATGTTCTTTTTGCTGTTCTTGATTTCGATGATGAATACTGCATGATTGGTGAATACGATAGCATCTATCTCTGTACGTCTGCCGTCAAACTCAAGTTCAACATTATGAAGTACACCATTCTGACAGCCGAGGTTATCTAATGCTCTGAACACTTTCTGTTCTCCCGCATTGCCTGAAAACTCAGCACTTATGTTATTGACTACTACCTTGCTGCCTTTTACGAACCTTGCAAGTTCATCATCGGCTACATGACCACGCTCATCGTTCATCTTGCGGAGATGCCTTTCAACGTCCCAAAGCCGAAGATCACCGTTTTCAGCGTGTTCAGAGTTGAAGGTCAGATCAATCAGCTCTTTTTGGAGTTTAAGCAGCTCAGGCAGAAACTCGCTTTTGATACAGGTGTCCTTAGAAAAAGCGGTTATCTGGGAAATGATCTCGTTTACTCTCTTTTCATTCATCATTTCAAATTCCTCCTTCTTAGGTTGAAAACGGGTGTTTTTCTTCTGTTTAAATTATAATCAATATCAGGAAACAGTTATTAAAACCGATTCCATGATTTACGTCCCTTGCGATTCTCTGAAACAAGTGTTTCTGTCAAATTCAGGAATTTCGGGTTTTATACGGTCAATAGGCGTATCTGCTTTTGCTATCGGCGGCATATCTACACAATTACCGCATAAATAGACGTTTCCGTTAGCATAGAAGATGTTGTTTATTCCTGCTCCGCACATACCGCCGTACATGGTACAATCGTATTTCCCTATACGAACGCTGACTCTGCTCTTGGCTCTATCAAGGAAACTGTGGAACTCGTCTAAGGATATACCACCCTTACCAATCATTCGTGAGAATGTTATCCTGCTGCCGAACTGCTCAAAGAAAGCGATAGTGTCCTCAGCCTTTTCGAGCGTATCTCTACCGACGGTACAATTCATAGAAGGATAGCAGCCGTTTACCGAATGATACAGCTCGATAGCATTCATAACCTCAAAATGGGTATTGCATCTCAGCTTATTATGTATCTCCGGTACTCCGTCTATCGAGAAACCCACATTGACCTTGTGTTCTCTGAAGGAACCGAGCATTTCTTTGGTTATGAGCGTTCCATTTGTTATGGTATAGGCAGCAATCCTGCCCGACAGAAGGTAGTCGCTGATATACTCAATGTATCCGTGCAGCGATTCGTAGTCGAGCATAGGCTCGCCGTTGCCTACGAAACCGAGCTTGAATACCTTAATATCATACTTATCGATGTATTGCTTGATATTGTCTAGTATCGTATACACGTTCATTTTAGCTTCGGAAAGGCAGGCTGCTTTTTCTGGTGTGTGAAAATGGCAGTAAGTGCAGTTCAGGTTACAGCGGTTGTTAATGCTGATGCAGGCACGATCAATCATTTTGGTCAATTTCCTTTCTCAGCTCATCACCTAAAAGCCACCAATCGCTTGCTGTTCTGTTCTGCCTGTCGCGAATCAGAGTATCTACTCTATCTAAGGTCAACAGGTAGCGATAGATTGATTCAACATAATCGACCTTTTTCCCGTCTTTTATCCTGTTATACCTTTGTACAGCACATTTGATTAGCGCTGTGTATCCGTTACTGTCTTGCTGATTCAAAGAAATATCAGGAAGGCTGCACAACTTTTCAACGAATTTTTTATTAGCATGCCAGCAGGCAATCATTAGTGGCGTATTACCTTCATTGATGTTCTGCATTTTCAAGTGGCTCGGTGTGGTTTCATCAACAGAGCCTTTGTTATAATCTGCACCCATTTCAAGTAAAAGATTAAACAGCTTGAAGTTACCCTTTTGAACACAATGTGCAAGTGGTGTCAAACAATACCTGCTGTTATCTGTTTTATCAAGGTCAGCTCCATTTTCGATCAGAAATTTGAGCTTTCGATATTGCTTTGTATCCGAAACATAATAATTGTCCCGCTCAGCACATTTATCTTCATCATTACATCTGATGCAGCTGATAAGCAAAGTCATACCATCAGGAAGATACATATTTAAATCGAGAGCGGACATCATCTTCTGAAAAGCATCAAGATGTTCATATTCCTCGTCGAGTGCCAGGAATGACGCATAATTTGTATTGTTAGATCGCTTGGCTATATAGTCCTTTAAGAGTATACTGTTATCATACGAGAGCGACATACCAATGTCATCATGAATAAGGTAGATTACCTTATTGAGTTTTCTGTTTAGCTGTTCAGCCAGTTCAATGATTTTTGCATCATTTTTGTCCTGCTTGAAGTGGCTGCTTCTCTCGAATAACATTCGCTCACGAAAACGGGTGCGATACTCATCAATCGTCATCATTACTTGCCAAGCAATCTTTTTGTTTCTGCCATTGTCCTTCTGATAGTCAAGTTCGTTCAATACAGTGTCGGGAATGATCACCTGATCAAAATCTTCCAAAAGCATTGTTAGCAGTCTCTTGTTTTTCAGAAGCGCCGATGTATCTGGAATAACAGCGGAAACGCATTTTTCAAGTTCACTGATGTCAATGTCAAAGATGTCAGCAAATTCCTGAATTCGTTCCTGTGTGGGTGTAAGCTTTCCTGTTTCATATTTGGCATACACAGAACGGTCGATATGCAGTTCCTTTGCTACATCGCCTTGTGTCATACCTCGGCTTATACGAATTTCTTTCATTTTTTTGCTGATGATAACATTCTTACCATCTTTAAGAAATTCGTTTCTAAAATCTTTGGTACCAGACATTACCTCCTTGATAATATAGGGTGGACACCCTGCTCACGGCATCTGCCCTACGCCGTTTTACTGCCTGTTTTCGAGTTTCTTCTGGTTTGCCAGTCCCAGCAGGATTACGATTAAGTCATCTACCGGACCAGGGACAAAATCAATGGGGGAAATAACATAGATGACTACCAAGATAATCAGCATACCTTTCATTACATCATTCATAGTAATACCTCCTTTGGTATTCGTACAGTTCGTAACAGCTCCTTGCTGTCTCTTCTGTTGTATTCAGTATAGCACGAAGAAAAATGTGCGTCAATAGGTATTGCACACTATGCACACATTGAGCACAATTTTGCACGGCACAAATGCACACCACAGGACAACTATGCACAAGCTCTATGCACATTTTATACTGTCTATGCACATTTTAGTATAGTCATACTATTTATATAAGGGCTATGCCTTCCGTAAACGGTCACGGAGGACATAGCCCTTTCCTTATGTTATGATTATATGAGAGTTATACAGCGGATTCATATTGTTTCTGCTCACGTTCTTGTGTCCAGGGAGTGAAGCCTTCTTCCTTCAAGAATGCATTTATCTGGAATACATTAGCGTCAGGCAGAAGGTCAAGGATAGTAAGATACATATTGTGAACAGGATTGTGCGGATCGAACTGTACACCTGCTTTTTGCATAAGATCGACGATAAAAGGCATTTCAAGCTCCAGAGCTACACTGAATGCAAGAATTGTCTCAATCTTGAATTTTCCACCTTTTCTCATTCTTCCTATGGTTGTCAGTCCAAGTCCGGAGCGTTCTGCAAGTGTCTCCACGGTAACCTTACATCTCTTCATATGAAATTTGACAGCTTCGGCAAAGGGGTTACTTCCCGAATTGCTTTGCAGTTTTATACCTTCCTTGCTGTGTTCCTTCAGAGCTTTCCTGAGCTTCTTCTTTTGCTCGTTATCCAAAGTGTGCTCGACTATGAGTTGAAGGTCCTCTTTATTAAGTTCCCCGTAAGTGTACGAATACTCTTGTTTCCCATAAATACGCTTAAAACTGAGACAGCACTCCGCCATATGGTGCTTAGCATATTCAGTCAAAGCGAAGGCAACTCCGTACTCCTTGATGACGTATTTCTCATCGTTGCAGCACAGATGTCCGTCGATATATATGTATTTCCGTGAGCTCACAAGAGCTGCGAAATCAGATGAACTGCCATATATTTCTGCAATACACTTTAAGGGGAGGGTATATGTATAGTCCATAGGGAAATGATCTTCAATCTCATGATCCTCCACATAGCCTGTAGTGCAGTAAACGTATACACCTCGAACTTCTGTCCAGCCAAGCTCAATAATTCGTTTCTTGGCTGCGTATCTTGATACCCCAAACTTATTCTTGACATGATCTATAAGCTCACGGCAGTCATCAAAAGACATTTCGTCATGATGATCCAGAAACTCAAGTATGGCATCAGTAGTATCGCCTTTAGGCATTTGGATACGCCTTGCTATGCTGTTTGCCTGTGTTTCCATCCACCTGATACAGTCCTTCTGAGTTTCAGAGTAGAAATAGTCAAGGAATTCAGGCATTTCCTTTCCGTTCCATCTGCGATAAAGGCTCTGTATATAGTAAAACAGGTAGTGCAGGCGGACATGGACACACTCGTGAATGACCACATAGTCAAGCTCAGGACTGTCTATAAGTGACTTATCTACAAGAATGGTATTAGCAGGTATATGCATAATAACCTTGTGACCGTCTTTATCATAAACGGCTACCTCCTTCTTGTCGAATATGAGCTTCGACTTTATCTTTCCGCTGAGAGACAGCCTTAAATACTGAATATCATATCCCATAGCCTTGGCTAAAGCTATTCCGTCGATCTTGTATATATAGTCTCGTTCTTTGTTGTAGTATTGATTCAGTATTTCATCAGCGACTACATCGAATGCATGCTTTGACATAATCGGCACAAGGAACTGATCAAGAGGGTTACGACATCGGATACGCTCACCATTATACAGCTTCACATCGTTCAGAAAGTCCGAGCTTCCATAAGTCCTGAAATATCCACTTACACAGTATTGCTGGTGGCACTCATATCCTGCACAGGAGAAACCGACATCACAGATAACGTACATTATAAACGAGAAGCTGTCTATACGGTCGTATTTGCCGCCTACAATTGTTACGTTTGTTACTTTTGATTTAGCAGAGATGTTATAAGAGAGAGGTAGTTCATTTCTTTCGTGTAGCTTTCGTATAAATGATCCGTAATCAATGGTATAATTCCAGCGGAGATAGTCGGTAAAGGATATTATTTCCGGCATACCCTGCCAGTTAAGATCCCTATACTGTACATATCTTCCGGGACGAAGCGGATCCTGAACAGTAATAATTGGTCCACGATTATTAATGTAATTCACACTAATATCCCCCTAATTCACCATTATTACTTGTCTCTTTCCTATTCCACACATTGGAAGTTACACTTTTTCTTGGCTATATTTTATCATTCAAACATCACATTGTCAAGGGGATATTTCAACTTTGGCGATGTTGTCGGAAAATGCGACATTCAATTGTGAGGATTGATGATTTTTGAAGAAATCAGTAAATTCCTATTGACAAAACGAATGTTCTGTGATATATTAAAGTCACATACAAATGAGACATTAGTGTGCATATCATTTCAAGAAAGGGGCGATTTTATGGAGTTTGGTGAGAAACTCAAGCAAATTCGCATTGCCAGCCATATGTCACAGGAACAGTTGGCAGATATAACCGGTCTCGAACGAAAAACAATAGCCAGATATGAAATGGGTGAAACTGTTCCCAGGTATAACAAAGTCTATGAGAAGTTATCCGAGTTTTTCAAGACATCCATTGATTTCTGGAAAAATGACAATCCTGATGACTTTCAGCAGACTGCTGCTATTGCTTATGGCGCTGACGCAAAAATGCAGGCACAAAAGCTGCTCGATGATGCTGCAGGTCTGTTTGCCGGAGGAGCTTTATCTGATGAAGACAAAGACGCAGTTTTCAATGCACTACAAAAGGTATATTGGGAAATAAAGGTCGAGAAGGCAAAGAAGTCCGAATAGTTTTCTGGGGGTGTTCTTATGA
>ERZ857480.36410-NODE-56309-length-10778-cov-5.0000_pt1 | contig 10778 bp, 10 predicted proteins | sample MGYA00519767_ERZ857480 | MGnify/ENA primary metagenome ERZ857480 (study PRJEB31778, sample SAMEA3449210) | human gut metagenome | biome: human gut; feature: human-associated habitat; material: faeces | place: United Kingdom | collected 2010/2012 ...
GACATAGCCCTCTCTGGTCGGGGTTCCGACGAATTCCGGCGTAGCGTCGCCGGAAAGGAGATTGGTGTAAACCTGATCGGCAAAGATTTCTTCACCGTCAACGCCGTCGGTGTAAGTAATGGTGTATTTGTCTTCGTCTTCGTCCGGAATACCGTTGTTGTTCCGGTCTTCTTTCCAGACGGCGGTATAGGCTGCATTGCCTGTTACGGTCTCTGTAACTTCCGGATTCCAGCCAGCGAAGACATAGCCCTCTCTGGTCGGGGTTCCGACGAATTCCGGCGTAGCGTCGCCGGAAAGGAGATTGGTGTAAACCTGATCGGGGAAGATTTCTTCGCCGTCAACGCCGTCGGTGTAGGTAACGGTGTATGTATCTCCGAGTACTGTTACGGTAAAGGTGGTCGTTTCCTGATACCAGGTTGTCTGTGAAAGAGTTTGTACGCGCTGTCCGCAAAAACTACAGTTCCCGGTTTCTGACGGATAATTGTAGTTGTAATAAAACGTAAGCGTTACGGTTGTGGTTCCAGGACGTTTTGCAGTGTAATTAAACTGCAGGCAGGGAGAAGTGGTGTAACCGGAAAATTTAGAATATTCCAAAGAAAAAGAGCAGTCCCCAAGTACGGATGGATCGGATAAAACATAGCTTCCAGCAGAAGGAACAGCGAAATAATCCGGAGTCAGTTCGACTAAAACGCCACCGCAGCTTGGGCATGTCTGCGTATTGCGCGGAAGACGCTGATAAAATCCGGATTCATTGATTTCCTTTGTTACGGTTCCCTCCGTATTGTTCCGCAGAAACTGAAAGGAATTTGGCGTGCCTTCCAAAAGGGACGCTCCCGCCAGAGAGTCCAAAGTATCCCCGGCAGCGGCGAAGGCTGTGGCAGAGAGCGTTGAGCCTATTATCAGCAATGCCAATAACAGGCACACAATTTTTCGCAAATGATGTTTTTTCATAAGCTCATATCTCCTTTTTGTTTTAAGTCATGAAAGGAATAGCTGAAACTATACCTTACCATACAATGAAAATAACCGGCTGATTTGCTGTTTCAAGTATATTACAGACACAGGCGGCGATTATCCTTTTCGAATCTGGAACAGGCACATCAGCAAAACGCCGGCTGTCATACCGAGTATAAATCCAATAACTGCCCAGAGCATGGCTTCCTCCTTTCTTTTTCGCAGGCTGTACTTTTTTACGTGTATGAGCATAGTATAGCATGCATTTGAGTTGGTGTCAATTTAAATTATCATTTTGATAATGCATTATCTTTTTGGTTATTATATTGTTGGGGAATAAGGGGTGATTATATGGCAAAAGAATTATTCCCTCTTGCCGGAAAGATTAAACAGCTCCGTGAAAAATCCGAAATGACGCAGGCAGAGCTTGCGCGCGAGCTTGGCCTTACCCGTTCCAGCATCAATGCATGGGAGATGGGGCTTTCTGTTCCATCTACTCCCTTTATCGTCGAGCTCGCAAAGCTGTTCGGCGTTTCAACCGATTATCTTTTGGGGCTTGATACAACGGCTACTTTAAAAGTAGATGGATTGTCGGAAAGGGAGGTATCCATTTTGACAGAACTTGTCGCGTGCTTTCGGGGAAAGAGTGAGAAATGAATTGCTTCCGACGTATGATATACAAGAAAAGTATGAACGCAAAAGGCGCAGCACCGATTTATATGATCGGTGCTGCGCCTTTTAGAAGAAAAGCCGACCGCCATACAGACGGCCGGCTTTTCCGGTACTATGCGTCTTTTTGACCAGCTTTATCTTTGGTGTGGCGAATGACCTTTAAACGTGAGAATTCCTCGCGCTCTTTTTCCTCCAAAGCGGAAGAAATGTAGCGCACGGTTTCTTCAAAGCGGGGAATACTGATATTTTTCAGTGCATTGGCGCGGCGCTGCGTCTTTTTGATGGCGTTTGCCAGACGGTACACGCTGTTTTCCACCTCTGCAAGCTGGATCGTCAGCTCCTTGGCGCGGTTAAAGTTCAAATAGGCAATGTCGAACTGCGAGTTTGACTCAAAAAAGCCGTACTGGTTCGGCTTCAGCGTCGATTGGCAGCTTACCTTTGGAATGTCAACGCCCATGACGCTGCGATAGCTGATTTCAATTCCATCCTCGATTCCTGCGCCGTGTGAGAGCTCCTCGATCATGCCAAGCGTGATGTTGGCGCGCTGCAGAGCCAGATACGCTTTTTTATAGGATTCTTCAATTTCGCCGTGCAGGGACTTCGCCTTGTCAACCATCGCCATCATCTCGCGGATGAGAATATTGCGCTTGCGGTCTAAGAGATCAAAGCCCAGCTTCGCAAGCGAAAGCGATTTTTTGGTTGCAATCAGATTGCCCTTGGTTGGGAAAACGGTATCGGCCATCAGCGCTCACCCCGGAACTTTTTTGCGCGCTCCGGATCGTAGTGCGCTTCAACCAATGCGCTGTCCATGCGGGCAAGCTCGCCGCGCGGTAAGAGGGACAGCAGATCCCAGCCGAGCTCCAGCGTTTCTTCGATTGAGCGGCTTTCGGAAGCGTCCTGCGAAATAAAGTGCGCTTCAAACGCTTTTCCGAAGGCTAAATACGCTTTGTCGCCTTCGGAAAGTTCCTCCTCGCCGATAACGCTGCCTAACGCGCGCGCCTCCTGCGTGCGGGCATAGGAGGCAAACAACTGGTTTGCTACGGCAGAGTGATCCGCACGGGTATAGCCCTCGCCAATGCCGTCCTTCATCAGGCGCGACAGCGAAGGCAGCACCGATACCGGCGGGTAGACGCCGCGCTGGTCGAGCGCACGGTCTAAAACAATCTGTCCTTCGGTGATATAACCGGTGAGGTCGGGCACAGGGTGGGTGATGTCGTCGTTCGGCATAGTGAGAATTGGGATTTGCGTAACAGAGCCTTTTTTCCCTTTGATGATGCCGGCGCGTTCGTACATGGAGGCCAGATCCGAGTAAAGATAACCCGGATACCCCTTTCGTCCCGGAATTTCACCCTTGGAGGAGGAGAACTCGCGCAACGCCTCTGCGTAAGAGGTCATATCCGTCATGATAACAAGAATGTTCATATCGTGTTCAAACGCCAGATATTCTGCGGCAGTCAGCGCACATTTCGGCGCCAAGATACGTTCGATAATCGGGTCGTTTGCAAGATTTAAGAACATAACGACGTTCTGCAAAACGCCGGATTCGGCAAAGCTCCGCTTAAAGAAATCCGCTACGTCGTTGTTGACGCCCATTGCGGCAAAGACGACGGCGAATTTCTCATCGCTGTTTTCGCTTAAGCGGGACTGGCAGACGAGCTGCGCGGCAAGCTTGTTGTGGCTCATGCCGGAGCCGGAAAAAATCGGCAGCTTTTGGCCGCGGATCAGCGTCATCAATCCGTCGATGGACGAAATGCCGGTACGGATATAGTTGCGGGGATATTCGCGCGCAACCGGATTCAGAGGCTGGCCGTTGATATCGCGGCGATCAGCGGCAAAAATATCGCCCAATCCGTCGATCGGCTTGCCAGCGCCGTTTAATACGCGCCCGAGCATCTCGGTCGAGAGCGGGAGCTCCATTGGCCGCCCCGTCAGACGAGTGCGCGTGTTGGTCAGCGAAAGACCGTTCGTACCTTCAAATACCTGAATAACGGCGCGCTCTCCCTCAATTTGGACAATACGGCCGGTGCGGACAGAGCCGTCCTCAAGATAAAGCTCCGCCATTTCATCATAGCTCGCGCCCTGCACATGGTCGATTGCAACAAGCGGGCCGTTAATGGAGGAGAGACCGGTAATCTGGATGCTCATGCGCGCACCTCCTTTCCGATAAAGGGCTTAAGCGCTGCGTCAATTTTTTCGTAAATCACGTCGAACGCCTCCGGATGATCGTTCGGCACTTCGTATTTCATGCCGGCGAGCAGCTCAAAGAGGTGCAGATCCAGGATTTCGGAGAGTGCCACGCCGTTTTTGATGATGGCGGCACACTGGTCGTTTAAATACAGGATAACCTGCATCATTTTTAGCTGTTTGGAAAGCGGCACATAGGTGTCGTCCTTGTGGAAAGCGTTCTGCTGCAAAAAGCCCAAGCGGATTGCCTTGGCTGTTTCGATGACGAGCTTCTGATCATCGGGAAGAACGTCCGCGCCGATCAGCTTGACGATCTCCATCAGGCTTGCCTCCTCCGCCAGAAGATTGGCGATTCGGCGGCGGCAGGGGAGAAATTCTTTGGAAACCTCTTTGTTATAGTAATCCGCAAGATCGTCTAAATATTCGCTGTAGCTGTCCGTCCAGTTGATGGCCGGATAGTGACGAGCATAAGCCAGCGATTTGTCAAGCGCCCAGAATGTACGGACAAACCGCTTTGTATTCTGTGTAACAGGCTCGGAGAAATCCGCGCCCTGCGGAGAAACTGCGCCGATGATGGAGACAGAGCCCTCTGTACCGTTTAAATTCACCATATAGCCTGCGCGCTCGTAGAACTGTGACAGTCTTGACGGCAGATAGGCCGGAAAGCCTTCCTCTGCCGGCATTTCCTCAAGCCGCCCGGAAATTTCGCGCAGTGCCTCCGCCCAGCGGGAGGTGGAGTCCGCCATGATGGCGACATGATAACCCATGTCGCGGTAGTACTCCGCAAGCGTAATACCTGTATAGATGGAAGCCTCGCGCGCTGCTACCGGCATATTTGAGGTATTGGCGATCAGCACGGTACGATCGGTCAGCTTGCTGCCTGTTTTCGGGTCAACCAGCTCGGAGAACTCGTCGAGTACCTGCGTCATTTCGTTGCCGCGTTCGCCGCAGCCGACGTAGACAATAATATCCGCGTCGCACCATTTAGCGAGCTGGTGCTGCGTCATGGTTTTGCCGGTTCCGAAGCCGCCCGGAACAGCCGCCGCGCCCCCTTTTGCAATCGGGAACAGCGTGTCGATCACGCGCTGGCCGGTGATGAGCGGAAGAGAAATGGGCTTGCGGAGCTTTGCGGGGCGCGCGGTGCGGATCGGCCATTTCTGGCAGAGCGTGAGCGTATGCTCTGTGCCGTCCGCGGTTTTGAGTTTGATGATCGGATCGTTTACGGTATAGCTGCCGGAGGGGGAAGACTCTGTGACAGTACCGCTTAAGTTGGGCGGTACCATGCATTTGTGCAGAATCACCGGCGTCTCCTGACAGGCTGCATAAACCGCGCCGCCTGAAAGTATGTCGCCCGGCTTTACGCATACTGTAACGTCGAAGCGGCGGTTTTGGTCAAGCGCAGGCACATCAGAACCGCGCGCAATGAAAGCGCCCGACTGTGCGGCGATGTCCTTGAGCGGACGCTCGATTCCGTCATAAATATTGGAAAGGATGCCGGGGCCAAGCGTTACGCTGATCGGCGCGCCGGTGCCGGTTACGGGTTCGCCCGGACGCAGGCCGGACGTTTCCTCGTAGACCTGAATGGTGGTGCGGTCATCGTTTACGCCGATGACCTCGCCGACCAAATGCTCGTCGCCGACATAGACCATTTCCATCATGGAAAAGTCACGGGTGTCTTTTACGGTGACAACCGGACCGTTGATCGAATAGATCGTGTTGTTCAAGCTTTTCACCTCGTCTTAGGCAGTCTTTTTGCAGGTCAGAGCGTAAAACCGCTGTGTTCGATAAAATAGGGCTTTTGATCGGCAAGCTTCTGTGCGAATGTCTCGTCATAGTAGAGGTTCTGCGCACGGTCAAAAACGATAAAGCCGCCGAGCGCCGCCGAGCTGTCCGCGCAAAGCTCACACGGACGTCCAAAGGCCTTTTGTAAGCTATCAGCAAACGCCATATCGTCTTCGCCGACGCTTAAAACAGGATCCGTTGTCGGATGCGCCGCGCTGAATGCGGCTACTCGCTTTAAAAGCTCATTGCGGTATTCTTCGGTTTGGCGGTAGGCGCGTAATTTGTCCTCGACTTCCGCAAAGATCTTTTCCGTGAGTTCCGTCCGCCTTTTTAGCAGAGTGCGCTTCAGCTCCAAACTGCATTTTGCTGTTTCGCGACGGTTTTCCTGACGGATTTCGGCCGTTTTTTCATGCAGCTCGTTTTCCGCTTTGGCAAGCAGCGCTTCTTTAGCTTGTTCCAGCGCGCAGGTCTTGTTTTGTTCCGCATCTGTGCGGATCATTGCCGTCTTCTGCTCTATCTCTGCAAAAACGGCCTTTTGGAATTTGAGCAGTTTTTCCTGCTGATCCATCTCGTCAGACTCCTTTCATGAGAAAGCGTTTTCAGATCTTGATGCCGACGGCTTCTTCGATATAGCGCGAAATGGTGTCGCTGATGTTGGAGGTGGCGTGCCGATCGGGAATTTCCACGATCAGCGGACGTTTTCGGTTCAGCTTATAATCGAACACCAGCTCGGGGCAGAGGTTAATCAGCTTCTGCGTCATCAAAACAATGCCAATCTCCGGATCGGAGAAGGCGCGCGCAAGCGCTTCCTCTACTTCCTGCCGTTCATGCGCCACCACGCCGTCCGCGCCGGTTAAGCGCATGCCGGTTTGGGTATCCGTATTGTCGCTGATAACAAAAAATTTCATACCTGCCGTCCTTTCTTCAAGATTTGATCTGCTGCGTATTACAGTCTGTTGAGAATCAGGATGGAAATTAACAGGCCATAGATGGCGACGCCTTCACCGAGGACGACGAAGATCATCGCTTTACCAAAGGATTTCGGATCTTCGCTGACGGCGCCGATTGCAGCCGGAGCGGCGGATGCGACAGCAATGCCGGCGCCCAGACAGGATAGACCGGTTACAAGCGCTGCGCCAAGGTAACCCATACCTGCTGCAAGACCGGAGGCAGCTTCCGCGGTTTCTGCTGCGGCAAAGGCGAAGTTGCCGACCGGAAGGATGAATGCCAAGACACAGACGCCTGCAAATGCACAGAGATTTGCAATAACGGAGCGTTTCGCCTTTTTGCCGGTGGTAACGCCGCGGTATACCGGAACGAGCGGGGCGGCGAGCAGTGCGAGTGCGAACAGCGGTACAATCAGTACTAATGCGAGATTCATAATTCATTCCTCCAAAATATTAAATGAAAAAGAAAATTTACCGGCAAAGACTATCAGGCGTCAAGATCCTGATAGGACACCGTAGCCGGTTCATAGGGCTTTCCGTTGCCTTCAAAGTTGCGGCTGAAAATCTCGTAAAATTCGAGACGCAGCACCTGAATGCCGACGATCAGACCCTCAAGACACATGACGAACAAATTGCCGAAGATTACCACAATCGGGCCTGCTCCTGCGCCAACCATGTCGGCAAGCGACATGACGACTGTCATCATGCCGGCGTGGCTCAAAATAAAACCGCCGACACGAAGAAAGGACATGGAGTTTGAGAGATAGCTCAGCACGTACTCGAACAGTTCAAAGAAATTCTCGACAATAAATTCTCCGACGCCGTTTTCAAACGCTTTTCCGCGGTGCGTGAGCACGCTTGTGAGCGGCTTTTTAAAGAAAATCAGGAAAAGCGGCAGGATGATAAGGCCGAGTACATAGAAAACATTTACAGCGCCGGTATGCAGCATCATCATATCAACGACAGCGAACGCAGCGGCCAGATAGAAAACAAGCCCTGCTATTCCGTTGTGACCGAATACGGCGCGCTCGTAATCCCTGGACCGAAAACCTAAGTATATGTTGACGGAGATAGAGATCACAATCAGCAGGACGCCGATTGCAATGGCGGCAAGCAGCAGCATATTGGTCGTGCCGGTGTCGAAAATCTCAATCGGCTTGCCGTCCATGCCGAACAGCGCTTTGTACATTGGGTCAAGCAAATGCTCGTAACCGAAAACGGAGCCGTACAAGAAGCCGAAGAAGGCGCTCGAAAAACCGATACGGATCATAATGCGGCCAAGCGCCATTTTTTTCCACTTGTATGCAAGCAGACCGATGAGAGAGAGCAGAAGCCCCTGCCCAAGGTCGCCGAACATGATGCCGAACAGCAAAGTATAGGTAACGGCGACCAGAGAAGTGGGGTCGATGTCCTGATACGACGGCAGACTGTACATGTTGACAAACATCTCAAACGGCTTTGTAAATCGGTTGTTTTTGAGCTTGACCGGCGGAGAAAGCGACGGATCCGCGTCATAGGGCTTTGAAACATAGGAAACGCTTTCAAACGGCTCAAACTGCTTTTTAAACGCTTCGTTTTTTGCCTTTGGAATAAAGCCGACAACGTAAAAGCGGCTGCCCAGCACGGCGACGTATTTGCGCATTTCAAAGGCCTTGTGCCAAAAGCAGACGGCACAGTAGGTCTGGAGAAGATTGGTTTCCTCCGTTTGGCGAAGCGCGGCGATCTGTTTTTCGATTTCGGAAAGCTTCTGCCTCTCAGATTCGATAACGGCGGTCAGATTAGCGGAAGCCTGCTCCGGCGTGCCGTGCGCGTAATCCGGAATACGGATCCGTTCGAAGTAAAGGGAAGTAAAGATGTCGTCGATAGAAGCCGCTTTGGTTGCAGGCGCAAAGTAGACGCCCCAATAGTATTCCTTGTCGCTGTCAAAGGGAAAGAAGAAAAACTTCCGGTCGTCATAATAGGAAAGCTTTTCATAGCTGTCGCGCGGGAGCCGGCCAAAGCGGGACTTTACGTACTGGCAGGAGAAAATATCGTCAAAGCTGATATTTAAGCCTGCCAAATGGGTTAATTGAATCAGCACCTGCTCGTGTTGCAGGATATTTTCCTGCACGGCGCGCTTTTGTTCGGCAAGCACGGTGCTTTGCTCCTGAAGCGAATTGAGACGCGACTGAATTACCTCAGCCGTTTGTCCGTCTTTTGGAAAGGGAACTTCATGCAGGCGAATATCCAAATCCGAAGCGAGCCGCTTTACCTGTGTCATCAGCGGCGCATACGGATTTTCCCCTTCCAGCACGTGAAAGCCGTGGGAAGAATCCGCCGTATGGATTGCAACCTCCGGATGGAAGAAGCCGGATTGCAGACAGATCAGCAGCGTCTGATCCAGATCCTCCAGATTGCCGATCAGGTTGATGAGGGCCATTTTTTCGATTGCCAAGAAAAAACACCACCTTTTTTGTTTTGTTCTGGCTGCTGAAACGGGATTAGCAGCTTAAAGACAAGCTGCATGCTATTCCAGAATCAGCAGTTTTTCAATTTCATCGGGGTTGTTTTGGTAGCGGATTCCCTCGATGATGGTCGTTACGTTTTCAACCTCGATTTTAAGCAGCGTCATCAGAGCGAAAAACGCAACCGGCGCGCCTGCCGCCGAGCGCATCAGCCGCTTGCTCAGCGTAAAGCGCAACTCTTTCGTATACTCTTCAACATACTCATAAGAAGCGTCCGCAGACAGATAACCGTTTTTGGCAAGAGAAACGGGAAAATCCTCGCCCCCGGGCGCGTTGAGCAGAGCGGCAAGCCTTGCCGGCGTAAGCCGCTTGTGAAACGGCAGGAGCATATGGCGGATTTCCTCTGGAGAGCGGTTGAAGAAGGTCTTTAGACGGTAAATCAAAGAGATGTTCAAAAGCTCGGCCTCCGTCAAAATCAAGTCGCATAGTTGCGCGCGCGTCCGGCCTTTATAATCGGTCTGCGCAATTTTGAGCATATCGTGGTAATACGCCTCTTTTAAGTCGCGCTCGCAGAACGAGAGGTTGATTTCTCCGTTTTGAGCCTCATACCGTCTGAGTATTTTCTCGTAAGGCGTGTCGCCAAGAACGCGCAGCAGCTCTGCAAACGAACGGATCTGCGAAAGCTCCATGAAATCGAAAGCCGTATAGGGTTTCATATAGGCGGGAAGCGAAAAAAGAAGCGACTCCTGCGAGCCTGCGTTTAACATCATAATCGCGCGCAGAATCATGCGGATTTCGACGCTTTCCACCGCGCAGCGGAAGAAGCTGTTTTTGCCGGAAAAATCGTAATGGCACATCCGCAGCATGCGGTCAAGCACAGCGCGGTTCAGAATGTTTTCAAGTTGTCCGCGGTGGATTTGCAGCTCGCTTACACCGGAGAGATCGTCATGATAGGCCGGCGTTTCTTTCAGATAGGCGGCGACAGCCGATACGGAACGGAGCCGCAAAAGCTCCCTGTAATTTGCGGTGGTCAGCCGCTTGCCGTAGATTGCGCGGGCTTTGGCAGTAATGGCGTTGCCGGAAAAGGTACGGAGCATAAGCGTATCGCGTCCTTTCTTACCGGATCACGCGGGCAAACAGATCCTGTGCAAGCGTGTCCTTTGTTTGATCATACTGCGCTTGCAGACGGCGAAGCGCCTCTTCCCTGGAGCGGGAAATTTCCATCTGCTCGTGCCGCGCTTTTTCGCCTTCCTCCCGCTCGACAGCGGCAATTTTCAAAGCGGTCTCCTCTTCGAGGCGCCGCGTCATATCCGCAATTTGCTTCTGCGTCTCTCCGATGCAGGACTCTTTGAAGCGGGAGGCTTCATCAAGGCGTTTTTGGGCATCCTGATCAATGGCGATAATCTGCTCAATGATGGTAGCCATGAAAAGCAATCCTCCTTTTGTAGCCGAAAGCGCAAAGAACGGCCGTTGTATCATACAACAGCCGGATTGATGACGCGCCATTCAGCCGGTCAATACGCTGTATCCAGTACAAAACACAGCCGGTTTTGCACGGAACGGAAAAACAGGCAGTCTGAAACCTTGTGCCGCTTACGGTGTACGATGCGTCAAACTGCGTGTTTTATTTTATGATAAGAATATGAACAATTCAAACAAAGCGTGAAATTCAAAAAGCAATTCATTGTTTCTTAATTTTTAAGGCTTTGCAGCGGTGCGGGAATCTGTCCGCCGCGGTTTATAAATGCGGAAGAGGAATTCCGATTGATTTTCATGACCGGACCGCTGCCGAAGA
>ERZ857480.56354-NODE-87171-length-10754-cov-4.0000_pt1 | contig 10754 bp, 8 predicted proteins | sample MGYA00519767_ERZ857480 | MGnify/ENA primary metagenome ERZ857480 (study PRJEB31778, sample SAMEA3449210) | human gut metagenome | biome: human gut; feature: human-associated habitat; material: faeces | place: United Kingdom | collected 2010/2012 ...
CGATCAAGGAAGCTATGAACATGGCGGGACTCGACGTGGGCGGATACAGACTGCCGCTCTGCCCGATGGCGGACGACACAAAGGCTGTGCTGAAAGCTGAAATGGAGAAGCTGGGGATCATCTAATACGAAAGGGGACAACAATGAACGTAGCAGTATTGGGCGGCGGCGCAATGGGGCACGTGCTGGCGCAGATGATAGAAGAAAAGGATGGCTTTGCTCTGGCGGGTATGGTGGATCCGCTCAAGGGGGAAAGCCTGGCAGATCTTAACGATGTGGATGTAGTCATCGACTTCAGCAACCCGGCCAACCTGCCGATGGTGATGGCTTATTGCGAGGAGAATAAGTGTCCGGCGGTCATCGCAACGACAGGATTTTCAGATGAAGAAACAGCGAAGATCCAAGCGCTGGGGCAGGAAGTTCCGGTGGTGTTTTCCGCCAACTACTCCCTCGGCATCAACGTGATGAAGCGGGTGGTGGCAGAGATCACGCCGATCCTGGAAGACACCTTCGACATCGAGATCATCGAAAAGCATCATAACAAGAAGCTGGATGCACCGAGTGGAACGGCTAAGATGCTGCTGTCGGCAGCAGATCCGGACGGTGCCTATGATCATGTGTACGGAAGAGAAGGAAACCGCAAGAGGGGCAAGGAAATCGGTATCCATGCTGTTCGCGCAGGCTCCATCGCAGGGGAGCACACCGTGCTGTATGCCGGTGACGATGAACTGCTGGAGATCAAGCACACCGCCGGATCCAAGAAGATCTTCGCGGCAGGCGCACTGAAAGCGGCAGCCTTCGCAGCGGAAGCTAAAAGCGGTTACTACACGATGGAAGACGCGTTATTCGGATAAAGAAAAAACATCAAAGCATCAGTCCGGGCGGGCTGGTGCTTTCTGTGGTTTAAGCAGGCCCGCCGCGCTGCGGCCGGCGGCAGAAAACAAACGAAAGGATATACGAAATAATGGAAGCAAGAGAAATTATAGAATTCATTGGAAACGCTGAAAAAAAGACGCCGGTAAAGGTTTACGTCAAGGAAAAGGAGCCTGTTGATTTTGCAGGATGCCAGGTATTTGGAAACGGGGACAAGATCGTCTTCGGCGACTGGGCTGTGGTGCAGCCGATCCTCGCAGAAAATGCGGACAAGATCGAAGACTTCGTGGTAGAAAACGACTGTAGAAATTCTGCTATCCCGCTTCTGGATATGAAGAATATCAAAGCTCGTATCGAACCGGGCGCATTCATTCGCGACAAGGTTGAGATCGGTGATAATGCCGTGATCATGATGGGTGCGATCATCAACATCGGCGCAGTCATCGGTGAAGGATCCATGATCGACATGGGCGCTGTCCTGGGCGGCAGAGCAACCGTCGGCAAGAACTGTCACATCGGTGCAGGTACAGTCCTGGCAGGGGTTATCGAACCGCCGAGCGCGCAGCCTGTTATCGTGGAAGATGACGTTGTCATCGGTGCTAATGCTGTCGTGCTGGAAGGCTGCCGCATCGGCAAGGGTGCAGTCGTAGCAGCAGGCGCAGTCGTAGTAGATGATGTACCGGCAGGTGTAGTCGTGGCAGGTGTTCCTGCAAAGATCATCAAGGACGCTTCCGACACGGCAGCCGAAAAGCTGGAAATCGTAGATCTGCTGCGCAAGCTGTAGGAGGTCAGGATATAGTAGCAACATCTGTGCAAAGAAATCTTTGATTTCTTTGCGCACTTTTTTTGGTGGTGCTGGTGCGCTTGGCGAGTGTTTGGGCTGTTTCCGGCACGTTTTTATGATTTTTTTCTGCTTCTGGTATCCTATGATCATGAGCCTGACCATCTTTGGAGCGAGGAAAAGGAGTTGCATGCCAGACAGTTTGCGGCAAATCTGCTGAAGGAAAGTTGTGAAATGAGATTGGAGTGAAACTATGAAATGGATGATCGCATCGGATCTGCATGGATCTGCATATTACTGTAAAAAGATGCTGGAGGCTTACGACAAGGAAGATGCGCAGCGGTTATTGCTGTTAGGCGATATCCTGTATCACGGACCCCGCAATGACCTTCCCAGGGATTACGCGCCTAAGGAAGTTATTGCGATGCTCAATGCCCGAAAAGCCGATATTTACAACGTTCGCGGCAACTGCGATACGGAGGTGGACCAGATGGTGCTGGAATTTCCCGTACTGACGGAATACATGCTGATCCCGATCCTGGGGGCTGGTGCACCGCCTGTGATTTTCGCAACCCACGGCCATATCTATAACGAAAACAACCTGCCACCATTCCACAAAGGCGATATCCTCCTCCACGGTCATACCCACGTACCGGCCTGTACCGACCGCGGAGATTACATCTACATGAATCCCGGCTCCCTGTCCATCCCCAAAGAGGACAGCTGGAACGGATACATGATACTGGAGCACTCCCTCCCGGGAGGCTGCCACTTTGCCTGGAAAGACCTGGACGGTGAGGTGAAGATGGAGTTTGGAGTGTAGGAGGTTAAGCTTTTAGATTTGCGTGCTCGTTGTTCTGATCTGCATCATGAATTCCCAGATTTGATTTTTTCAAAGTCATATGGGAAGTTCAATGCTGTAAATGTTTTAAGATCCATGGGCAGCACTCGTTATGATTCCTCAAAAGACATAAAAACGGTTTATCCGAGAACTGTTTTTCTCTGGGCTGTAAATATCTCGTAAAGCAGTTCCCGGCTTGCTGTTTTATTTTGAAAAATGGGAATTCATGAAGGAAGGCATAGCTCATAAGCAGTAAAAAATCCAAATCAAGATCGTTTTTTTCGTGATCTGGGAATTCATGATTTCTCGGATATCTCACCACTGTATTCAGAGAAATCAGTCCAGAGACACTTGGACGCAAAACAAAGAGCCGACCAGGATTGGTCGACCCATTGCAATACTATCTGAGAAATATTTGATTCTATATTGATGTGGCGCCGTATACGAGAACCGTATTTCAACTCAACGCAACTCTTATTTCACTTCTACTGTCCAGCCCATGTCATCTGGCAGCTTGCCTGTCTGGATTCCGTAGATCGTATCGTACAGTTCCTGTGCGATCGGTCCGATCTCTCCGTTGTTGATGATCATGTCTTCATCCTTGTAGCGCAGTTCGCCGACAGGAGAGATTACTGCAGCTGTTCCGGATGCGAACATTTCCTTGAACTTGCCATCCTTGTAAGCCTGAACGATCTCGTCGATGGTAGTCTTTCTTTCTGCAACCTTGATGCCTTTCTTTTTCAGAATAGCGATTACGGAGTTTCTCGTAATACCCGGCAGGATCGTTCCATCCAGCGGAGCCGTTACTACTTCGTCGCCGATCACAAAGAATGCGTTGGAAGTACCAACTTCTTCAACATACTTTCTGTGAACGCCGTCCAGCCACAGGATCTGCTCGTAACCCTTTGCATGAGCTTCTTCCTGAGCCTTGAGGCTGGCTGCATAGTTGCCGCCGCATTTAGCTTCGCCGGTACCGCCGTCAGTCGCACGAACGTACTTGTCTTCAACATATAGCTTTGTCGGAGTCAGGCCGCCAACATAGTAAGGTCCAACCGGGCTTAAAATGATGATGAATTTGTAGTGGTTTGAACGACGAACACCCAGGAACGCTTCATCCGCGATGATGAACGGACGAATATAAAGAGCTGTTCCTTCCTTCTGAGGGATCCAGTCGGCATCGATCTTTACGAGAGCTTTGATAGCTTCTACGAACAGGTCTTCGTCGATCTGCGGGATGCAAAGTCTGTCGTTTGTGCGGTTCGTTCTCTGTGCATTCATGTATGGTCTGAAAAGGAGCACTCTGCCGTCTTCGCTCTTGTAAGCCTTCAGGCCTTCAAACATTTCCTGTGCATAGTGGAATACGACAGCTGCCGGATCCAGGCTCAAAGGTCCGTAAGGAACGATTCTTCCGTTGTGCCAGCCTTCACCTTCCTGGTAGTCCATGATGAACATGTGGTCTGTGAATTCCGTACCGAATCTCAGCGTATCAGGATCCGGCTTTTTTTTAGGGTTAGGATTTTTAGTAATTGAAAATTCGTATTTCATAACTGTCTCCTTTTCTTATTCTATTTTAATTTTATTTTTCGTTATGGTTTGGAGTTTCCACGTGTATATTTTACACCAACTCAACGGGAAAGTCCATCAATACATGAATACTATAATACCGATATTGTGCTTTGTCAACAACAAAACAAACAAAAACTTATAAAAGAAAACAAAAACAATTAAATCGTCGTAAATTCTTTAAACCCACATAATCCTCTACTATAATAAGGTACTATGATGAAACGGAAAAAAGAGAAAAGCCTGCCGGTTCGGCTGTTTTCGCTGCTGGTCAAGCTGGCGATCGCCGCCGTCATACTGGTCGTAGGTATAAATGTGTATATAACGAAATCAACAGAAAAGGATATCGCAGCTTCCGTAGATTCCGGCGAGACAACGATCACTTCACAAGAGGTGCAAAGTTTTCGTGCCACAGATCCGGAGTGTATCATGGTGCTCGGCGCTGCCGTAAGACCGGACGGGACACCGTGCAAAATGCTGCGGGATCGGCTGGATCTCGGCATCGCCCTCTACAAGCAGGGAGTGGCTCCGAAGCTGCTGTTTTCCGGCGACAATGGACAGGTCGTATATAATGAAGTGAACGCCATGAAAAAGTACGCCGTCAACGAAGGAGTTCCCGAAGAGGATATTTTTCTCGATCATGCGGGATTTTCCACCTATGAATCGGTGTACCGCGCCAAGGCGATCTTCGACGTGGACAGCATGGTGGTCGTGACCCAGCGGTATCATCTGTACAGGACTCTTTACGGCTGCCGGAGAATGGGGATCACGGCAAAGGGCGCAGCTGCAAAGGATACGAATAAAGGACAGGAGCTTCGGGAAGCTCGCGAGATCATGGCGCGGGACAAGGATTTCGTCAAATGGATCTTCAAGCCGCAGCCGACGTTTATGGGAGAGACGATCCCCATCAGCGGAAACGGCATCTCGACCCAGTAGAGCATTCCACAGAGAAGAAGGAGAATCACATGAATAACGTAAAATCAAAAGTAGCGCTGGTGCGCTGCTTTTCTTATCAGCAGGAGGAAGTAGAGCAGGCGCTGGCGAAAGGGCTGGCGTTTCTCGGAGGATTTTCAAATATTTTTTCTGCAAAGCTTCCAGCCGCGGAAAGCAGGCTGATCCTAAAACCCAACCTGCTGGCGAAGACCGACCCTGATAAAGCATGTACTACACACCCAGCGGTGTTTCACGCCGTGGGGAAAGCTTTGCAGGAAGCTGGATATACTAACTTAAAATATGGAGACTCTCCGGGAAATCCTATGATCAGAGTGGAAAAAGTCGCAGAAGAATGCGGCATCAAACAGGCTGCTGATGATCTGGGTATCCCCATGGGAGATTTCGAACATGGGACGCAGGTGGGATTTGCAGGGCGAGCTGCGGATCATTTCGTCCTTTGCAATGAAGTTTTAGCGGCCGATGGCATCATCAACGTTTGTAAGATGAAGACCCACCAGCTGGAACGGATCACGGGAGCGATGAAAAATACCTTTGGATGTGTGTTCGGGATCAATAAAGGTGCATCCCATGCCAGATTTGCTACAGCGGAGACCTTTGCCAAGATGATCGCTGACCTCAACCTGCTGGTGCATCCGATCCTTCATGTGATGGACGGAGTCGTGGCTATGGAGGGAAACGGGCCTCAGTCGGGAACACCGACGCCCATGAACGTTTTGATGTTATCTACCGACCCGGTAGCGCTGGATGCTGTGTTTTGCCACCTGGTAAACCTGGATCCCGAACTTGTCCCGACCAATGTCAGCGGCATGGAACAGGGAGTCGGCACATTTGCAGAAATCGAAGTCTTAACAGAAGAAGGGCGCATGACCCCGGAGGAGGTCGGAAAAAAATACGGGAATAAAAAATTCAACGTGCAGCGGAGCAAGGAATTTCGTGGAGCTTTAAAGCCGGTCCGTTTTTTGAAGCCGTTCCTGGAAAAGAAGCCGGTGGTGAAGCGGGAAAAATGTGTGGGCTGCGGGATCTGCGTGCGTGCCTGCCCGGTAGAAGGCAAGGCCATAGAAGTGAGAAACGGCAAGGCGGAGTATGATTACAGCAAGTGCATCAAGTGTTACTGCTGTCAGGAGATGTGTCCGGAAGAGGCCATCACCGTGAAAAAATCCTTGCTGGCCAGGATCGCCGACAGACGCTGGAGACTGTAGGAGCCGGATGGCGGAGTCTGGAAGAGCCGGTACGCCCTGGAGCCGGGATTTGGGGGATTTGCATAAGCCGGGAACCTTGGAAGAAACCTTTGCATAAGCCGGGAACCTCACGAGAAACCTTTGCATAAAATAATACAGGTGAGCATGATGCCGCCTGTATTTTTTTATAATGCAGGAAATATCCGCAGACGATATTTCTTATGTGGCGGGCAGGCAGAATATTGCACGGCCCAGACCGGAGGAGGTTCCTATGATTTATCTGGATAATGGGGCAACGTCGTTTCCCAAACCGAGACAGGTCACGGATGCTGTTTTAGAAGCGATGACACAGTACTGTGCCAATCCCGGAAGGTCGTCCCATTTTTTAGCGGCGCGTACGGCGCAGGAGATTTATAAGACGCGGGCTGCACTGACACTGCTTTTGGGGCTTGATGACCCGGGACGGATCCTGTTTACGAAAAACTGCACAGAAGCGTTGAATCTTGCGCTGCGTGGGATCCTGCGCAAAGGTGATCATGTAGTGACATCATCCATGGAGCACAATGCAGTGCTTAGACCGCTGAAAGCCTTGGAAAAAGAAGGTGTGAAGACGACAATTGTCCGGTGCGACCCGGCAGGAAGGCTGGATCCGCAGAAGATCCGACAGGCGATCCGGCCGGAAACGCGAATGATCGTGGTGACAGCTGCTTCTAATGTAACGGGGACGATCATGCCGCTGGAAGAGGTGGGGCGGATCGCGCTGCGCCAAGGCGTTCTGTTTTGTGTGGACGGTGCCCAGGGAGCCGGGCATATGATCCTCGATGCAAAGCGACAGCATATCGATCTGCTGGCAGTGCCTGGTCACAAGGGGCTTTTAGGTCCGCAGGGGACGGGTTTTTTGTACGTTCGCCAAGGGGTTTCGCTGATGCCGCTGCTGTATGGAGGAACGGGAACTCGTTCAAAAGAGCTGGATCCTGCAGTGGAATTTCCGGAAAGCTTCGAGGCGGGCACAGTCAATGCGCCGGGCATCATCGGGCTGGGTGCGGCGGCAAGGCTGATCAATAAAATCGGGATCGAGGCGGTGGTGCAGCATGAACGGGAGCTGACTGAGAGACTGCAAAATGGATTGCGGGCGATCGAAGGCGTCACGGTGTACGGATCGCCGAGCTGTCTTGAAAAAACGGCAGTAGTGTCCTGTAATCTGGAAGGAAGATCGTGTGAGGAAGTTGCATTGGCATTAAACGATCGATATGGGATCGCAGTGCGTGCAGGGCTTCACTGCAGCGGTATAGCACATGAAACTATGGGGACACAGGATGTAGGATGCATTCGGATGTGCCCTGGATTTTATACGAGTGAAGCGGAGATCCGCCAGGCACTCGAAGCAGTAAAGGAGATAGCAGCGAGTAAGTAGAGGAAGCCGGCCAGCAGCAAGAGGATGTCGGCCAGCGGAAAAAATAAAGGTGGATGCTTTGCAGAAAATTGATAAAAATGGGATGCTGGCAGCACTGTTTTTGGCAGAAAAAAAGCGAGGCAGCCAAAACTGTCTCGCTCGTTAAGTCAGTATAGTCAGGCAAATCGTCTGCCTGTGAGATGTGGTTATTCCAGGCCGACGGCTTTTGCACCGAATTTTGCCTGCTTTTTCGTGAAGCCTTCCGCCTCCAGCTGCTGAACCATCTCTTTGTAAGTGTAGGTGGTGGAGTCCATGTACTGCTCTGCCATTTCCTTAGCCTCTTTATTCCAGTTGACGCTGCAGTTGTCAGCCGCATAGGTGGCGACGTCGGTGGTGTACCCGTCGTATTCCAGCTGTTTGATCAGCCCGTCGTGGGAAAGTGGCAGGGTGTCCACATACTCGTTGGCCTTGTCCAGTGCTTTTTGCTGGTTTTCAGTCGCGGCAGCGGTTTGCGATCCACTCTGAGAGCCGGAATCGCTGTCCGGAGTTTCATAGGTGATGTTATTGTTATCGCCGTACATGTATATTTCGTACATGGCCGGACCGTATTTATAGAGGAAAAAGCCTTCTGCCGCAAGTCCTGCTGCGATGATCAACGTGATGATGATCCGTACTGCCAGAGGGAATTTTTTTCGTGCCCACATCAGGATCAGTCCTACCGGCCAGAAAAGGATCAGAAACAGGATCACAAACCAGGTCTTATGGGAAACGCCCTCTTTTTTTTCTCCCGGTTCGATGTAATCGCCCCAAGGATCATCAGCATCCTCAAAGCCCTGATACCATTCACTGTCTTCATAGGATACAGGCTCTGTTTGCGGCAAAATATCATCTTTGTAGCGCTTTTTTGAAAAGTTGCCGCGCACGGTGTTTTCGCTTTCCAGTGCGGAATAGTAGCAGGTGCCGCGCACGATGGCAAACGGTTCCTGTTCGGATTCTTCCTGCCAGCGTCGCGTTGCCCGGGAAGCGTGTTCCTGTGCATATCTGCGGTTGTTCTCACGACGGATCTGGGCGTTGTGTTTCTGCACCAGCTCCTGTCGGGTCGGCAGGTGCTCTTCTTCCGGACCATCTTCGGTCTTGATGGCATTGCCTAGATGTTCGGCGGCTCTATCTGCCGCTTCGTTGGCATTGCCTGGATGTTCGGCGGCTCTGTCTTCGGCCTTGATGGCATTGCCTGGGGCAAAAGCAACCGGGACGTCAGGTTTCGCTTCGACAGGTTCGTTTAACCCGTCCGAAACGGTTGGCATAGTATCTGCTGTATGTTCACTTTTGGCAGGTGCCGCAGAAAACTCTTCATTTTCGGCATCGTCCGGCTGATTATCCAGAAATTCTTCCAGTTCTTCCGGAGACAAAAGTCCATGGGCTGTTGCCGGTTCAGATCCTGGAGCAGCTTCTTCCGTAATTGGTTTTGCCTGCTGAATGTGTCGGCCGTCTGCCTCCACCGGAATTTCTGAGCCCGCCGGAGCTGCCCCTGCTGGTTTCGCCGGATCTGCTGGCGGAGCTTGCTGAGACTCCATTCCTGCCGGAATCTTTGCACTGATCTCTTCTGCCGGCTGTGGAACGACTGTCTCTGCCGGAACCCCCGAGCCCGATGGCTTTGAAACGACTGGCTCCGTCGGGATCCCTGAGTCCGCCGGATCTGCCTCTGTTGGCTCTGCCGGAATATATGTTGCGTATTTTTGTCTGTATTTCTGCGAGCGCCTTGGCAAAGTGGTCGGGTGGAAACCATCCGTATGCTGGTAAGTGATATTTCGGGAGCTGTCTGCATTTTCCTGCTGAGCTCGCTTTGCGGTTTCTGCAGTTTGCTGCTGGTCTGCATTTCTCCAACTCTGAGGCGGCTGATTTGCAGGATGAGGCTGTTGATTTCTCTGTGGAGGAGTCATCCCAGCTCCCTGCTGCATTTGATGCGTCGCGCCGGGATCTTTCTGTATATAGCGGTGTCCTGTCTGCACCGCCTGACCGCTGGCTGTAGCACCAGGGGCTTTAGATGGATCAAAGCGCTGATATTGGATCGTGCGTTGTGCTTTTTCCTGGGGGTCATTCTGCAGGACGACGGTAGCTGCACCGCAGACCGGGCAGACATCATCATTCGTTCTGTGACCGCATGTTGGGCATTGTTTCATTTTTGTATCACCATAATCTTTCTCTATCTAATTGACCGGAAAGTCTTATAAACACTTATAAATAATAGATATATTTTATCATTTTTTGGTGATCGGGACAAGGGGAGGATAAGAAATGACTGAGACAGGGAACAGGAAAGGCGGATCGGGCGGTGATCGCAGCATTGTCAGCACTGCCAATGCAAAAAACGGAAAGTCGCAGGAATCTTCATTTTTCCCTGCGACTTTCCGCCATTTCCTGTTTGTTAAGTTATATGTGTTTCCGTCTGAAAGAAACTGCTGTGGCAGTCAGACCAAGTGCAGATGCCAGTGCCAGTATGATCCAAAGCCCTGACTGACTACTGTCACCGGTTTGAGCGGTTTTATCATTAGCAGCAGTTTTGTCGGATTTGTCAGTATCGGTGGTAGTTGAGGCAGTGGGAGCAGTTAATTTTTCCCACTGCGCTGTGTAGATGATATCACCGGTTACTGTGTCGGAGATACTCTGATCCCACCCGATGAATCTGTATCCATCTCTGATTGGCGTTCCGTTGAATTCGGGTGTTGCATCATTGCGGGGAACTGTATAGATTTGATCTTGAAATGTTGCTCCATTTGTGCCGTCCTTGTAAGTTACGGTAAAGAGTTTTTTATAATAAACGTATACATTGTGCTGCCCGCTCAGATCGCTGACCTTTCCAGTTAAAATCCCATCTGTTTTTAAATACTGGTATCCCTCAATATTCTTTTTATCATAAGCGCTTACGTTGTAAACGGCATCAGGATCATATTCAGTCATAGTAATCGTCTTGTACTGCATTGGTGCAAGTACTTCTTTGGAGTCATCAACATCTCGATAATTCACGGTGACAAAAGTATAGAAACCGAATCCATCAACTTCCTTATGTCCATTATCCCATGTGGTGGTCAATTCGCCGGTCCCAGGCTGAGTCGCCTTAAAGTTTTTTAAATTATATTTGTGACCATTGAAGGTGACATACTGGTCTTTGATA
>ERZ857480.9434-NODE-14485-length-10714-cov-6.9488_pt1 | contig 10714 bp, 17 predicted proteins | sample MGYA00519767_ERZ857480 | MGnify/ENA primary metagenome ERZ857480 (study PRJEB31778, sample SAMEA3449210) | human gut metagenome | biome: human gut; feature: human-associated habitat; material: faeces | place: United Kingdom | collected 2010/2012 ...
TACGATCTTCCCGTCTACCCATGTCTTTGCGGCGCTTTCAGACTCTAAGTCGGCGGACACGACCTTCCACTGACCATTCTTTGCGGCCGCGCCGGTCATTTTGATCTTACTGCCGGTAAGGGTGATGCTGTCGCCCTTCGTAGCGTAGCTTTCGCCCTGCATGGATGCCTTTACCTTCGGGTAATAGACACCTTGGTACTTGACCACATTGTCCACCATCTTGCGGATATAGAAGCCAAGCCCGCCATAAGGGGCGTTGTCATTTCCGGAGAACTTTAGATCTGTGTCGCTGGACCCACTGCCCAGGGTAGCCCCAAAAATGGCGGACGCATTGGCTGCGGGTAATTCGCTTACCTCAACGTCAATCCCAACCTCCTTGAACTCGTTGATGTACTCAGCCAGCGCGTCATCTCCGTAGGCCTTTGCTTCATTGTAAGTGGGCGAATCGGAAACGCTTACCAGTTTCCCGAGGTTAATTGGTGTTCCGTAATTGGGAAGGGAGCTTTCGGGCTCTGGATTACTTGAAGCAAAGGGAGCCCACTGCAAATATTTTGCACCGTATTTGGACATTTTTTATACCTCCGTTATTCTGTGATACCTTTGATTCGTTCTGATACTTTTTCGCGCATGGCGTCCATCGCGGCAGCTCTCTTTGCGTTGAGCGCCGGTCGGACAAAGGGACGTTTTCTAAGTTTCGTAGTTCCGCTCTCCATGGCCCTTGCCTTCAATTGATTTGGCACACCCTTAGAGTCGTACCCACTAAAGCCGATTTTGGCGTTCCAGTTCCCATCACGACCGATTTTGATGGGCGTGATGCCAAAGCCCTTCTCTAGGTCTCCTGTTGATTTCTGGTGGAGCCTCTTGAATGCTGACTTCCCATTTTTTGCTGCTGATGCTGGGTCCTCGATGTTCGCTTTTAGGTTCTTTCGCACCTCATCGGCCAGAATGCCCGCTCCAACATAAACAGCCTCCTTCGCCGCCTCATCCGACTCTACGAGTAGCGACGAAAGACGCATGGTGAAGTCGTCCAACCCCTGCATTGCATGGCTAACGTCTACTTTAAACTCCATGGACGCTCTCCCACACCCACTCATAGTGGATATATCCCGTGTCGTCTTCGTACTGGACAGAATTGAGCCGCCAAGACACTACACCGTTCATAACAGTCTGGATGGCCCCCACATTTTCGTCGTATTCAGCTTTTGTGAAATAATCCACAGTGCCCTGAACAATTTGATTAGTCGCGCCATCATCGCCGCATTGGCTGCCGGCCTGGCCGTCCTCCGCCCAGACGATGTACTTGTCCGTCTGCTTGTGCGCCACGTAGTGACTCACCGGAACGCCGACGGTTAGCAGCGCCGCCTTCAATGCGTCAAATCTCATACTCGTGCTCCAGTCTGGCCAGTTCAAGGTCCATTACAGGTGGAGTAATATCATCGGGTCTTTGCACCTTACTGACCCTGTACTGCTCCCCCTCTATGACTGCCACATCCTGAGGTGACACGCTTGGCCTGAAATGGCACCGAATCAGCCCATCCACAGCCACCCCCGTCTGAAGGGCAAGAGTGCTCCTGGTCAGCCCCACCATTCTCCGGTGGAATCTCAGGGTCTCCTTCAGTTCCAGCGTAGATTGTGGCATGTCTCCTTCTCCGGCCGAGTTTCCGACCGAATAGATGTAAACCAAGCCGTCATTGAAAGTCTGGGTTTTCTTCGGCATGGCGCATCACCTCGCATTCAGCATTTAGGGTATTAAGCTCAAGCAGAAAGTCTGATGCGAAATCCTGTGTGGCTCCAGATAAATCATACCTGGCATAATCAAACAGCAGCTTTCGCGGCTGTCCTTCGGTCCCATAGTTCAAGTTCTCCCCGGCGATGCGGTTTAGATAAGCCATTCCACGAGCTAAGATGCCGGAGAGTTTTTGCTCTCCGGCATCATCAGCCCAAGTCATGTCCAGGTAGTTTTTCGCATCCTCTAAGAGTTGGGCTGGCAAGCTCATTTCAGCACCTCACATCAGGATTTAGTCACCGTAACGGTGTAGACCTTGCTAGATGCGCCGTTCGTCACGGTTACCTTCACGGTGTTTTCTCCGGACGCCCAGGTGGCGGAGCCTCCGTTTGTCACGTCTGTGCCGCCGTTCTTGATGGCGATAGTGGCGTCTCCATCCTTTGCCACAGCGGAGATGGCGTTGGTGGCATTGGTGGTGGTAGCCGTATAAACGGTCACGTTTTTATCAAAAGCAGGAGACAGGGTCAGCGAGCCAACGGAAAGCGAAGACAAACGGACCTCCTCGGCGTCAACAACGGTGACGGGGAGTGCATACTCCTTCATGCCGTTGATATCGGCCAGAACAAAGGCGTTCTCGTCCATGGCGCGGCCATAGCCGTAGAGGAAGATGGCGTAAGTACGAACCTGCTCCAGGAATTTGTACTCATCGGAGTATTCGATCTTGCCGCCGCTCTGAGTGCCGATCCCCATGAAGTATTTACTCGCAATGCCGAAGATGGCCTTACCTTGGGTCACGGCAGGGGACTGAATGATGGTAGCGGGATAGGGAAGCACATCATGGTTATAGGTTCCATCGGTCGCCCTGGGGGTCGTAGCCGGAAAAACCTTTGTGAAGTAGTCCGAGGGGTTGACAACCATGATGATGCCAGACACCGCCCGGCGCTTACCGTTCGGGCCCACGGTCAGCGTGTTCAAGATGCCACCAATGGTGGCCGGAGACAGGTCGTTAACGCTCACAGCAGTCTTATCAGGATATACGCCATCGACCGCCCCGGTAAGCTTCTTCTGCATGCCGATGGGCTGGTTCTTGCCGGTTCCGGCAACGATTCCGACTTCCAACTGAACGGCGAGAGCCTCAGAGAGAACCTCGCGCACATAGCGATCCAGCCAAGCAGGACCGAGGTCCAGCATATAGCGGTTTACCGGCATAAAAGCGGTCAACTTAGCGAGGGACAGGTCCACCTCAATAAAGTTTGCAGACAGCTCGGACGTAATGGTGTGGTCAATAGAGCCCCACACTGCGGCCCCCCCGGTGGTGGACATGATGATTTTGACCAGCGCGCCGGTATTCTGGAAGTTAATCGCGGACAGCAGGGGGTGATTGTCCTTCAGATTTTCAAACACTGCGTCGATGACCGTTTCGGGGAGCACGGTATTGATGTTGGTCAGGGCCTGCTTGGGCAGGTCGGTCTTCATGGCCTCAATGACCTTTTCATAATACTGCTTCTCAGAAGAAGTCAGCACCCGGCAGCCTCGAGCGGCTAGAATGGTGTTGTCCTGCTGTGCCTGTACTTCACGGACGTCGCCAAGGATACTTTCCTGGATGGCGTTCGCAAGGTCCCCAAAGGCCTGCTGGAACTTATCGGTGTCATTCTCCTTCACGGCATCAGCCATGCGCTGTAGGACTTCATTGCGCTCCTTCTGGAGCAGGTCAAGACTTTTCATGTTGGTCTCCTTTCTTCGCGCATAGCGCGTTCAAAAATGTGGATAGGTTCTTTTCTTTTGGCTTAGGTTGTGCAGGTGGGGCCTTCGGTGCGGGGCTCGCCTGACTCGTCAGCCTGTCAAATACAATCTTTCTGGCAGACTGGCTTGGAGCTTTTGCGCCATCTCCGACGACGGATGTCGCGAATCCCATTTCCAGCGCATCGGGCGGTGCGATCCAGGACTCGGCATCCATCAGCTCGACCACTCGGTCCTTATCGATGTTGACGCATGCCATATAAGCTGCGACCGATGCCCCTGTGATGGTATCCAGATCGTCCGCCGCTTTACGCAGTTCAGAGGCGTTCCCCTGGGTGTACGTCCATGCGTTGTGGATCATCAGGAGAGACGCTGCTGACATAATTCGTTCATCGCCAGCCATGAACACCACGGAGGCCGCCGAACAGGCGAATCCGTCACAATAGGTCTTGACTTTCGCCTTATGCTGCTTCAAGACGTTGTAGATAGCGAGGCCCTCTGCAACCTCGCCGCCATAGCTGTTGATATGGACATTGATGACATCCACATCAAGACCGCCCAGCTCCTTTGATAGCGTGTAGCTGGATACGTCGCTCTCCAGCCACTCCCAAGAGGTGATGTCGCCAAAGATGGTCACGTCAGCCTCTCTCGTTTCTTGATTGACGGCCAGTTGGTAAAATTTTCTCATGCTGTTTCACCTCCTTCCAGCGCCTTCAATAGCTCGGCCACAGTGGCGTAGTTTTTTGTCATAAAATGCGAGTAGGCCCACGGCTCCAGGATCAATGGTTGTCCAAGTAAGGCCCGGATGTCATTGATGCACACCACGCCGGAGGAGACCAACTTGTCGATGTTGGGCGAAGCAGACAGAAGGTCAATATGCTTGATCGATGAGGTGTCAATGCGGATGTAGTCTCCACGTGCGAGGGCCTGCCGGCCATATCGCTTTCGCATGATCTCCTCTTGGATGTTGTCAACTAGCGGGTCCACGCAGAACGTCAGGAACTGATCTGTAGCCGCACCAACGTCCTGCACTGACCCGTCAAGCAATGCCGGCGGGATTCCAAACGCACGTGCCGTGAAGTCCGTCACATCATCGATCATGCTTCGGATATCTCTGGTGGTATCCTGACTGTACGTCTTATGGGCCAATTCCGTAAAGTTCATCCCTTCGTACAGCGGGAGGACGGCGTTATCCGCGTTGGCAAATCGCTTGAACCCCTCGTTTTGTATCGCTTCATACCGGCGCTTAAATTCATCGTTTCCCATCATCTGGACATTCACCGACATTGCGCCCTTTGTGCCGCGGGATTTCTGGTAGCTCTGGATACCATAAGCGATCAGTTTCCCGTACGACAGGTATAACCCATTTGTAAGCCTTCTCATGTCCTCGCTGGCCACTTCAAAGAAAAGCACGTCGGATTGCCGGAACGTTTGGCTGAATGTAAAGTCACCTACGGTAACCTGTTCAAACAGATCATCGTACAAGGCGTACTCCCTTCGCGTGAAGCTATCTGCCACGTGCAGCTTCCCCCCGTACTGGACAACGAGCGCAGTTCGGTTGTTGAAAAGCTGGTGTACTAGCTTGTGCAGAAACGCAGAGCTGTTCTGGTTTTGATTCGGTTCGACATTCCACAGGTAATATTCGTCTCCCTTTTTCTCCACGTTGCCGTCATAGGTTTTGAACTCACACTTGCTCAAGGCATTTCCGGCCAGGTTCACACAGGATTGGAAGGCTAGTTCTCGGATGTACAGGTCTGTAGATAGATCAAAAAACTCGGCAAATGTTACGGGCTCGGGTTCCTGTGCCGTTTTTCCGGACAGCCATCTAAAAAAATTGAATGCCACTTTAATCACCCCCTATCATCCAATGATAACGTCCATATTTGGCAGGGCGCTATAATCCACATCCTGCAGAACGTCTTCAATTGTCATTGCAGCCACAAGCGCCATGAACGGATCTGTCTTTCTGCTCTTCGCTTCAATCTTGGCGTATACAAAATTTCCGGTATCACACCCTATGTTCCGGCTAGAGCGAACGAGCTTCGTGTTATTCACGGCCCAGCGAAGCGCGGGGTTGTCGCCCCAGGTAAATTTCCGATTAACAAATACGCTCTCAATAACAGGGGCGGTCTTCATGATGTCCGACGGGCGCACCAGGTGTACGTTCTTGTGGTCAGTTGCGTCAAATCCTATTTGCTTTAACGATCTTGATACCAGGGCAAAGCGGTTGTTGTCCAGCGCGAGGCTCTTAATGTAGTACCGCTGTGCCATTCTCTGTATGTACCCAGCAATTAAATCCGGGTGTATTTCGACGTCGTCCACCACGGTCAAAAGTCCTGCCTCTGCCCATTCGCGCCATGGTGCCTTAATTCGTTCCAGGTCACGTGACCTGAGGCATAGCCAAGAGTGGTTGATATCATATCTCTCATCTCCCCTTCGAAAGTGGAGGTCAACACTAGCGAAGTCTGTTACGCTGGCGTAATCCAACCCAGCAGTGCATTCCCATCCATCCATATCTGGGAGCGGTCGATTGCTCGCAGCGATGTTTTCCCAGTCCGTTACAGCAATCTCCATATTAGAGCGTGGCAGGTTCATTCGTTTGGTATAAAAGTCTAATTCGACACTTTTGTCGTAGGACATCTCGCTAAATTCCTGCTCCATTTGTAACCGAAGTGTTTCCAGATATGGGAGCGACGGGCACGCCTTAACCCATGCTGCAGTGTTCCGCACATCATCTTCGCCATCCGCCTTGTACAGCAACGGGCAAAGACGGCTGTTTTTAATCTCCCCGTTGAGCACCGCCTTGGCGATCTCCAGGTCCTTGTCCAACACACCGTCCCGGACGTAGCCGTTTGTGGTAATCTTGAAGACTCGGCTATGCTTTCGCTTGCCAAATCCCGATTTGAACACCCGGATACTGTCATCGTTTTCGTACGCATGCTCTTCGTCAAAAATCAGACAGGCGGAGCGTTTGCCGTCCTTAGTGCGGGCGTTTGAAGTATTGAACTTGATATAGCTTCCGGTTTTGAGCGCTTTGATTAGCTCCTTAGACTTATAGAAAGTCCGCTTCAGTTTTCCCCAATTCCGTTCTAGCATCTCATAGACATCATCGAAAGAAGTCTTCGCCTGGTCCTCACTGTTGGCAATAATGTCCACGTTGTATCCCTGCACCCCATGGTCCGGGGTGGTCAAATACCACGCCAGGCCAGAAATGAAACCGTTCTTCCCGTTTCCGCGGCCCATCATAATCAAAAACTCAGTGAAGACCAGTGTGTCGTCTGCATAATAGCAATGGACCAGAGCTAAAACAAAAAGCTCCCAGTCCATTAGCGTAATCTCGAAATAGCGCTCGATTAGTTCCTTGGCTCGTTCGGTTTTCGTCTGATTTACAACCACGCCCGGCTGCGCAAGCTTGTCCCCGATATATTCCACGGCTAGGCGCATTTCCTTTGAAGCTTGGATCGTTCCGGTTCGTATGGCTGCGGAGTAGTCGTCTATGTACTTACAACCGGTCGTCATCTCCGTCACCGCCGTCCGTTTGGGCGGGGTCGAGGCCCAAGCTGTCCGCGATCTTGAGCATCTGCATGCTGACCTTCAGTAAATCGCCGACAGAATCATTGGTCTTGATATTTCTCGATCCGCTTGCCGTTACGACCTCTACCTTCGCTCCCCTGGAAGCGATGTCGGTCAGCAATTCATTCTTCACATCGTACAATCGCATGTAGTAGTCCACAAGATCAGCGTAGTGCTCACCGACGGTCCCGTTGCGCTCCAGCTGGTCCAACAGGTCCCGGCGAATCTTTTCGCGCTCTGCGCTTGCGCCCCTCTTCACCTTCGCCATCCCTCTCACCTCCAAAATCCATATCGTGTGCGCGAAGAAATCTCTCTTGTCTAGAACACACCCGAGTAGGTCACCCCGATCTTAATCTCCGTTTTTTCGACCCGGGGCATTACCAACGCTCCGGCGTCAACGGCGGCCTGTACTCCGCTGCCCGCATCCTATTTGGGTGACATACTGTTTCATGGCACTCCCGACATACAGATATCAGATTCCGCCTTTCTTCTCCGGTTATTGGATCCCTAATAAACTTCATTAACCCATACTGCGGATACTTATCCAAATGGTATATGTGATGGACGATCTCTGCCCGCCTGTGCTTATGCTGCGCCTTGTGTATCTGGCACTCGTTGTTATCTTCGCGTAAAACTCGGATCCTCACCCTCCGCCAAGCCCTGGAGTCATAGAACGGATTCGTGCTCACTGCATCCACCTCATAAAAGTTTTTGATTTTTGCCTATCACCTATTGACACGTGTAATAATACGTGCTATAATATAGACAGTTAAGAGAGGTGGTCAAATGAAGAGCTACTCATCTCGCGAGGTCATTCAAATCCTCAATGCAGACGGTTGGTACGAGGTTGCCTGTGATGGAGACCACCACCAGTTTAAGCACCCAACAAAACCTGGCAAGGTCACGGTAACGCACCCAGTTAAGGACATACCAATCAGGACGCTCATCAGCATCGGGAAGCAAGCGGGGCTGAAATTCAAGTAAGCCCCGCCCCCCATACAGAAAGGAGCTTATATGTACCCCAACTTCTACGCCTATCCCGCTTTCTTTTACTACGACGATGATGGCATCTCTATCGAGTTTCCGGACCTTCCAGGCTGCCTGCCCTGCGCCGGCTCTTCCGAAGAGGCGTTTCGTAACGCGAAGGAAGCGCTTGGCCTGCACCTGTACGGCATGGAGCAGGACGGTGATGTAATCCCTCCGCCCACGCCAGTAAAAGACCTATGCCCTGACGATGGCGGCGTGATAACGATGGTTGACGTATTCATGCCGTCCGTCAGGGACCGAATCAACAATCGTGTCGTAAAGAAAACCCTCACCATCCCCGCATGGCTCAACAGAGAAGCCGAAGCGGCTCATGTGAACTTCTCCCAGGTGTTGCAAGACGGCCTAAAGGCATACCTCGGAGAGGCATCCAGACAATAGATCAGCAGCATTCCGCCGGAAGGTTATCCTCCGGCGGATCTCTTTTGCTCTAAACACCGCCGCACCCACCCACTTGCTTTACGCGGTGTACTTACCCACACGACCATAAAAAGAGCCGCCCTCTCGGACGACTCTCTGTTGCGGGCCGCCTGCCGCAACTCAGGGTTCAACAAACAACTGCTCACGTCGTTTTTCCGGTCTCCCGGTTGGAGCCGAGAGGCGGTATTGAGCCGCCACGCCCTCTCCGCCGTTGCCATGGCTGCGGGTTGGGTTTCTGCTCTTGCACTCGGCATATAGGTGGATTCCGTCTCTACACGCTCCACCGGGCGCAGCCGTTTTATCCGTGTCGGCACACTGGGGATAGTCGCAATCTCCCCTTACCGCCCCGTGACAAGGGCGGACGCCATGTCCCTTCGCCGGTCCCATCGGCGCGTAGGGTGTCCGGTATAGTGTCTCTCCACCGTCATAGCCCTGGCCTGGACTTGCACCAGACAACATCCCCCGGATGCGTGGGGCGCTCTCCTGTTGAGCTACAAGGGCATAGGTGGGGCCGGGTGGGAGGCCCGGCCCCAGAAGGGAAAAGAAGGGAGGAAAAGTTAGGATGTCTTGGACACTGAACCACGATAATAGTGTACCATGGCATTTGAATGATTTCGTCTCATGTTTGTATCATCCCACCAATAGCCGCTTGAATCTATCAAGGGCATGTCTCCGCAGTCGATATATGCTGGCCCTCTCATACCCATACACGTCACACAGCGTATCAACAGCCACCTGCGCCGGTCTGCGTCCTCGCTGGAAAAACTCCGTCAGGATGCGCCGCTCATCATCCGTGAGCGCCTCCCACGCCCTGGTGTACTGCTTGTCCTCTTTCACCAACCCTTGGATCTTTTCTTTGATGGATTCTTTCTGGATGTACTTGTTTATCATGCCGTCGTCCGGCGTAGCGTCCACGCGGTCCCTGCTGTAATCAACAGCTCCTAGTCCGTCCGATACGGATGCGTATTCCTCCCTCAAATTCGTGAGGGCAATCATGTTTTCGTCTCGGTGCTGTAGCATCTCAATGGCGACGCGGTCCCAGTTCACATATTTCTCAAACATATTTCCTCCATCTGTCTTACGCTCTCAAACGTCTGTATATCCGTCCTATGCCCTCTCTCGACCCTGATCTGCACCAGAAAGCTCACGCCCCACGCCTCGCTCGCCGGGAGCGTCCTGACGGTCACTGTGGTATCTCCGAGTGTCCGAGTAAGGGCCAGCGGTTTGCGGGCTCTGTGGGCCGCTGAGAGGGCGTGGAGGTCATTTGCGCTTATCAGCGTCACGCGCCGTCACCTCATATGTCCCGCCATAGCGCCGTCTCCCGCACTTGTCGCAGGTGATTTTGTTGCCCACGCCGCGGGTGAGCAGCTTAATCCCGTGATCGGCTCGCACTTGGGCCAGGCAGGCCCCGCACAGGTCTTGTTTCATTCGCTCACCTCATCCATCTTCGCCCCGCAGTTGGGGCAGTAATTCAGTCCATAAGGTTGGCTATACGCAATGTGGTTACAAGCAGAACACAAAAAATGATATGTTCCGTAACTTTTCCCGCAAGAGCAGTGCGCATTATACTTTACGGGTGTCCATTTCCCGTGCCGCACCGGCGCAACATCGGCGGCGGACATAATCTTGTTCCACTTCTCAACAACTTCTTCGTCCGAATATCCATGTACACTAACGAATGTACCGTTGCCGCAAGAATGGTCAATGCAATAACATGTATTGCGCCTGGGGGTAAGCTGATATCCGTATACTCTTGGTTTCTCCGGCTCCTTCCCGCAAAATATGCATACATTTAGTTCAGCCATTGCCGTCACCGTCCTTCGGCCTGTAACACGAACAATCCAAGAAGGTTGCTCCCTTTCTGGATTTTGCCTGTTTGCCCATTGCCAGACACAAATCCATATACGCCTTGCTGATTGCTAACCGGTCTATATACTCAGCCATCAAGGATTCCTCTCTTTCTCTTTTCCTGTTGGGCCGAATATGCTGCATTTCCCAGTTTGTTAAGCTGCCTTCTTTTGGCGGCCACGCTCAACCTTTTGCGTCTACAGTCTAGGCAGAAGTAAGCATACGGGCCACCTTCAAAGATTTTTTCGCAATCCTGGCATATTTCTTTAGCCATCCTGCTCATCCTCAACTACATGTCCCTTGCATCCCGTCTGGTAGTCAAAATTATCACAGTCGCCCATCGGCAAAACTCGACGGCCCATA
>ERZ857480.74779-NODE-115827-length-10687-cov-8.0000_pt1 | contig 10687 bp, 9 predicted proteins | sample MGYA00519767_ERZ857480 | MGnify/ENA primary metagenome ERZ857480 (study PRJEB31778, sample SAMEA3449210) | human gut metagenome | biome: human gut; feature: human-associated habitat; material: faeces | place: United Kingdom | collected 2010/2012 ...
AAGATGCTGTACCGCGACAACGAGATCCTGATCTTCGATGAGCCCACCGCTGTGCTGACCCCGCAGGAGATCGACGAACTGATGGAGATCATGCGCGGGTTCAAGAAGGAAGGCAAGTCCATCCTGTTCATTACCCACAAGCTCAACGAGATCATGGCGGTGGCAGACCGCTGCACTGTTCTGCGCAAGGGCAAGTATATGGGTACCGTGGACATCAAGGATACCACCAAGGAAGAGCTTTCCCGCATGATGGTGGGCCGTGATGTGCAGCTGCAGGTGGACAAAAAGCCTGCAGACCCCGGCAGGGTGGTGCTGGATGTGGAAAACGTCACCATGCACAGCGCCCAGCACAAGAAGGACGCAGTCCGGGATGTCTCTTTTCAGGTGCACGCCGGTGAGATCGTCTGTCTTGCCGGTATCGAGGGCAACGGCCAGACCGAGTTGGTCTACGGCCTGACCGGTCTGGAAAAGATCAGCAGCGGCAAGATCACGCTGGACGGCAAGGACATCACCAACGAGTCCATCCGTCAGCGCTCCAAGGACGGCATGAGCCATATCCCGGAGGACCGCCACAAGCATGGCCTTGTGCTGGACTACAGTCTGGAAAACAACATGGTGCTGCAGCGCTACTGGCAGCCCGAGTTCCAGAAGGGCGGCTTTATCCGCAGCGATAAGGTGCGCGAATATTCCGATAAGCTGATCGCGCAGTATGATGTGCGCAGCGGTCAGGGCAGTCTGACCACCGTGCGCAGCATGTCCGGCGGCAACCAGCAGAAGGCCATCATTGCCCGTGAGATCGATAAGGACCCGAAGCTCTTGGTGGCAGTCCAGCCAACCCGCGGTCTGGACGTTGGTGCAATTGAATACATCCACCGTCAGATCGTGGCCGAGCGCGATAAGGGTACGGCCGTGCTGCTGGTCAGTCTGGAGCTGGACGAGGTGATGAACCTGTCCGACCGCATCCTTGTGATGTACGAGGGCGAGGTCGTGGGCGAATTTGACCCCAAGACCACCACCGTGCAGGAGCTGGGCCTGTATATGGCAGGCGCACGCAAGCAGGGAAAGGAGAGCAAATAACACATGAACAAGAAAAAACTTTCCCACAGCAGTCTGAACAGCTCCATCACCAGTGTGCTGGCTGCTCTGCTGTGCATCCTGATCGGCCTTGTGGTCGGTTTTCTGGTGCTGCTGGCCATCAACCCGGCTCACGCATGGGGCGACGGCTTTGTGCGCATCCTGAAGGGCGGCTTCCATGACGCACCCTACGGTGTCGGCAAGGAGCTGGCAAATGCGGCTCCCCTCATTATGACCGGTCTGTCTGTGGCCTTTGCCTTCAAGACCGGCCTGTTCAACATCGGTGCGGCGGGTCAGTACACGCTGGGCGCTTACGGCGCTCTGTACTGCGCCATCATGCTCAAGCTGCCGTGGTTCGTCTGTCTGATTGCAGCCACCATTCTGGGCGGCATCTGGGGTGCGATCCCCGGCTTCTTCAAGGCCTACTTCAACATCAACGAAGTCATTACCTCCATCATGTTCAACTGGATCGGCCTGTATCTGGTAAATGAGCTCATCTACCAGAACGGCACCGGCCCCATGTACGACGTGCGAAACACCCGTACCTTGAACCTGAGCAAGAATGCCGATTTTGCCCAGTCCCTGATCCCGGACTTCGGCCTGAACAAGCTGTTCCAGACCAACAGCACCACCATTGCTATCTTCTTGGCGGCAGCGGTGGCCGTGCTGATCTGGGTGGTGCTGAACAAGACTACTTTCGGCTACGAGCTCAAGGCTGTTGGCCTGAACAAGAACGCCGCCCGCTATGCCGGTATCAACGAGAAGAAGAACATCATCCTCTCCATGGCCATTGCCGGTGCGCTGGCGGGCTTCGGCGCGGGTCTGTTCTTTCTGTCCAACGTGTCCCAGTGGAACCCGCTGAACTCCACCAGCCTGCCGGGCATGGGCTTCAACGGTATCTCGGTGGCACTGCTGGCAAGCTCCAACCCCATCGGTACCGTGTTCTCTGCGCTGTTCATCTCCCATATCTCGGTCGGCGGCTCCTTCCTGTCCACCAAATTTTACCCCACTGAGATCTCGGATCTGATCAGCGGCATCATCATCTACCTGTGCGCATTCTCCATGCTGTTCCGCGGCAAGATCCAGAGCCTGCTGTTCCGGAATGCCGAAAAGACCAACGTGAACGCAGAGCCTGCGCCTGCCGCAGAAAAGACCAAAAAGGAGGGCAAGTAATATGCTGCTTCTGATCAAATATACCCTGCTGTACGGCATCGTGCTGATGCTGGTGGCACTGGGCGGTATGTTCAGCGAACACTCCGGCATCATCAACATTGCGCTGGAGGGCATCATGGTCATCGGCGGTGTGGCCGGTGTGCTTACCCTGACCATGCTGCCTGCAAGCCTGTCACCCTTCCTTGTGGTGCTGATCTCCATTCTGGTGGCGGCACTGGCGGGCGTGGTTTACAGTCTGCTTCTGGCCTTTGCCTCCATCAACCTGAAGGCAGACCAGACCATCGGCGGCACGGCACTGAACCTGCTGGCCACCGCCATTGCCGTGGTCATCTCCAAGTACTTCAGCGAGAGCGGCAGCGCCAAGCTGAACTACTCCAACAAGCCCTTCCTGTTCAGCATCGGCGGGCTGGAGCTCAGCGTGTTCGTGCCGTTGGGGCTGATTTTGCTGGTGGTCAGCTACATCGTGCTGTATAAGACCCGCTTTGGCCTGCGCCTGCGTGCCTGCGGCGAGCATCCGCAGGCTGCAGACTCGGTGGGCATCAACGTTTACAAGATGCGTTACGCCGGTGTCATCCTTTCCGGTGCGCTGGGCGCCGTCGGCGGTCTGGCCTATATCGTGCCCCCGGTGCAGACCTGGAACTTTGAAGTCGGCGTGGCTGGTGCAGGCTTTCTGGCACTGGCAGTTATGATCTTTGGCCAGTGGAAGCCCTTCCACATCTTTGGCGCGGCCATGTTCTTTGCCGTGTTCAAGAGCCTTGCCAACATCGCAGACTCCACCTTCCTTGCACAGCTGCACTGGTCCAGCAACATCTATAATATGATGCCCTTTGTGGCCTCCATGGTCATTCTGGCCTTCACCTCCAAGAACAGCATGGCACCCAAGGCCGAGGGTATCCCCTACGACAAGGGCTCCCGTTAAGCGCTTTTGCTAAAAATCCATAAAATTAGGGCATCCGCAGCCATCAACGTGCTGCGTATGCCTTTTTTGTACGGGAGATGGCACATTTTATCCATGTATTTGCCGGTAGAAAATGGCATTTTTGCTTGTAAAATACAACGAGATATGTTATCATTAAAGAACGAATGTGTATCTATAGGAACCCGGTGTACATTTCTTGCACTGCGGAAGAACAAGAAAGGTGAGTTTCTCTATTATGGACGAAAAAACAACTATGGGACAGTCGCTCCGGAACATGGAGGACGAAGAGACCATTGATCTGATGGAACTGGCGCGCCTGCTGTGGGCTCATGCTGTGCAGATCGTGGCAGCAGCTGTTGCGGCAGCGCTGATCTGCCTGCTGGTGTGTATGTTTGCACTTACACCCAAGTATCAGGCTTCCATCAACATGATCGTGAACACCCGGCAGGACACGACTACTACCTTCACCAGTGATAACTTCAACTCGGCTAAGAACCTGATCAGCACCTATGCGGTCATCATCAAGGGCAACACCGTGCTGAACGAGGTCATTGATGAGCTGGATCTGGACATGACCTACGCCGAGCTGTACGACATGGTGGATGTTGCCGATGTGGACGCTACCCAGATCATGAAGATCACGGTCACCGATACGGATGCAGAGCGTGCGGGTGAGATCGCACAGACCATTGCGGACATCGTGCCCGACGTGCTGGTGGAAAAGGTGGAAGCCGGTTCCTGCAAGACGGTGAGCGATGTGTCTATCAACCCCAACAAGGTGTTCCCCCAGACCAAGAAGTACGTTGTGCTGGCTGGTCTGCTGGGCGCTGTGGTGGTGTGCGGCGTGCTGGTGCTGGCACATCTGCTGCATGATACCATTGTGGATGACGAAGATATTCAGAAGAAGCTCGGCCTGCCCGTGCTGGGCCTGATCCCGGAGGTGTAAGACGATGTGGAATCTGTTTGGTAAAAAGAAAAAAGAAGGTGAGCACCGCACCCTGCAGCTGATCACCGATAAAAAGATGCCCTTTGGCTATGTGGAGGCCTACAAGTCTTTGCGCACCAATCTGGACTTTATGGCAGGCTCCATGGACGTGCACACGCTGGCCATCACCAGTACCGTGCCGGAGGAATCCAAGAGCAATGTGGCGATCAATCTGGCGCTGACGCTGGCCGAAAGCGGCAAAAAGGTGGCGCTGGTGGATTGTGACCTGCGCAAGCCGGTGCTGCACCGCTATCTGAAGGCCGGTCACAATGTAAAGGGCGTTTCCAACGTGCTGTCCAACCAGTGCACGCTGGACGAGGCTTTGCAGGAGCTGAAGGAAATGAACTTGACTTTCCTGCCCGCAGGCACCCCGCCGCCGAACCCCTCCGAGATGCTGAGCCAGCCGCAGATGCAGGCTATGGTGGATACTCTGCGCCAGAAGTTCGATTTTGTCATCTTTGATGCACCCCCGGTGTCGGTGGTCACCGATGCAGCCGTCATCGGCCGCTATGTGGATGGCGCCATCTTTGTAGTGCGCTCCGACTACGCCCCCACCGATGCGGTGCGCGGCGCAGTGAAAAAGCTGCAGGATGCCGGTGTCCGGGTGCTGGGCAGCGTGCTGACCCGATACGACATGAAGAAGGCACTCAAGGGCTCCAGCTACGCATACAGCTATGCTTACAACTACAACTATGCCTACGGCAAGCAGGATGCCACTGCCGGTAAATAATAAGGAAGCATTGTTATGACCGATCTGCATTGTCACATTCTGCCCGGCATGGATGACGGCGCAAAGGATACGGCAGTCTCGCTGGAGCTGCTGCGCAGGGAATATGAGGATGGTGTGCGCAATATCGCGTTCACCAGCCACTTCAACAGCGAACGCACCACGGTAGAAGCCTTTACGGAAAAGCGGCAGACTGCCTTTGAACAGCTGACCGCCGCACTGGAAGGGCAGCCCATGCAGTTCGACTTCAAGCTGGGTGCAGAGGTGTTCTTCTCTCCCGGTCTGTGCGAGCTGGACACCCGGGCGCTGTGCATGGGGGACACCGCCTATCTGCTGCTGGAGTTTCCCACCACCCACAAGCCGCATTTTATTCGGCAGACCCTGTACAATTTGCAGCAGCAGGGCATCGTGCCGTTGATCGCGCATATCGAGCGCTACCCCTATGTGCTGGAGGATCCCACTCTATTGTACGACTGGGTAGCCGCCGGTGCCTATGCACAGATCAACGTGGGCGCCCTGCTGGAACCCAAGCTCTGCAAAAAGCTGTGCAAGTTCATCCAGTGGGGGCTGGTTCATGTCATCTCCACCGATACCCATTCCCCGGACAAGCGCCCGCCACACATGGCACAGGGCGTGCAGCAGCTGGAAAAGCTGCTGGGTAAGGAAACTGCTGCCCGCATCGTGCGCAACGGCGATGAGCTGTTCCACGATCAGGAGCTGGACGCTGTGACCCTGCATCAGCCCAAAAAGTTTTTGGGTAGATGGGTCTGATCCTATTACAAGGAGAAAACTGCCCGGGCGGAGGTGCACTCTGCCCGGGCAGCGGATTTTGGTATGAAGAAAAATAAGGTCCTGAAAATCGTATTGATCGTGCTGGGTGCGCTGGTGGTTCTGCTGGCAGCAGCAGTCCTTGGGGTGCTGTTCTATCTCCACAGTATGGCAGCCGGTCTGCCGGAAACCCTGCCGGATGCTCCGGCAGACAGTACACAGCTCACCTTGACGGATGAGGATCTGGATAAGCTGCTCAGCGGCGAGATCACGCTGGAAGAACTGACCGACGAAGCCGCTGCGTCCAACAGTGGGGAACAGGAAGCATCAGCCAGTGCTCCGCAGGAGGACGCGGGCGCTGCTTCGGCCCCGGAAGGTTCTTCTGCTTCTTCGGGGAGCGCTGCCTCCCGGACGGAGAGCAGCAGCACAGCGTCCTCCAGCAAGCAGGAGACTGCCGGTGCAGCCAATTCCGGTACAGAAAAACCGGCGTCCTCTTCCAGTAAACAGGAAGCCGCTTATGAAAAAGAGGTCAAGGCGTTGCTGCAGCAGCTGTACAGCGTTAAGGCGCGTGCCGAGGCAGAACTGAACGGCTGCATTGCCGGAGCAAAAGCAGAGTTCAAGTCGCTGCCGGAGTCTCAGCAAACACAGGCACACAAGGTCTCCATCGTACTGGCAAGAAGCGGCAGACTGTACGCGATGCAGGCATCCTACGATAAGGAAGTGGCGAGCATCGTCAGCCAGATGCGCGCCATTCTGACCGCCAACGGCCAGAGCACCGCATTGGCAGATCAGGCGATGGCCTCCTATAAAGCACAGAAGAGCGCCATGTACTCCCAGCTGACCGCAAAACTGTACTCCTGACCCGCAAAACGACCCATGACCACCCGCAGCACATCTCCCGGGCACCGACTGTGCCGGAGAAGGGGCTGCGGGTGATCTTTTTTTTGCCGTTTTTGCTGCAATATGGAGAAAAATACTAACGGTATGGATGGATGGTTCCGGGGCAGAGACACTGCTTTTTGCACCGACAGGGGAGGGCAGATTGTACGCACCAACGGAACAATCAACCCAAAAGCCGAAGAAGTAGCACTTTTACCTACAAATATACAGAAAATTTGTATAAAGTATAATATTTCGCTCATGTTTTGCTGAAATGAAGTGAATTTTTTTCATGTAAATTGACAAAATCCGTGGTTATCCTTATAATATATAGAGTGTTTCTCGGGTATGGACGATGGTGTTTATGCGACCGCAAGATGCCATCGTTTTATTATTCGCTTTTTCTGTCCGCGTGCCAAGGACAGACGTCCGCTATGTGTGAGGCTGGCAGACTGCGGGAAAGTATGGCTCGGCCTGAGAGCAAAAATAGTAATTCATTGATAGGATTGGAGTGGCATCAAACGATGGCAAAGTACATCATCAAGCGTGTCGCAATGGGTATCTTCAGTATCTTCATTGTGGCCACGGTTACCTTTTTTGTCATGAACCTGGTCCCCGGTGGCCCGTTCGTGGCAGAAAAGTCCATCAGTGCCGCTGCTCAGCAGGCTCTGGCCGAAAAGTATGGCCTGGATAAGCCGCTGGGTGTGCGGTACGTCAACTACATGGAGAGCCTTCTGCACGGCGATCTGGGTCTGAGCCTGCGTCAGCGCGGACGTACCGTGAACCAGATCATCGCCAGCAAGCTGCCGGTGTCCTGCCGTCTGGCAGGCATTGCAGTGGTTGTGGCTCTGTGCGTGGGCATCCCGCTGGGCTGCATTTCCGCTTACAACCGCGGCAAGTGGCTGGATAACGTTATTATCGTGTTTGCTACCTGCGGCATCGCGATCCCCAGCTTTATCTCCAGCGTGCTGCTTTTGTACCAGTTTGGTATGAACATGAAGGTGCTGCCCACCGTTGGCCTGAACAGCGCAGCCGCCTATATCATGCCGGTCACCGCACTGGCCATCTATCCCTCGGCTTATATCACCCGTCTGATGCGCTCCAGCCTGCTGGACGTCATGGGTCAGGACTATATGCGCACTGCCCGCGCAAAGGGCGTGTCCCAGTTCATGATCCTGTTCAAGCACGCACTGCGCAACGCCATCCTGCCTGTCATCACCTACGTCGGCCCCATGCTGGCCAGCCTGATGACCGGTTCTTTTGTGGTGGAAAAGATCTTCTCCGTGCCCGGTCTGGGCCGCGACTTCGTGTCTGCTATCACCAACCGTGACTACACCATGATCATGGGCACCACCATCCTGCTGTCCAGCATGGTCATCATTGCAAACGTGATCGTGGATATCCTTTATAAGATCATCGACCCGCGTATCAAACTGCAGTAAGAGAAAGGAGCGATTTTCATGGAAAACATTAAAAAGAATCCGCTCAGCCTGCAGCTCAACGCGGAGGATTTTCTGCCCGCCAGCAATGAGGAAAAGCAGAGCCTGGTGGTCATGCGCGAAAGCGTCAACTTCTGGAAGGACGGTATCCGCCGCCTGAAGAAGAACAAGATCGCCATGGTCAGCTTTGTGTTCATCATTGCCATTGCCATCTTTGCCTATCTGCTGCCCGCCGTCTGGCCTTACAGCTATTCCGAGCAGATGAAGGGCAGCAACAACCTGAAGCCCTTCGAATACTCTGCCTCCGAGCAGGCGCGTATCGACGCAGGCGAAAAGGTGTTCCCGCACATTCTGGGCACCGACCGTATGGGTCGTGACTTCGCTGTGCGTATCATGATGGGCACCCGCGTCAGCCTGTCCGTTGGTCTGATCGCTTCTGTGCTGGTGCTGATCATCGGCGCTACCTACGGTGCGGTTGCGGCCTTTGCCGGCGGCTGGGTGGACAATATCATGATGCGTATCACCGATATTCTGTACACCATCCCGGACATTCTGTTGATCATCCTGCTGGGCATGGCCCTGAAGGACCCGCTGGACAAGCTGTCCACCCAGCCCGGCTTCAAGTGGATGCAGACCCTTGGCCCCAACATGATCTCCATCTTCATCATCTTTGCTCTGCTGTACTGGGTCGGCATGGCACGTATCGTCCGCAGCCAGATCCTGATCCTGAAGGAGAGCGAGTACGTTACCGCTGCCCGCGCACTGGGCGCATCCAGCGGCCGTATCATCAAAAAGCATCTGCTCACCAACTGCATCGGTACCCTGATCGTTACCACCACCCTGCAGATCCCGGCTTCCATCTTTACTGAGAGCTACCTGAGCTTCATCGGTCTGGGTGTTGCAGCCCCGCTACCTTCTCTGGGTTCTCTGGCTACCGATGCCGTCAAGGGCATGAACACCTACCCCCATCTGCTGATCGCCCCCGCACTGATGATCAGCGTGATGATCCTTGTGTTCAACCTGTTCGGCGATGGCCTGCGCGATGCCTTTGACCCGAAGCTGAAGAATTGATGAGGTGAACAGAAATGAGCGAGAAAATTCTTGACATCAAAGAAGAACGCCTTTCTTTCTTCACCCCTGCGGGCGAAGTAAAGGCACTGAACGGCGTTTCCTTTACCATGAATCAGGGCGATGTTCTGGGCGTTGTGGGCGAGTCCGGCTCCGGTAAGTCGGTCACCGCCTACTCCGTTATGGGCCTGACCGCTTATCCCGGCAAGCTGGTGGGCGGCAAGGTGTGGTTCAACGGCCACGAGATCGAGAACATGAAGGAGAAGGACTTCCGCAAGATCCGCGGCAACGAGGTCTCCATCATCTTCCAGGACCCCATGACCAGCCTGAACCCGGTGTACACCATCGGCAACCAGATCGTGGAGGTCATCCGCCTGCACACCGATAAGAACAAGCAGGAGGCATGGGCACGCGCCAAGGAGCTGCTGGAGCTGGTTGGCATCAATGAGCCCGAGAAGCGTCTGAAGCAGTACCCCCACGAGCTGTCCGGCGGTATGCGCCAGCGTGTGATGATCGCCATTGCACTGGCCTGTGAGCCCAAACTGCTGATCGCTGACGAGCCCACCACCGCACTGGACGTGACCATTCAGGCGCAGATCCTTGAGCTGATGCAGGATCTGCGCAAGAAGCTGGGTATGAGCATCATCATGATCACCCACGATCTGGGTGTTGTGGCATCCATGTGCGAGAAGATCGCCGTCATGTACGCCGGCCACATTGTGGAGTACGGCACCACCGACGAGATCTTCTACCAGCCGGGTCACGAGTACACCAAGGGTCTGATCAACTCCATCCCCAAGCTGAACACCGCAGAGCACGAGCGCCTTGTGCCCATCGAGGGTACCCCTGTGGACCTGCTGAATCCGCCGGCAGGCTGCCCCTTTGCGCCCCGCTGCAAGAACTGCATGAAGATTTGTCTGAGCAAGATGCCCCCGCGCACCGAGCTCAGCGATACCCACTATACCTACTGCTGGCTGCAGCAGAAGGCTGCATTTGAGAAAGGGGAAAAGGCAGAATGAGTGAACACAAGACGCTGGTCGAAGTCCAGCACCTGCAGCAGTATTTCCCCGCCGGCGGTGTGGGCAAGAACCGCAAGTACGTTCAGGCTGTGGATGACGTAAGCTTTGCCATCCGCAAGGGCGAGACCCTTGGTCTGGTAGGTGAGTCCGGTTGTGGCAAGACCACCACCGGCCGCACCCTGCTGCGCCTGTACGAGCCCACCGGCGGTAAGATCTACTATGACGGCAACCTGCTGTTCGATAAGGACAACAAGATCGCAGTGGATATGCTGCCCTATCGCCGCCGTATGCAGATCGTTTTTCAGGATCCCTACGCAAGTCTGGATCCTCGCATGACCATTGGCGACATCGTGGGCGAGGGCATTGATATCCATCATCTGGCTGAGAACGAAAAGGACCGCCACGATAAGATCATCGCTCTGCTGGAGCGCGTTGGTCTGAACAGCGAGCACGCAAACCGCTACTGCCACGAGTTCTCCGGCGGTCAGCGTCAGCGCGTGGGCATTGCCCGTGCACTGGCTGTGAACCCCGAGTTCATCGTTTGTGACGAGCCTGTCTCTGCACTGGACGTTTCCATTCAGGCACAGGTCGTCAATATGTTCGAGGATCTGCAGCAGGAGATGGGTCTGACCTACC
>ERZ857480.97303-NODE-151106-length-10687-cov-5.0000_pt1 | contig 10687 bp, 12 predicted proteins | sample MGYA00519767_ERZ857480 | MGnify/ENA primary metagenome ERZ857480 (study PRJEB31778, sample SAMEA3449210) | human gut metagenome | biome: human gut; feature: human-associated habitat; material: faeces | place: United Kingdom | collected 2010/2012 ...
CCCTGCACACAAATGCATTCTGCTCCAGCTATCTCTGTTACGGCTTTTTGCCTTACCGCTTCTTCTTTTTCTATCAGCAGACGCTTTAATCCCTTTTTCTCCTTTTGCGAAGGCATACGGATCCCTCCCGGTAAGCTCTTACTGAGAATAAATATATTCGGTTAAAAAACCTCATATACATAACAGCAAAGGGGGCGGCTCAATAATGAAGCGAATTTTCCGAAGCATTCTGATTGGCACGGCAGTCTACGGCGTAATCTTTCTGCTTCTCTTTTTTTCTGAGGAAGTTACATCTGGTGTGCAAAAGGGAATCTCTGTCTGTTTGTCCCTTATGATTCCCAGCACTTTCCTCTTTTTAATTTTGACTGACGTTCTCTCAAAAAGCAGAGCAGGCGTATTGCTTGCGCGGCCGTTCTTCTTTCTGTCCAAATTGTTTCGGATTCGGCGGTGTGATGTGGACATCGTTGTGCTGAGCCTGATTGGCGGATACCCTGTCGGAGCGCGTATTTTAGCCGATCGTGTGAAATCCGGACAAATCGATAAAAAGAGCGCCTCACGCATGCTCGCTTTCTGTGTCAACAGCAGTCCGGCATTTTTATATACTGGAATCGGCATTTCTCTTTTTCACAGCGCGGCGGTCGGCTGTATCTTTCTGGCTTCCTCCTTATTTGCCTGTCTGATAACCGGCGCCGTTTCCAGAATCGGCGCCTTTTATCCGGAGGCAGACAACACAGCATCCAATGCGAAAGCGAAAATATCTCCTTCTGTAATGCTCTTTTCCGCTGTGAAAAAAGGCGTGCAGTCCATGGCGCTGATCTGCGGATTTGTTGTCCTCTTTTCCGCCTGCATGCCTCTTTTCTCTACTTTTCTTTCCCGCTTTCTGCCGCAGGAGGCCGCAGCCTGCATCTGCGGACTTTTAGAGGTCTGTACAGGCTGCGCCTCGCTTTTCTCCTCCGGATATCAAAATCCGATAGCTGCGGCGATGCTGTTTTCCTCTTTCGGCGGCGTCTGCGTTTTTTTACAAATTGGCGCGATGCTTCATGGCAGCGGCGTTTCCATGCGCCCGTTACTGCTTTGGCGCGCCTTTTACAGTGCTGCGGCAACCGGTCTGACTGTTTTTTTGAGCCGTTTTCTTCCTCCGGATACTCTTTCGGCGTTTTCTGCCTTTTCCGATACGCAGCCTGTGCGTTCTTCCGTCTCTCCCGCAGCGGTCTGTGCGCTCTTATGCTGCATGATCTTGCTATTGTTTTTTTCTGTGCATCCTGCTACAATAAAAATAAAAGAAAAGTCATCGTATGGCAAACGCAGACAAGAGGCGGGATCAAAATGAAGCAAAAGTTATTTGGCAAAAACATCGAACCAGCATGCGGGTATTGTGAAAATGGAAAGCTGACGGCGGACGGACTGAACGTATTGTGCAAGCGCAAGGGCGTCTGTGCGCCTTATGACAGTTGCTCTAAATTTGTTTACGCCCCGCTCAAACGAATCCCCAAACGCGCACCGCAACTGCTTACCTATGAAAAGGAAGATTTTTCCCTGTAGTCATTCGAGCCCGGGATAAGGCTGTTAGGAAGAGACCTGATACGTTTGCTTGAAGAATGCATAGAAAGAGTCCCTTTATTCCTGAAAAAATTTTTTTACAACACGCCTATACGTATCAAAATGATATTACGGTACACGTCAAAAGCCGGAAAGCCCGCTGTTTATGCGGCTTTCCGGCTTTCTGTCTATTATTTAAATTCTACTATCGTAACGCCGGTTTCGCCTTCGCCGTACACGCCCAAACGGAAGGTTCTCACCTGCTTGCACTGCCGCAGATATTTATGCACCGCCGCACGGAGCGCACCCGTCCCTTTTCCGTGAATCACTGTCACCTGACTTACGTTCGACAACAGACTTTTATTCACAAACATATCCAGCTCCATGATTGCTTCTTCGACGGTCTGCCCGCGCAAATCAAGTTCGAGCATGCCGCGCGCCGTTGTATTGTCCTTAGTCGAGGAAATGGTGCGCATCGATTTTCCTGCCGGCGCTTTGCTTCGCTGCTTTTTTGCGTCGAGCAGCCGCAGATTTTCAACTGGTACGCGCGACTTAATCATCCCTGTCTGCACCAGCACCTCGCCCGTCTTCCCCGGCTCCTGCAACACAGTACCGGTCTTATCAATATCCACAATCAAAACAGGATCGCCTTTTTTCAGCGGGCGCGGCAGAACATAGTCCTCGTTTGTGCGGACTACGACTGGATTGGCCTTGTCATGCAGGCGGTCGAGCTTTCCGCGCATCTGTGACTTTACCTCGCCGACACGCCGCGAAAAATCCTCTTTGTCCTTCTGCTTTCTGAGTTTATCCAGCTCATCCATTAAAAGATTTGCGTCCATCCGCACGGATTCGACAATTTGACGCGCCTCCTGCCGTGCTTTTTCAATGATACGCTCCTTGTCGTCAATCGCCGTCTGGTTCGCATTGCGAAGCGCATCCTTTTCCTCGGCAAGCTCTCTTGCCTGTCTTGCAAGCTCAGCAGTTTTTTCTTCAAAATCCTGGCGTGCGGACTCCAGTCCGTCAATCACATCCTCAAAGCTCTGCTTGTCGCTTGCCACATAGGAGGCCGCGCGGGACAAAACCTCCTCCGGAATGCCGATGCGCTTTGAAATCTCAAATGCATTGGAGCGTCCCGGCGTTCCAATCAGCAAACGATACGTCGGCCGGAGCGTTTTCACATCAAATTCGCAGGAAGCATTTTTCACGCCCTCCGTTTCGAGCGCATAGACCTTTAGCTCCGCATAATGCGTTGTAGCGGCGACAATTGCTCTTTTCTCGCGGAACTGCTCCAGTATCGACATGGCAAGTGCAGCCCCTTCCACCGGATCGGTGCCGGAACCAAGCTCGTCAACCAGAATCAGGCTGTGTTCGTCCGCATTTTTCAGTATGGACGCAATATTTGTCATGTGCGCGGAGAAGGTTGAAAGATTCTGCGCAATGCTCTGCTCATCGCCAATATCGACCAGCACTTTTTTGAATACGGTAATCGTGCTGTTGTCCGAAACCGGAATCAGCAGACCGCACATCGTCATCAGCGTCAAAAGGCCGATCGTTTTGAGCGTAACCGTCTTTCCGCCTGTATTCGGGCCGGTTACAACGAGCGAGGTATAGTCCTCTCCAAGCGTCAGACTGACCGGCACTACTTTATCTCTGTCAATCAGCGGATGCCGCGCTTTATTCAGCCGAATTATCCCGCTGTCGGTAATCTGCGGCATAACCGCGTTCATCCGTTCCGCAAGCCGCGCCTTTGCAAAATAGATGTTGAGCGTAATCAGCGTCTCAAAGTCAGACGAAATCAATCCCGCCTGTGCGCCGCATTCAGCGGAAATTTCCTGTAAAATCCGTTCGATTTCCGCTTTTTCCTTTGCCTTTAATACGCGGATGTCGTTGTTCGCCTCCACAACAGACATCGGCTCGATGAACAACGTCGCGCCGCTTGAAGAGGTATCATGTACAAGACCGCTGACCGCGCTTTTATACTCTGCTTTAACCGGTACGACATACCGTCCGTCACGCATCGTCACGATATTCTCCTGTAAGGCCTTCTGATAGCTTGCAGAGCGAATCATCTTGTCGAGCGTTTCACGGATCCGGCTGCCGATCGAACGGATTTTCCTGCGGATCGAATACAGCTCATCGCTTGCCGTATCTGCAATTTCTTCTTCCGAAACAAAAACCTCGGAAATGCGTTTTTCAATCGTCTTGTTCGCCGTCAGTTGTCCGAACACTGGCTTTAAGCTGTTCTGCATATTGGCGCACTGCGCATACCAGTCCAAAAGAAGCCTTGTCTGCCGCAGAACAGACGCAATGTTTAAAAGCGCAAAAGGCGTTAAGATGCCGCCTACCTGCGCCAGCTTTAGATGCTCCGTTGGATCGTCCATCCTGCCAAATGAGGGCGTACCAAAATGCGCGGCCAGCATAAACGCATCGTTTGTTTTAGCTGTCTCGTCCTGAACAATTCGCAGATTGTCGCTCGGTTTGATTTGCATAACGCGGATTTTTGCCGCTTCGCAGCAGGTAAGCTCCGCAAGCTGCTCAAGGATTTTGTCGAGTTCCAAAATCTGGATATATTTCTCTTGGATCATATCGTTCCTCTCTAAGTACCTAACGGATAACAAGGGATCAGCCGCTGTTTTCAGGATGTTCTGTCTCTGCGTCAGATCCCATAACGTATGTTTTCAAGCCGCGGATGATTTACTGCTGTCATCGCAGCTCCTGTTCTTTCTTTTCGGGTGTCTCGTGGGAATGCTCTCTGCCATACATGGTGTCGAATAAATGCAGGGATTTGAAATCCGCCTCCGTATGAAGCGCAGTATAGATACGCGCCGTATCGTACAGCATGGTCGCCGCACGGTCGGAGAGCCGGAAAGAAAAAATTTTCTGCGCATCTGTAAAAACAATATGCCGCATTGCGGACAAAACCGCCGGAGAAAGCGGAACTGTAAGCTTTTCTTCGTCATAATAATCGGACAGCGGATAGCACTTTTGACAGCACAAAACGCCGTCCAGCGGCAGAAACAGCATATCCGCCGACTCGTAGGCATTGCATTCTGCACAGCACACAAGATTCGGCATAAATCCGGATGCCGAGAGCGCACGCAGTTCAAATACAGGACGCAGATGCTCCATGGAATACCTGTCCGATTCAAGCAAATGGCAGGTGTTCAGAATAAGCCGCAGAAGCTCTTCTCCGTTTTCAGCCGTAGGCGACAAAAACGCGCACAGCTCGGCAAAATACCCCGCCAGCGAAAGCTTCACAACGTCCAACCGCAGATCGTAGAATGAACGGATACTTTCCGCTGTGTCTGCAATGTAGTAGGCGGCTTTCCCCTTATACAGGCAGAAGGAGCTATAATTCAAAACCTGTGTCGGCGCTGTAAGCGGGTTTTTCGGCGAACGGCTCCGTCTGGCGCAGATCTCTATCAAGCCCATATCCTGTGTTAAAACCGTCACAATGCGATCGTTTTCACCGATATTCCGCTGTTTTAAAATGATGCCGTTCGTCTTCAGCTGCACCGCCTGTTCCCTCCGTGCGCATATCGCGGACACCCTGCGTATAGGCAAGATAATCCGCCACTTTTCCGGTTTGTGTAAACCGCTCCCATAACAACGCCTGCTTGTCTTTCATAAAAATGCCCTCCGGTACAACAGTGATGTTCTTACTCTGCGCACCGAAGGGGCAGTTATGAGTGGAAAGTATTACTTTTTCACAGCAGAAAAAATAACACGCCCCGTTTTTCCGCATTCATAAAGCGGAAAATCAGGCTTATTGATCGTCGGATAAACCGAAATTGCGGATTGCGCTGTCCTGGTTCCGCCAGCCTTCCTGTACTTTTACCCAGCACTTTAAATTGACATGCGTATCCAAAAACGTCTCCAAATCGGCGCGTGCAGCCGTCGCAATGCGCTTTAAACACTGCCCGCCCTTTCCGATAATCATACCTTTATGGCTTGCTTTTTCACAATAAATCGTCGCTTCAATATCGATAATATTCTGATCCTCGCGCTCGCGCATGCGTTCGATCAAAACCGCTGTACCGTGCGGAATCTCCTGCTGTAAATTGAGCAGAAGCTTTTCCCGGATAATTTCCGCGGCAATGACGCGCTCCGGCTGATCGGTCAGCGTGTCGTCCGGAAAATAATGCTCGCCCTCTTCGGACAAACCGTCCAATTCATCCAGCAGCGCGTCCAGACCCTCTTTTTTTAAAACGCTCACCGGTACCACTGCGTCAAACGTATGCAGTGCGCAAAGCTCTGTAATTCGTCTTACAACAACTGCTTTATCTGTATAAAGATCAATTTTATTGATTACCAGAATGCACGGAAGCCCTGACGCTTTGATGTTTTCCAGAAGCTGCAATTCCGGCTCAGTCAGCCGTCCCTCCGGCTCTACAACCAAAACGACAATGTCCACGTCCTTGATAGAAGAGGTAACCACGCGCCGCATGTTGTCCGAAAGTTTTGTTTTTGCCTTATGGAAGCCCGGCGTATCCAAAAAGACAAACTGCGTATTGTCTCTTGTCAGAACCCCCATAATTCGTGTACGGGTTGTCTGCGGCTTGCTTGTAACGATGGCAATTTTCTCGCCCAGCAGCTCGTTCAGAATAGAAGATTTTCCTACGTTCGGTTTGCCTACGATAGCGACAAAAGCCGCCTTGGAAACAGAATGACTCAATCCTTTTTCTCCTTTTTTTCTAAAACCGAAAATTTCTTTTCCGGCGTTGGCAGCACAAAAATAAAACAAAATGCGCCGAATATCAGTACGGCGAATACGCTCCCCCATAAAGGCGAAGTAAAAATGCGGCGTACAGCCACACCGAAACGCGGCTGCTGAAAGAACAGCATACATCCGCAGACAGCGCTTGCCGCAGCCGCAAGAAGAACCGCACCCGCAGCCGCATCCTTCGCAATTCTTATTAAGGGATGACGCTCGCCCGTCAGCTTGTCAGACAGCGCCTCTACCGCAGTATTGACGCATTCCAGCGCCGTTACCAGTCCGAAGCAGAGCATAACCGCCGCAAACTCTGCCGCTGTCGGAACAAAAAAACAGCACCAATATAAAACCAGTATTACCGCCATGCAGTGAAAGCGCATATTCCGCTCGCGATAGATACAGCTTCCGATACCGCGAAGCGCGTAAGAAAAGCCGCGGATAAATTTTTTTATTGCTTTTATCACAGCTTACACAACATAGCTGCCGTTGCGGGAAAGTCCAAGTTCCTGTAAAACAGCCTCTTCCTTTTCGCGCATCTGTCTTGCCGGAAGGCCGCCCGCTTCATGGTCATATCCGAGAAGATGAAACATCGAGTGTACCGTCAAAAAGCCGATTTCCCTCTGAATTGTGTGCCCGTAAAGCTGCGCCTGCTCAAAGGCCTTTTCTGCGGAAATAACAATATCGCCAAGCATATATGCGCCGGTGTCCTCATTTTTGTCCCAGCTTCCGTTTTCGCCCAATGGAAAAGACAAAACATCTGTCGGCGCATCCTTTTCACGATACTGCTGATTGAGCGCACGGATCTCGTCATTCGAAATAAAGGAAACACTGACCTCGGCACTGCCCTGAAAGTTCTCAAACGCAAGCACTGCATGACAGCAGCGCCGAATCAAAAGCCGGATTCCGGAGGGAATTTTCACTTCCTTCTGTCTGTTACTGATGAGCACCTTCAATTTGTCCACGATCATTTCTCTCCCTTTTTCTCAAATTTGGCATATGCCTTAATAATCTCCTGAACAATGCGATTGCGCACAACGTCGCGCTCATTAAAGCGGATTGTCTCAATTCCCTCCACCCGTTCTAAAACGCGCATTGCGTCGATCAATCCGGATTTTTTCGGATCCGCAAGATCAATCTGCGTAATATCGCCGGTAATAACAGCCTTAGAATTGGAACCAAGGCGCGTTAAAAACATTTTCATCTGTTCGCGCGTCGTATTCTGCGCCTCATCCAAAATAATAAAGGAATCGTCGAGCGTCCTGCCGCGCATGTAAGCAAGCGGCGCAACTTCAATAATACCGCGCTCCTGTTGTCTTGCAAAAGATTCCGCGCCGAACATATCAAACAGCGCGTCATAGAGCGGCCGCAGATACGGATCAACCTTCATCTGCAAATCCCCGGGCAGGAAGCCGAGTTTTTCTCCCGCTTCCACCGCAGGGCGCGTCAGGATAATGCGGCTGATTTCCTGTGCACGGAAAGCGCGCACCGCCATCGCTACAGCAAGATATGTTTTGCCCGTACCGGCAGGACCTACGCCCAGCACCACTGTGTTGTTCCGAATGCTTTCAATATACCGCTTTTGTCCAAGCGTTTTCGGCCGGATCGGCTTTCCCGCCGCCGTAACGCAGATACAACTGTCTGAAAGCGACCTTGCATGCTCAATCTCATCTTCTTTTGCAAGAGAAATCAAATACCGAATCGCCTGATCGGTAATATTTTCTCCGCCCTTCGCCATTTCAAAGAGCGCATCAAGCGTTTTACACGCTTTATTGATTTGATCCGGTTCGCCGGAGACTTTGACCTCCGTATCCCGGTTTAAAATCTGAACGCCAAATTCCTTTTCCAGCAGGCGAACATTCTCATCATACGATCCGAACACAGCCAAAAGCGCATCTGCTGAATCATAAGAAAGCAGTTTTTCCGCCATTCTTCTCCCTTCCTCCGGCTTTTTTCCGGAATCTCCGCATTGATTTTACTGTATAAAATAAAATTTCCAGACACTTTTTCACAAATAATACGTATTATTTGTCCGGTTCTTCTCTATTTTTTGATTTCTTTTATTATAGCACGAACACATTCTCTTGGCAAGCGTTTATTCTGTATAAATCACACAGTATTTTATCCGAAAAATCTACATATTAATCAAAACACACAAAACTAAATTTATTCAAAAAACGTCCCGTCAGGCATAATCGCTTGGCGGGACGAAATTAGCTTTATAGCATATCTTTCATAGATACACCATGCAATACTTTTTGATAGGCAAAGCTGGACATCCGGAAAGAATTGCATGGCTTTTATCATCTTTCTGCGTCTTCGCTGCAACATTTGCGGTAAACAAGAACAGTTCCAGAGGTTCCGTCATTTCTTGTAATCGCATTTGCAAAACGCGCCGAAAAGGAAAATCCGCATTTTTCAAGCACGCGCACAGACCGTATGTTTTCCTCAAATAACTGCGCATAAAAAGAACGAAATCCGATTTCCCTTGTTCCGAATTCCAATATGGCGGAAAGCGCTTCCGAAGCAAGTCCCTTTCCCCAAAAACGCCTCGAAAGCGTATAGCCAACTTCGGCCTCCTGTTTTGCTTCATCAAATGTCACAAAGCTGATAGAACCAATCGGCTGTTTCCAACCATTCGGCACCATAGCCCCATGATAGGATTTTTTTCGTCCGTGATAGCACCAGCTTTCCAGTACCTGACGGGTAATTACCACACTTGAGTGGGCTTTTCCCCGCATATAACGCGCCACCTCCGGATCACTCGCCCAGTTTTCATACATCGCCCAATCATCCCGCAGTGTAAATGCGCGCAATATCATCCGTTCGGTACGCAGCGTCGTACTGCCTTTGTGTCGCAGCCTGTCCATCCCAAAGCCTCCTAATCCGAAGCGTATTTTTGCAGATTGTTTCATCCAGCAAAAAGAACAGCGGCAGATTGCCGCTGTTCCCGTTTTCTTATTCGTCTTCGTCGGGATTCTCCCAGTTATGCCATACTTCCTGTACATCGTCATTGTCCTCAAGTGCTTCCAACAGACGGTTCATTTTGGTACGCACCTCCGGATCGTCAATCGCCGTATAAGTAGACGGAACCTGTTCCACCTGCGCAGAGGCAAAAGCATAACCCATCCCCTCCAGCGCATCGCGTACCTCCGAAAAGGTAGACGGATCGGTTACAACTTCAACTGCATCGTCTGAAAAGGTAAAATCGTCCGCGCCTGCCGTCATCACATCATCCATAACCTTTTCTTCGTCGAGGCCGTCGTTTTCAATGACAATAATGCCCTTCTGACTGAACATGAAAGAGACACAGCCAGGCTGTCCCATATTTCCGCCGAATTTGTCAAAATAATGGCGGACGTCGCCTGCTGTACGATTGCGGTTATCCGTCAGCGTTTCCACAATGACGGCAATCCCGCTCGGACCATATCCCTCGTACACAACAGATTCATAGTTATTCTTCTCGCCGTCGCCTGCCGCCTTTTTTATAATGCGGTCGATGTTATCATTTGGCACGTTGTTCTGCTTTGCCTTCTGAATCAAATCACGCAGCTTGGCATTGGCGGCCGGATCGGGGCCCCCCTCTTTCACGCAGACAGCAATTTCTCTGCCTATTTTCGTAAAGACTTTCGCACGGGCCGCATCATTCGCACCCTTTTTGCGTTTAATCGTACTCCATTTCGAATGTCCGGACATCTTGTTTCAAACCTTTCTTCAGTAAAAGTTATAATTAACCAGTTATACTGTTCTGATAAGCGGGCAAACTATTTCCGAAAACGAGGTGAAAAAGTATGCGCAGCAAGAACAATGAACCGATTCAATACAAAGATTCTTTCTCCGACAGCTATGAGCTTACGCCGGAGGATCCCATTTCGGGCCGTCCGACCGCAAATAAGCGCAATCAGACAACAAACCGTAAAAACGGATCTGCACAGCAGAAAAAGAACGGACAGGAAAACTGCTGAAACCGCCATTTTCTGCACACGCCGCCGGAGAACTCCGGCGGCTTTTTTCTGTGGCAGGACGCAAAAACCTACACAAGTTCTTCAAAGCCCTCGCCGACAATTTCAGACGCACTGGTCATAATGACAAACGCATCAGGATCAACCTCTCTGATAATCCGGCGCAAACGGTAATACTCTGTCTGCCGCACCGCAACCATGATGGTCGGACGTTCCTCTTTTGTATAAGAGCCATACGACTTTAACACCGTCGCGCCTCTGTCCAATTCAGAGTGGATACGCCTGCAAATATCGCCGGTTTTCTTTGAGACAATATAAATCATCTTGCAGACATTCATTCCGTATAAAACGGCATCCAGCGCCACGGCCGTTATATACAGGCAGATCAAGGCATAAAACGCCGGCTCAATGCTGCCGTATGCCGCAATGGAAAGCGTTACAATGACCAAATCTGTGGCAAACTGAACCTGTCCCA
>ERZ857480.16660-NODE-25530-length-10660-cov-6.0000_pt1 | contig 10660 bp, 7 predicted proteins | sample MGYA00519767_ERZ857480 | MGnify/ENA primary metagenome ERZ857480 (study PRJEB31778, sample SAMEA3449210) | human gut metagenome | biome: human gut; feature: human-associated habitat; material: faeces | place: United Kingdom | collected 2010/2012 ...
ACCTGTTCCATAAAAACGCTCCTTTTACCAAAAGCTCTTTATTCTCTGCTTTCCTTATTTATTAGTATCATAACACGCCGGCGCTTTCCATACAAGAAAAAGTTTTCTTCATAAATCCGTTGACAACGGGGGATTTATATGGCAGAATAACGGCAAAGTCATCCGTATCTTTTGGAAAGGAACGTGTCATCATGCCAAAGCCCTATATTTTTGCAGGCTATACCGTCGCTTCCGGCCTGCCAAGCATCACAGAAAGCCAGGCGAAGCGTCTCACCCATCTAAACGTTGCCTTCGGCATTGTTAAAGACAAGCGGATTTCCGTTGAAGCCATTGAATACTATTTTCGTTTCATCCCGCGGCTTCGCGCATACAATCCGGATTTAAACATTTTGCTTTCAACCGGCGGCGGAAACCAGATCGGTCACGGCGAGGCAACCGCCGATCCTGAATCGCTTGCCGCCTTTGTAGAATCCACCATGGACGTTGTGCGGAAATACAACTTTGACGGTATTGACTGTGATTGGGAATTTCCGGGCTATTACGGCAATAAAGAAGAAAAATATCAGCACACGGCGCTGCTCGCCTCCTATCGAAAAGAGCTCGACCAGTACGCGGAGGAGCGCGGCAGGAAATGCTGGCTTACCATTGCGGCGGCAGCCGGACAGTGGTTTTTAGACGACGTGGAGATGGAAAAGATTCATCCGCTTCTCGACTTTATGAACCTGATGACGTACGATCTGCGCGGATGGGCACAGCCGACCGGCCACCACACCAATCTATATGAACCGGAAAACGCACCGATTCAATTCAGCACGCAGGAGGGCGTCGAGCTCTTGCTGAACGCAGGTGTTCCGGCTCAAAAAATCGTGATCGGCGCGGCGTTTTATTCCAGGCGCTGGGACGGCGTAAAATCGTCCGAAAATCACGGACTGCATCAGGAGGCTGAGACCGACGGCGGATTCGGCCCCAACTATACGGAAATTGCACTGATCTATGAAAAAAGCCCATCCTTTGTCAAATATTTCGATGAAACCGCAAAAGCGCCGTGGCTCTTTGACGGATACTCCTTCATCTCCTACGATGATCCGATGTCGCTTCATTATAAAGCGGAATATGTCAGAAAGCAGGGACTCGGCGGTATGATGTACTGGCAGCACACGTCAGACGCGACCGGAACGCTGTTTGATGCGATTTACGAGGGTTTATTCCTGTAAACCTTTGCATTCTTAAAAAAACGTGATATACTAAGCAGGTGCAGAACAATTCTCTGCACCTGCTTTTTTATTGAAGGGATTATCGAAGAAAACGTTTCTTCGCTTATATTTGCACATAAAGGAGACTCACGATATGGACAGCATCCGCACGTTTACCGATCAGGAGATCGACGCATTTGTTACCGCTCAAAGCAAGGGGCACTTTATGCAGTCGCCGCGCTGGGGAAAAGTGAAAAGCGAATGGAGAAGCAGAGTCCTTGTCAGTACAGATCAGAACGGCGAAATTCGCGGCACGCTGCACGTTTTGATGCGGAAAACGCCGGTATTCGGCTATTCTTTGATGTATGCGCCGCGCGGCCCGGTCTGCGATATTCACGACGAAAAAACAATCGGCGACTTAATCGCGCAGGCAAAGGCGCTCTGCAAAAAGGAGCGCTGCTATGAGCTGAAAATCGACCCAGACGTGCCGATTGCCGACACGGCTTTTTCCAATCTGATGAAAAAGCAGGGGTTCCGGATCGATACCACGCTGACAGGATTTGCGGGCGCACAGCCGCACTTTGTGTTCCGTTTAAACATCAAGGATCGTACAGAAGACGACATCATGATGGGATTTGAAAAACAGACGCGCAAAAATGTGCGCCGCGCGGTGAAATATGGTATCACCACGAGAATTGGAACGCGCGGGGATATTCCGATCCTCTATGAGATGGTGGAGGAAACCTCAAGAAGGCAGGGATTTGCACATCGTCCGATCGAGTATTTCTACCGGATGTACGATGCGTTTGCCCCCGACTATCTGCGGCTTTATATTATGGAATTTGAAGGCGAGGTCTGCTGCGCAAGCTTCGTCATGAACTACGGCAACAAGGTCTGGTCGGTTTACAGCGGTACAAGCGACAATCACCGTGAAAAGAAGGCGACCTTCTTAATGCGGATGGAGCAGATCCGCTGGGGCTTAGAGCGCGGCTGTGAAATCTACGATCTGATGGGCGTGCCGGGCGAGGTGCCGGAGGATCATCCGCTCTATGGACTCTATGCGGTGAAAAAAGGATTCGGCGGCGAGCTGACCGAATTTGCCGGAGAGATGGACTTGATTACGAATCCGTTTATTTACTTCCTTGCGGAAAACGGCGAGAAGTTTGTCCGCTTCGTCCGCCGCACGGTGAAAACTGCCGGACGGAAGAAAAGGTGAATCGAAATCCGCCGGTAAACGGTATCTAAGCGAGCCATACCGCTTTCGTTGTTCTTTCCTAAAATAAAGAAATGATATTTTAAGACAGCTTTCTTCCAAAGAAAAAATCCCCCGATCGTCATCGGGGGATTTTTGCATATCGACATTTCGGACGGTCTAACTGCCGTGTTTGTCTTTCAACCTTGCATTACCCGCCTTTGCTTTTTCGTTCGCCGAGCGCCCTTTTCAGCTTTTCAAGCGCTTCCGGATACCGCGTCTGACGCATGTGCGGAAACGCCCGCAGCATACGCCGCTCGAAAAAGCGGGGGTTTTCCCTGCCGTCCACACCCTTCTCTTTCAGTCGGGAGAGCCGGTCGGAAACCTGTTCCTTACGCTCCTCCACCTGCTTTTGCAGCTCTTCGCCAAACCGCTTCGTGTTTTCAGAAAGCTCCGCACGCAACGATTCCGCCTTGGCGTAAAGTTCCTCTGCGACGGCCTGTATCTGTTTTAAGCGTCCGTTCATCTTGAGGATTGTATAGACCGTCAAAACCAGATCGGCAATCAAAACGCCGATCAGAACGCCGGTTATCAGAATCATCCATTCTGCCGGAACTGCCGTAACACGGCTGCTGAAATGAGGATGAATCCAAAACACTGTAACAACCGCCATTACGCCGAACAGCAGTGAATTCTTCAGGCAGACCCGCCCGTTTATGTTTAAAAACCGCGCAGAATAATCCCACAGCTTTAAATGGAACAGCATTTCAAGAAGCCATCCTGTAATATATTCAAGCGCGCTTGTCAAAATCATGCCAGCCAAAAAGGTGAGCACAATATTTTTAGAGAACGGCTGCATCGCGAACACAACAATCAGCGCGCCAAAGCCATATACCGGGCAAAGAGGTCCGTTCAAAAAGCCGCGGTTTACAAAATGTCGGCTGCCGACCGAGCAATAAATCGTCTCGCAAACCCATCCCAAAAAGCTGTAAATAAAAAACAAAAGGATATTCTGCAAAACCAGAATCAGCATTTCGTCTCCTCCTGCCCCGCGGCAAGCTCCTCTCTTGCAATGCTCAGCATCAGTTTTATGCGGTTTTCCTGATTGACGCGCGTAGCACCCGCGTCGTAATCAATGGCAACGATATTCGCCTTCGGATTGCGTTCCTTGATACGCCGGATCATCCCCTTGCCGCAGATATGATTCGGCAGGCACCCAAACGGCTGGGTGCATACAATGTTCTCATAGCCCATCTCCGCAAGCTCAAGCATTTCGGCCGTCAGCAGCCAGCCTTCGCCCATTTTATCGCCATAGCCGATTACGCCCTTTACAAGCGATTTCGTATGGCTGTATGAGGAGGGCGGCACATACTGCGACGCTTTTTTTACCGCATCAATCAGAATCGTCTCAAGCTCGGTGCAGTAGCGCATCAGCCTGTGAACGACCGCAAATTTAACCGCGCTGCCGCCGTAAAGCTTGATGTCTTCGAGCCGGTTGTCAATTTTAAATAATGCAAACGCCAAAATACCCGGCAGATTTACCTCGCAGTCCTGTGAAGCGAGGAATCCCTCCAAATCATTGTTTCCAAGACTTGCATATTTGACATAAATCTCGCCTACCACGCCGACCTTCACCTTCGGCACGCGGCGCACCTCAACAGCAGAAAAGTCCGCGACGATCCGGTTCAAATTTGCGGCAATATCCTTTTTGGAACAGCCGTCGCCTTTGTTTAGCTGTCTGGTGAGGATTTCTGTCCACTTATCGACAATCTTTTGCGAATCGCCCGGCGTTGCTTCATAGGGCTTTGTCTGGTTGTGCAGAAGCATCAGCGCATCCCCGTAGACGATGGCGCCCGCTGCGCGCCGGATAATCGGCAGCGTGATTTTAAAGCCCGGATTTTTTTCCATACCGGAGAGATTCACCGACACGACCGGGATATGTTCAAAACCCGCTTTTTTGAGCGCCTTCCGCAAAAGATGAATGTAATTCGACGCGCGGCAGCCGCCGCCTGTCTGAGTAATAAGCAGCGCTACCTTATCAAGATCATATTTGCCGCTTTTTAAAGCGTCTATCAATTGTCCGATGACCAGAATCGCCGGATAGCAGGTGTCGTTGTGGACATATTTTAAACCGGTCTGTGCAATCTCCGGGCCGGAGCTTGTCAAAAGCTCCGCCTTATATCCGAAATGGCGGAACACATTACCCAGAATATTGAAATGGATCGGCGCCATCATTGGGAAAAGAAGCGTATAGTCCTTTTTCATCTCCTTTGTGAACAGAAGCCTGCCCGTCTTGTCATAAATAAGCTTTGCCATGTGGTCTCGCCTCCTTATTCCCGTCCGACCGCCGCAAACAGACTGCGCAGACGGATCTTCACTGCGCCGAGGTTTGTGATTTCGTCTATTTTAATCTGTGTGTAAATCTTTCCTGCACGCTCCAGAATGTCGCGCACCTCATCTGTGGTAATCGCATCCACACCGCAGCCAAACGAAACAAGCTGCACAAGCTCCATATCCTTCTGCGTAGAAACGTACCGCGCCGCGGCATACAGTCTGGAATGATATGTCCACTGATTCAAAACGTTTACGCGGAATTTCTTTACGCGGCCGCTTACCACATCCTCTGAAATGATTGCCGCGCCAAAGCTTGCGATCAGCTTATCGATGCCGTGATTGATCTCCGGATCCACGTGATAGGGTCTGCCCGACAAAACAATGATCTCGCGGTTTTCCCTCCGCGCCTGCTCGATAATCTCCTCGCCGCGGGCACGCACTCTTTCGAGATAACTGTCGTATTCTTTATATGCGGCTTTCGCGGCAAGTACCACTTCGTGCAGAAGAATCCCCTTAAAATATTGGCTCAGCACGCCGTGCATCTTAACGGGGAAATCCTTTCGGCGATGGATGCCGACATAGTCCTTTATAAAGGTTCGGTCGCGGAGTCCCATCATATTCGCGCCGATTACCTCCGGATAGTAGGCGACAACCGGACAATTGTAGTGATTGTCGCCCAGACCTTCGTCCAGATTATACGACATACACGGGTAAAAGACCGTATCCACGCCCTCGTCAATCAGTGCCTGCACATGACCGTGCATCAGCTTTGCCGGATAGCAGACCGTATCCGACGGAATGGTCTGCTGCCCTCGCGCATAAAGCTTTCTGCTTGACACAGGCGAGGTTTTTACGCCGAAGCCGAGCGCGGTGAAAAAGGTATGCCAGAACGGATAGAGCTCATACATGTTAAGCCCCATCGGAATACCGATCGTGCCTCGCCGTCCCTCCGTCTCCTTGTAGGAGGACAGCAGCTCGCGCTTATAAGCGTAAATATTCAGCGCGTCGGATCCCGCCGCCTTGGTGACTGGGCGCTCACAGCGGTTGCCGCCGATGAAGCGCCGTCCGCCGTCAAAGGTGTTGACCGTCAGGCGGCAGTGATTGCTGCACAGCCCGCAGGATACCACCTTGATTTCATGCGTAAAGTGTGAAAGCCCTTCCGCGGTAATGATGCCGCTCTGCGTTTTTCCTTTTGACTTGGCATAAAGGGCCGCGCCGTATGCGCCCATTAGCCCCGATATATCCGGACGGACAACCTCCGTGCCGATTTCCTGCTCGAACGCGCGCAGAACCGCATCGTTTAAAAAAGTTCCGCCCTGCACGACAATACGTTTTCCGAGCTCGCCGGGCGAAGAGGCACGGATCACCTTATACAATGCATTTTTTACGACAGAAATGGAGAGACCTGCTGAAATATCCTCGATTGTGGCGCCGTCCTTTTGCGCCTGTTTTACGGAAGAATTCATGAATACCGTGCAGCGCGAACCGAGATTTACCGGCTGCTTTGCAAGCAAGCCCATTTGAGAGAAGTCCTCCACCGAATAGTGAAGCGCATTGGCAAACGTCTGTAAGAACGAGCCGCATCCGGAGGAGCACGCCTCGTTTAAAAAGATATTGTCAATCGCGCCGTTATGTATTTTAAAGCACTTAATGTCCTGCCCGCCAATGTCAATGACGAATTCGACGTCCGGCAGGAAGGACTTCGCAGCGGTAAAATGCGCCACCGTTTCGACCACGCCGTAATCGACACAAAAGGCGTTTTTGATAATCTCCTCGCCGTACCCCGTCACTGCGGAAGAGGCGATTTGAATATCCGGCTTTTTCTCATAAAGTCTTGTAAGATAATCGCGGATCAGCGGAACCGGATTGCCGCTGTTTGGAAGATATTCGGAATCAAGAAGCTCGCCGTTGCCGCCCATAACAACCGCCTTAACTGTAGTGGAACCAGCGTCAAAGCCGAGATAAACCGGTTCATTGTATGACTCAAGCGGTGCACGCACAGCCCTGCAGCTCCCGTGCCGGTCCAAAAATGCATCATAGTCGGCCTTGCTCTCAAACAGCGGCGCGTTGTACGCAAAGTTTCCATGCGCTTCATAGCGCGCAATGCGCTCCGATGCGGCGGCCAGATCGATCTCCTCTTCCGCACAGTATGCCGCGCCCAGAGAAACGTAGTAAAGCGAATTCTCCGGACAGATTCCCGCTGCATGCAGCGCCTGGTCAAAGCTTTTGCGAAGCTCTGACGAAAACGTGAGCGGTCCGCCAAGATACACGATATTCCCCTTGATTTCACGGCCCTGCGCAAGTCCCGCGATCGTCTGACTGACAACCGCCGCATAGATGCTTGCGGCAATATCGCTCTTTCTGGCACCCTGATTCAAAAGCGGCTGAATATCCGACTTTGCAAAAACGCCGCAGCGCGACGCAATGGTGTAAATCTTCTCATGCTCCGCCGCGAGGGTGTTCATTTCCTCGGAGGTGATATTTAAAAGCGTCGCCATCTGGTCGATAAACGCGCCCGTACCGCCGGCGCACGAACCGTTCATGCGAACCTCCATTCCGCCGGAAAGAAACAGAATTTTGGCATCTTCACCGCCCAGCTCAATTACAACGTCCGTTCCAGGCAAAAGCCGGTTCGCGGCAACGCGCGTCGCATAGACCTCCTGCACAAAAGGAAGCTTACAGCTTTCCGCAATACCGATACCCGCCGAGCCGGAAATGCTGAGCCGTGCGGTGTCCCCTTTTAAAATTTCCGAACGAAGCTTTTCGATCAGCTCGCCGCATTTTGACACAATCTGCGAAAAATGCCGCTCATACGATTGATAAATGATCTCATTTTCGTCGTTCAGTACGACGCATTTTATTGTTGTAGAACCGATATCCAGACCAACCCGCACAGTTGTGTCCTCCCTTACTCAAAGTACATGCCGCTTTTATATGAAGAATTTTAATACAATATCGCTTTTTTGCAGGGTAAACCGCATGCCCGAGAATAAAAACACTATATTCTCTGTGCGCCGGCGGCCGTCTCTGCGAAAAGGCTATTCTTAAATATTATACTGCGGAAGCTGTAAAAACGCAAGTTTCCACTGTCCGCAATCAGTTTAGAATTCTTAATTATTGTTAGTTTATCACAGCTTCGTAATACTTGAATCGACAGAAAGCAACAAAATCATGAACATTTTACGTACAATCTCCGCCTGCCGCCGCATGCGCCGGCACTTTACATCATAACGAAGTTACGGTATCATATATAATATGGAGAGAGTGCGTCGTGCCTCTTCTGAATTCTTATAAGGAGTGAGCTTATGTCAGAATTTAAACAGATCTCCCCTGAACAGATCACCCGAAGCCCGTTCACCTTAATCGGAAAGGATTGGGCTCTTCTCACAGGCGGTACGCCGGAAAAATGCAATCCTATGACTGTGAGCTGGGGCGGCGTTGGTATTCTCTGGAATAAACCGGTTGCAACCGTCTATGTCCGGCCGCAGCGTTATACGCTGGGGTTGCTGAATGAAAACGAGCAGTTTACGCTCTGCTTTTTTGCGGAGGGCACGCACCGAAGCACGCTTGCCTACTGCGGAAAGGCCTCCGGCCGCGATACCGATAAGGTCAAAGACTGCGGCCTGACCGTACAAAGCTTCGACGGTGCGGCCGGCTTTGCCGAAGCTTCCCTTGTTCTCGTTTGCAGAAAGAAGTATGCGGGCGAGCTGAAAGAGGAAAACTTTCTTGATCCGGCAATCTGCCAAAAAGATTATCCAAACAGGGACTATCATAAGGTATTCATCGCAGAGATCACTGCCGTCTACGAAAAAGCGTAACCTTCGGACAAATCCGCGCCAAAAATGACAGGACAGAAAACGGCTTTCATGATAGACTGAGCTTGTGAGAAACAGGGAGGGAAACTGCAATGGAATGGCTTTCATGTATTCGGGAATCGATCCGCTATATGGAGGAGCATCTGCTTACCATACGCGACAGCAGCGAGGCGGCGGACGCCGTATTCGTATCCCCCTTTTATCTGCAAAAGGGCTTCAAGCTGATGACCGGCTATTCGATGACAGAATATATCCGCAGCCGGAGCCTGTATTTAGCGGCGCTTGACGTGCTTGCGGACAAAGGCAGCATTACCGATCTCGCCTTTAAGTACGGCTATGACACGCCGGAGAGCTTTTCCAAGGCGTTTTCGCGCTTTCATGGCTGTACGCCGACAAAGCTAAAAAGCAGCCCTGATAAAATCAGGACGTTTCTTCCCCTAAAAATCACAATCAAAATTCAAGGAGGAAACAACATGAATTACACCATTGAGGAAAAGGCGCCCTTTCGGCTCATCGGCTTTGAGCGGTCTTTTCCCTATGAAACTGCCTATCAGGAAATTCCCGTTTTCTGGGACGAGATTTTCAAGCACAAGATCGCCCCGCTTTGTATTGGAAAGGCTCCCGAAACCGAACTGGAACAAGCTGTGTGCCGCTACGGGATCGGCGAATTCGGCGTTTCGATTGACGACATGCCCGATACAGGACGTTTCCGCTACCTGATCGCCGGTGTCTATACGCAGGGCGATGTGCCGGACGGAATGACCATTTATGAGGTTCCCGCCCTTTACTGGGCCAAATTCTCCTGCGTCGGGCCGCTTCCCGGCGCCCTGCAATCCGTCAATACGAAAATTTTCAGCGAATGGCTGCCGAACAATTCGGAATATGAACTGGCGGCAGGGGTCAGCCTCGAATGGTACAGCTCCGAAGGAAAAACCACGGACGCGGACTACGAAAGCGCTGTCTGGATTCCGGTCAAGAAAAAAGACGCTTAAACTCGTTTCACTACAGTTATAAAAAGGTCTCCGGTTCATTTTGAACCGGAGACCTTTTTACTTATCGGAAAGCTTTACTTTATCAGCGTAAAGTGAGAGAACAAACCAGCCAGCGTATTGGCAACCGTAGACATCGTTTTAATGAAGATGTCAAGCGCTACGCCGACAACGTCCTTTCTCGTGTCGCCGATGGTATCGCCGGTAACAGCCGCTTTATGCGCGGCAGATCCTTTTCCGTGGCCTTTTAAGAAGCCGCCTTCGATATATTTTTTCGCATTGTCGAACGCACCGCCGGAGTTGCCCATGAACAGCGCGCGCGGAATTGCCACAATGGTCGCGCCCACAAGCAGGCCGCCCACGAATTCCACACCAAACAGGAAGCCGCCCGCAATCGGAACAAGCAGCGCCAGAACAGACGGAACCAGCATCTTGCGCAGCGCCTGCTTTGCAGCCATTTGAATGCAGCGATTGTAATCCGGTCGAACAGTACCCTCCAAAACGCCCGGGACAGACAATTGACGGTCGCCCTCATCCGCCATTAAGCGCGCGGACTCGATCGTATTGTCAGACAGCATTGCAGAGAAATATTCGATCAGCGCGCCGCCGATGATGCCGCCGGCGATAACGATGAAGGAAGCAATGTTCAAAACCGGCTCTGCATTTGCCGCCGTATAGTTGCCGACATATGCGACAATCAGAGATACCGTTGCAAAAGCGGCAGAGCCAATCGCAAAGCCCTTACCGATTGCCGCAGTGGTGTTGCCCACAGAGTCGAGCTTATCGGTAATGACACGAACCTTTGCATCCAGATGACAGGATTCCGCAAGACCGCCCGCATTATCCGCAATCGGACCGAACGCATCAATGGAAACGGTAGCGCCGACAAAGGCCAGCATGCCGAGCGCCGAAATCGCAATACCATATGTTCCGCACAGCATACCGGATAAAAGCAGCGCCACGCCAATAACCAGAATCGGCATCAGGCAGGAACGGGAGCCGATCGCATCGCCTTTGGTTACAACAAACGCCTCGCCCTCGGTCGCCATCTCTGCAAGCTTTCTCGTAGGCTTATAGTCTGTGCTCGTATAGTATTCCGTAATCGAACCGATTGCAATGCCGCTTATAATGCCCAGC
>ERZ857480.103159-NODE-160097-length-10609-cov-7.8886_pt1 | contig 10609 bp, 10 predicted proteins | sample MGYA00519767_ERZ857480 | MGnify/ENA primary metagenome ERZ857480 (study PRJEB31778, sample SAMEA3449210) | human gut metagenome | biome: human gut; feature: human-associated habitat; material: faeces | place: United Kingdom | collected 2010/2012 ...
CCGTTGGTCAAGCGGTTAAGACACGGCCCTTTCACGGCTGTAACATGGGTTCGATTCCCGTACGGGTCATAAAAAAACTCCCAATCTCAGGATTGGGAGTTTTTTTATGCAACCCGTCCGAGGAATCGAACAGCACGGGCCGCCCGCAGGCGGCAACAGACAGCCCGGTGGGCTGTCTGTTCGTGCGCGGGTCCAAGAGAATTAGGAACGTCTCCAGAGCGAGACTACTGTTGATACCCGTCCGCGGAATCGAACAGTACGGCCGTCCGCAGACGGCAACAGACAGCTCAGTGGGCTGTCTGTTCGTGCGCGGGTCCAAGAGAATTAGGAACGTCTCCAGAGCGAGACGACGGTTGATGATATCATTCCCGGTATTTTTCCATCATCTCTTTGAACAGCACCGCCGGAGAGGGCGGTGTGTAGGTGATGGCGTTGGCACCTGCGGCAATGGTCTCGGCAATGCTTTCTCCGGTCTTGCCGCCGCTGGCAATGATGGGAATGTCCGGGAACTGCTCCCGGATCCGCCGCACGACCTGGGGCGTCTCGGTGCTGCAGGCGACATTCAGGATGGAAGCGCCTGCATCCAGCCGCGCCTGGATATTGGTATCGGCCTTTGTCACGGTGATGATGACTGGGATATCCACCACCCGGGAAACGGCCAGCAGATTCAGGTCCGAGATGGGGGAGTTGAGCACAACGCCCATGGCGCCCTGCCCCTCCACATCCTGGGCCAGCTGCAGGGTGCGCATCCCCTTGGTGGTGCCGCCTCCGACGCCGCAGAAGACCGGGATGTAAGAAGCCTGAATGATGGCATGGCTGATGGCCTGCTGAGGTGTGAATGGATAAACGGCAAATACGGCGTCTGCGTCACAATTGCGGATGATCGCAAGATCGGTGGTGAAAACAAAGCTTTTGAGCCGCCGCCCGTTGACCACGATGCCGCTGGCGGAATAAACTTCCTGCGGCATCCGGAGAATGTGCCGCAGGCGGCTTTCTACATTGGGAGAGGTCTTCTTTTCGGTTCCCATGGATGTGCCCTCCTGAGTCATTTTCTGGAATGGAATGAAATACAGTATAAGGAAGATCCTCCGCAAAATCAAGAAACAGGCCGTGAACAAACTGCAACAAAAAATCCCGTCGTGTCCGTTGTCCGGATGCGGCGGGATGCTTTGTTTTCTGCAGGATTCAGCGGTTGGCCTTGTGGAGATAGTCCAGGATATCTTCCGGCGTCCGGGCCAGCGCGTCGGCTCCTACGGCGGTGAGCTCGGCTTCGTCCCGGAAGCCCCAGAGCACGCCCATGGCGGGCAGGTGGGCGTTGTGGCCGGTGAGGATGTCCACATCGCTGTCTCCAATGAAAAGTGTCGTCTTGGGGTCTGCCCCGATGTCCTGCATCAGGGCATAGACGCCAGCCGGGTCGGGTTTGGTGGGCACGCCTTTGCGGCTGCCCCGGATGACCGTGAACTTGCCCTTGCCAAAGTAGTGCTCCACGATCTTTCCACAAAACTCGTCGGCCTTGTTGGAAAAGACGGCCGTCTGGATGCCCTCGGCCTGCAAAGCGTCCAACAGCTCTGCCATGCCGGGGTACGGGGCGGTCTTGTCCTCTTTGTGGGCATCATACCGGGCGCTGAACGCTGCCAGCGTGGCCGCCAGCTGCTCCGGCGTGCGGGCGCTCTCCGGGGAGAAACGTTCTACCAGTTTGGGGATGCCATTGCCCACAAAGTGCTTGTAAGTTTCTACGGAAAAGGTCGGCCAGCCGTTCTGGGCACAGACCCAGTTGGCCGCGTCGGCCAGGTCGTCGATCGTGTTGAGCAGGGTGCCGTCCAGATCAAATAAAATCGTTTTTATCATAGGGATTCCTTCTTTTTGAATTCTTGGTTCTTCCGTCGCAAAGACTCCCTCCGGCCGGAGGGAGAGGGATCAGCTGGCGCAAAGCGCCTGAGAGGGGATGTTTCAGTGTGATTCCTGTTCCAAGAAACGCACTACGGCGTTTGCCTCCGCCAGCGGGATGCTCCGCACCTTGAGCCGCACCTGCCCGGGGAAGATCAGGGTCAAGTTGGTGCGCCGGACATTGGCCGCCCAGGGAGATTGGAACCCCATCAGGCAGAGGTCCGGGTGGAAGACGCAGATGCAGTGCAGGTAGACACCCTCCTGCCGCCGCAGGGTCACTTTGCCCTCCCGCAGCCAGATGCCCTCCCGGGTGTAGCCCATCACGGCCCCGCAGAGCAGCACAAAGAAGAAAACGGTGGGGACGAGCAGCGTCACGGTCATGGCGGGCAGGACCGTGACAGACACCAGCGAGAGCAGGGCGCAGAGCGCAAAGGGGATGCCGACCGGTGCAAAAAAGATGAGGCTGCGCTGGGTGGTGTCGGCCCGGACATCCGGTGGCATCTGGAATTCCGGCAGCAGCTCCCGGAACAGTACCTCGCCGCCGGAGCGGTAGACGAAGAGCGGAAGCTCCGGCGTGCAGCAGCCCGCCGTGACAAACACCGGCCAACGCTTGAGCACCCGGGCCGCCGGGGAGACCCGGACGTCGGCATAGCTGATCTGGGCCGATCGCACCCGGCACTCAAAGCGGTCGATCCAGCCGCCCCGGCTCCCGATCTGCGTTGCCGTGTGCCAGACCTCGTAGTGCACGGCTTGGGCAAAGCTGCGTGCCAAACTGGCCCCGAACAGTGCCGTTGCCAGCGTCAGCAGCCAGGCCGCGCCCGCCGGCAGCCACCGGGCTGCAAAGGCCGCCAGATGCCCAAGATGGGCAAACGCCAGCGTCTCAGCATCCAGCGGGAGCTGCCGCGTCTGCCGGATGGCCAGCGCCACCAGCGCCAGCGTGGAAATGCCGTTGGCTCCCAGCAGTACCAATGCGGCCCGCTCACTCCCGGCGGGGGTGTGGAGGGTAGGCGTTTCAATGGGGAGCAGGCGGTCCGCCAGCTCCCGGGCGTCGGCCCGGCGCAGGCAGAGGGGGATCACATGCTTCCGCGGCTGCCCGGTGGGGTAGAGGGTGATCTTTGTCGCCCCGCCCAGCCGGAACAGCGCGGGCCGCTCCAGCGTCAGGGCTGCCAGCGCTTCCCCCCGGATGGTCGTGTCCAGTTTGAACAGCAGCTTCCAGCGCAGGTGCAGGACTCCGGCCTCGTCCAACTGCCAGCTGCTGAAGCGCAGAATGACCCAGCTTACCCCGCAGAGCAGGGCAAACAGGATGGCGTCCTGCCGCAGAGCCGTCCAGAATGCGGGCCAGTTCCGCTCAAACAGCACGTTGACAAGGGGGATGAGGTAGACCGCCAGCGTTTTGCGCAGAAAGCGCAGGGCTGCAAACGGGTGGAAGTGCTTTTCTTCTGTTGGAAAGCTGGGCCGCGGGTTGGGCGTTGTCATGGCAGCTCCTCCGCCAGTGCGTGGGCCAGCGCCCCGGCCTGCGCGGCGGGGACAGCGGGCAGGAACATCCGGGAGCCGGGGGCCGAGATGATGAGCACCGAGGCCCCGGCCAGCCGCAGCAGCGGGGTGCGCAGCTGCTGGACGCCCGTGACGGCCCGGCGGGGGAACACCTGCCGCACCGGCAGCACGATGCCGGAATACACCGTCAGGGTGCGGGCCCCCAGCACCGCTGCAAAGCTGCAGGCCCGGCACCGCGCCAGAAACACCAGCACGGCCCAGAGCGCGGCAAACACAAGGCCGGGCAGAATGCCCTGCCAGAACACGAACGGCGCGGCCAGCAGGCCGGGCACCGCCGCCCAGACACAGAGCACCGCCCGGCCTTTGGGCGGGATGATGACGGCTGTGCGCCGCAGCTCCCGCTCTGTCACTTGTCGGTCAGGCCCCAGGCCTCGGTCAGGAGGTGGAGGGAGTCATCCTGCGTCAGGCAGAGGATGCGGTCCCAGGGCAGCAGCACCGTGTTGCCGTGGGGGATGATGAACTCCGTGTCGCGGGTGATGCTGACCAGAATGGTGTCGCCCGGGATGGGAATTTCCATCACCTGCTTGCCCGCAAACTGGAAATCCGCCGGCAGCAGGATCTCATTCAGGCTGGCGGTGCCGCCGCCCAGGCTCAGCAGCTGGCGGATGTTGTCCGTCTCGATCTCCCGCTCCAGAATGTGGCTCAGGTTGTCGGTGCCGCAGACCACGGTGTCCACGCCCAGAGTGTGGAGCAGGCTCCGGTTTTTGGGGTTGGAGGCCCGGGCCACGGTGCGGTTCACGCCAAACTCCTGCTTGGCGATCTGGCAGGCCACGAGGTTGTCCTCGTCAGAGCCGGTCACGGCCACAAAGGCGTCGCAGCTGGCCACGTCGGCGGTGCGCAGGGTGTCGGTGCTGATGGAGTTCCCGCAGATGACCGAGATGTCCAGCGTATCGGCCAGCATCCGGCACTGAGCCTCCACCGGCTCAATGATGACCACCTTGTGGCGGTTGGCCAGCAGATTCTGGGCCAGATACCGCCCCACCCGGCCGCCGCCTGCAATACAAACTTTCATATCAATACCTCTTATTACAGAATGTAGTAAAACCCCTCAGCCGCCTGCGGCGCCAGCCGTTCCCCTTTCGGCACTTCCGTGCCACCTCCCCCGGCCGGGGGAGTCTTTCCGATCAGGGGAGCCCTTGGCAGAGAGATTTCGTTTTCGATGAACCCAATGGAGTCTGCTTGGAAACAAAACGGACTGCCAAGGCCTCTCCTGACAGGAGAGGCGGCATCGAGCGAAGCGATGATGACGGAGAGGTTACTTGGACAGCGCCCGGAACACTGCCTGCTCGGTGAGGATGGTGGGGCAGATGGTCTCAAGGCCGTAGTATTTGTGGTACAGGATCTGCAAATGAGGGTCAGACACCCGGCAGATGACTTTCTCCCGCCGGAAGATGTTTTTGGCGATCTGCGCCGCCATCAGGTTGACGGAGTCGTCCTCGCTGACGGCTGCCACGGCGTCGCAGTTCTCAATACCGCCCTGCTTGAGGACGTCCGGGTCGGTGGGGTCGCCCACAAGGGCCGCCCCGCCAAAGGAATAATCGTCGAAGCCGTCCAGCCGCTTGAGCTGCTCGGAGTCCCTTTCCACCAGCGAGATGTCGTGGCCAATGCGCTCCAGGTCGCGCACCAGCGCGGCGCCTACCTGGTCGCAGCCGATCACCAGAATGTTCATGGAAGTCACCTCATGTTATCAACTTTATAAACTGTTCAAAACTCGCAAAAAAGCCGTTTATGGGTTCGATGTGATCTGAAACCAGTATACCACATTTATACCGGGAGATAAATACAGCACGGCCGGGAAAAATTTCGCATTCCGCGTGCGCTGGGGCATAGAGTATGGTATACTGATAGCTGCAAAATCCAAAAAGCGACAATAAGCGCGGTGCGCGTTTCAGGAGGAAACCATGTTTTTGGAAATATTAAAAGCCATTTTAATGGGCGTCGTGGAGGGCATTACCGAGTGGCTGCCCATCTCGTCCACGGGCCATATGATCCTTGTGGAGCAGATCATCCAGTTCAACGCCAGCGAAGAGTTCCTGTCCATGTTCCGGGTGGTCATCCAGCTGGGTGCCATCCTGGCCGTGGTGGTGCTGTTCTGGCATAAACTGTGGCCCTTTGGCCTCCAGCATGGCCGGGTGGTCTCCAAGCCCCAGGTCTGGCAGCTGTGGTTCAAGGTGGTGGCTGCCACCCTGCCCGTGCTGGTCATCAGCCCGCTGGACGACTGGATGGAGGCCCGCTTCTACAATTACATCACCGTGGCCGCCATGCTGATCTTGTACGGCGTGCTCTTTATTCTGGTGGAAAACCGCCGCACCACGCCCCATGTCACCCGTCTGGAGCAGATCACCTACCGCGAGGCCTTTCTCGTGGGCGTGTGGCAGATGCTGGCCATCATCCCCGGCACCTCCCGCTCCGGTGCCACCATCGTGGGCGGCCTGCTGCTGGGCCTCTCCCGTGCCTGCGTGGCCGAGTTCACGTTCTTCCTCGCCATCCCGGTCATGGCCGGTGCCTCCCTGCTCAAGGTGGTCAAATTCGTCCTCTCCGGCGCTGCCATGACCGGCACCGAAGTGGCCGTTCTCGTGGTGGGCTGTGTGGTTGCTTTTGTGGTCAGCCTGGCTGCCATCCGCTTCCTGATGGATTACGTCAAACGCCACAACTTCAAGTTCTTCGGCCTCTACCGCATCGTGCTGGGTGCCATCGTCCTGGCTGTGGCCGCCATTACGGCCATCGCATAAAACAAGATCAAAAATGCATCTCAGGGCCGCCCGTTGGGCGGCCCTTTTGTGTTGCCCGCAAGGTGTGTATTTGTCATGTTGCACCATATAAAATGAAGATTTTTGCAGAAACCGACAAAATTATTGGATTCCCTTGACAGAGTGGCCGGGGGGGGGTAAGATTGGCATACCAAACAATGACATTTGGGGTTTTTGTTTTGGAATAAAATTTTATGGAGGACTTTTTTATGAAGATGTTCAAAAAGATTGCTGCAACCGTTATGGCTGCGGCGATGTCTCTGGCAATGCTCACCGCCTGCGGTGGCGGCGGTGGCGGCACTGCTACCCAGTATAAACTTGCAAAGGTCTTTGCTAATTCTGCACAGACCGGTAAGGTTTATATGGAACTTCACACACAGGGTATGACGATTGTAGAAGCAACCAGCAAAAATGGTGCATATATGAGCGTTTCTCCGGATAAATCTACGTTTAAAATGGAATTTGCTCTGAATAAGAGTGGATTCTATGAGCTGGGGGAAGATCAAAACGGTAAGCTTATCGCTGTCGCGCTGGATTCGAGTAACGACTATGCACAGTTGAATATCGCAATGCCGACGCAGGATAATCTGAAAGGCATCAAAGTTGCTCCCGAGTATAAAGTGAAGGGCGTTTCCTACTATGCAGAAATTCTGGAGCAGGGCGGTGTCAGCTATGCTTACTGCTTTGAGGGAGACAATTTGAAGTGTCTCGTTTTCAACGGGGATTTTGGCAATGGAAATCAGCAGATTGTTGCAGATGTTGTAAAGACAGATACAACTTTTGGTGCGGAGTTTGATAATAAGATTGCACTGAACGGCTACACGGTTGTTCATCCAAAAGGCTAAATAAAAACCTAATAAACTTACAACGCCCCGCAGGCTCACCCCTGCGGGGCATTTTCATGCAAAAAAATCACCCTGAACCCAACTTTACCTTTATTGCGCCTCTATTCCCAGTGTGTTATAATCAAAACCAAGAGAGAACCCTGCGGCGGGGAGTGCGCCGCAACTGCAAAACAGAGGAGAAAACAATGGAAACATCGACTGTTTACTATACCGACTTCCGGTGTCCGGTGGGCACCAGTCTGACGGAAAAGCTGCGTCGGCTGTGCCTGGCGGCTGGCATCAAGAACATCGACATGGACGGCAAGTTCGTGGCCATCAAGATGCACTTTGGGGAGCTGGGCAACCTGGCGTTCCTGCGCCCCAACTACGCCAAGGTGGTGGCTGACCTGTGCAAGGAGCAGGGCGGCCTCCCGTTCCTGACCGACTGCAACACCCTCTACCCGGGCAGCCGCAAAAACGCGCTGGAGCACCTGACCTGCGCCCAGACCAACGGCTTCTGGCCCATGACCACGGGCTGCCAGATCCTGATCGGCGACGGCCTGCGCGGCACCGATGAGGTCGAAGTGCCGGTGCCCAACGGGGAGTACTGCAAGACGGCCAAGATCGGCCGCGCCATCATGGACGCCGATATCTTCATCAGCCTGACCCACTTCAAGGGCCACGAGTCCACCGGTTTTGGCGGTACCCTCAAGAACATCGGCATGGGCTGCGGTTCCCGCGCGGGCAAGATGGTGCAGCACGCTGCCGGACACCCGGAGGTGCAGGAGGGGCTGTGCCGTGGCTGCCACCGCTGCGCAAAGGAGTGCGGCTCCGACGCCATTACGTACAACGAGCAGAACAAGGCCGTCATCGACCAGGACAAGTGCAAGGGCTGCGGCCGCTGCATCGGTGCCTGCAACTATGACGCCATCTATTCCCAGTGCGACAGCGCCAATGAAATGCTGGACCGCAAGATGGCCGAGTACGCCGCTGCCGTCTGCGCGGGCCGTCCCTGCTTCCACATCAGCCTGGTGCAGGATGTCAGCCCCAACTGCGACTGCCACTGTGAGAACGACGCGCCCATCCTGCCGGATATCGGCATGTTTGCCTCCTTTGACCCGGTGGCACTGGATCAGGCCTGCGTGGACGCCTGCCTGGCAGCCCAGCCCCTGCCCAACAGCCAGCTGGGCCAGAACCTGGCCAAGTCCGACTGGAAGTGCTACCACGACAACTTCAAGGATTCCAACCCGAACATCGAGTGGAAAGCCACTCTGGAGCAGGCGGAGAAGATCGGCATGGGCAGCCGGAAGTATACGCTGAAAAAAGTCTAAAACGGCAAAACGGCAAAAAAAGAGGCATCGTGCACGGCACGATGCCTCTTTTGCGTGTTGCTCAAAATTCGCCCTTTGCCTCGGGGGTCAGGCGGTCAATGACGTCCTGCAAAGCGTCCCAGTTCTTTTCGGAGCAGCCGGGCAGGTCGGCGGGGTCCAGGCCGGCATCCTCGATGAGGCCGGAAAGGCTGTCCTTATCGGTCAGCAGGGCGTTGGCGTCGTCCTTGATGAGAGGCCAGGCCTCGGCAAAGCTCTCCTGGTCCATGGAGTCCAGGGCGTCGTACCATTGGCTGAACGCGTCTTCAATGGCGTCGGTGGTGCGGCTGGTCAGGTTGGTCTGCTCGGCCCACTGGAGCAGGGAAGCCGCCGCCAGCACGGATTTCAGGGAACAGCCGGAAACGCCGGGGCCCCAGCCCAGGCAGGGCTCAAAGGCATCGGACGTGCCCGTGATGCTGAACAGCGAGTTCTCATCAAAATTCGGGCGCAGGCCGGAGGTGTTGGCCTCGTTGGTGGTGCTGGGGATGTTCTCGCTGGACGCGCTGGCCGAGCTGTTGGCCGGGGCGGAAGCGGAGCCGGTGCTGCCGCTGGCGGCGGTGTCGCAGCCAGCCAGCAGGCAGAGGGCCAGTGCCGCGCAGAGCAGCAGCGAAACGAACCGTTTTTGGATCATGGCGGATTCCTCCTTTTATCAATGCCCGGCGCGCCGCCGGGGGAGCATTTTGGGTCTTACTTCTAGTATACTGTTCTCCCCGGCGGTTGTCAATCGGCGCTCGTGGGACGAATTTCAACTGCGATTGACCTTTAAAGCAGAAGCAGTTATAATAGGCACCGAACGTGAATCCAACAAAAATCCAACGGATATAAAACCAAGGAGCATCGTATGAACCACGAATTTTCCATCGACGGCCTGTTTGACTTCCTGAACGCCGGCGTCAGCGCGTTCCACTCCACCGCGGCGGCGGCAGCCATCCTCGAAGAGAACGGCTACCAGAACTGCCCTGAGAGTGCTGCCTGGCAGCTGGCTCCTGGAGGCAAATATTATACCACCCGCAACGGCTCTGCCATCATGGCATGGCGGATGCCCAAGGGCCCGCTGACCGGCTGGCACGCGGCGGCCAGCCACAGCGATTCGCCCACCTGGCGGGTCAAGAAACTGGACTGCGCCGAGGATAAAGTGTTTGCCAAGGCGGAGACCGAGGGTTACGGCGGCATGATCATGCCCTCCTGGCTGGACCGCCCCCTGAGCGTGGCCGGCCGCGTGCTGGTGGAGACGGAAAGCGGCATTGAGAGCCGTCTGGTCCACCCGGACCGCGCCGTGGCCTGCATCCCCAACCTCTGCATCCACTTCAACCGTGACCTGAACAACGGCATGAAGTATAACCCCCAGGTCGATCTGCAGCCCATCTTCGGCGCGGCAGGCGGCAGCCTGCGGGCTGTGCTGGCGCGGGAAGCCGGTGTCAAGCCCGAAGAGATCGTGGACGCCGACATCGTCCTCTGCACCCGGGAGAAAGCCGAGCGTCTGGGCCTGAACGGCGAGTATTTCATGTCTGGCCGCATCGACGACCTGGAGTGCGCCTACACCACCCTGTGGGGCTTTTTGCAGGGCCGCGGCGAGGAAGAGGGCCGCGGCGATGTCTGGGTCATGTTTGATAACGAGGAAGTCGGTTCCTCCAGCCGTCAGGGGGCCTGCGGCACCCTGTTTGCAGACGTGCTCTCCCGCGTGGAGGAGAGCCTGGGCGTGACGAAAGAGCAGAGCATCCGCGCCCGCACCAACACCCTGCTGCTGAGTGCCGATAACGGCCACGCCACCCACCCCAACCACCCCGAGAAGAGCGACCCTGCCAACCCCATCGTCATGGGCGGCGGCGTCCTGCTCAAGACCAACGCCAGCCAGAAATACACCACCAGCGGCTTTACCGGGGCCGCGTTCAGCGCCATCTGCAAAAAGGCGGGCGTCCCCGTCCAGACCTGTGCCAACCGCGCCGATGTGCCGGGCGGCTCCACGCTGGGCAACCTGCTGGGCCATCAGATTTTGATGCCCATGGTGGACATCGGCCTGGGCCAGCTGGCCATGCACTCCGCCATGGAGACCGCCAGCTGCGCCGATGCCGAGTACATGGCAAAGGCCGTGGCCGCCTACTATAACACCCCCATCTTCCAGCCGAAAGACGGGGAGTGGAAGCTGGGCCTGTGAGCGGCACGGTCGGGCGGTTTGCCCCCAGCCCCAGCGGGCGGCTCCACTTGGGCAACCTGGCCTGCAGCCTGC
>ERZ857480.99344-NODE-154230-length-10608-cov-5.0000_pt1 | contig 10608 bp, 7 predicted proteins | sample MGYA00519767_ERZ857480 | MGnify/ENA primary metagenome ERZ857480 (study PRJEB31778, sample SAMEA3449210) | human gut metagenome | biome: human gut; feature: human-associated habitat; material: faeces | place: United Kingdom | collected 2010/2012 ...
AAAAGATAATAAAAATATTGTTAGTATGTCTAGTAACATTTGGTTTAACTGCTTGTAGTCAAGAAAATCAAGATACAACAAAAACAATAAAATGGAACAAAGAAAATAAATTAGATAATTTAATATCATATCAAATAGAAAGTATTGGAAAACCAAAACAGATCATTCCTGATACGATCAACGATACTTATACTTATTATAAACCACAAAAAGAAAGTAATGTTTTATTAGATTTGATCGTAAATATTAAAAATTTAAAATCTACTGATCTAGATATAACAAAAAAATTAACTGCTTCTTTTAAAATTGGTGATGAAGAATATTTATCAGCATTAGCTATGGTAAGTGAAAATGGTACTTCATTAAGTCAAGATGGAATTATTGCTGGAGATAGTTCAAGAAGAGTACATTTTTATGCTGAGGTAAATCCCAAAAAATTAGATAAACAAGTTAATTTTATACTTTCAACAACAAAAGAAGAACCAGAAAAAGCTAGTTTAAAATTTAAATTAGATAATGTTGATGAAAAATATACAAAGATGAATTTAAATGAATTGACTGTATTTGAAGGTTATAGTGAAGTTACATTACAAGCAGTAAATACTACAAAAGAAATAAATCCAGCTAATCCAACTGGCTTATATACTTATTATAAGGTGGATGATGAAAGTAGTAGTTATGTTGATGTAAATGCTACAGTAAAAAATGTTTCTGGAAATGATTTGTTAGCAAGTAATCTTTTAACAATGAAATTAATTGATGCTGATGGAAATGAATATCCAGCAATTGTATTATGTGAAAATGATGAAAGAACTACTTTGGATAAAGGATTAAGTACTAATATCGCAAATGATCAAAGTAAATTTGTACATTTTGCATTCAATGTTCCTGATTCTATTGTTAATAATAAAAAACAACTTAGAATATCATGTCAAGGAAAAGTGTATATAGTAAATTTATAGGAATTAACATAAAATGTTAATTCTTTTTTATAAAAAAAGATAGTGATAGTATTTGTTGACTCTTTATATAGGTTGTGCTATGATTTGGGCGTTGAATAAGTGGTGGAGTCTGTCATAAAGCATATGCTTTATTTATTCAATGTAAAATTACGTTAAAACAGCTATTTATAGTTTAGTAAATTACGATACAGACAGATTCACTTGTGGATCTGTTTTTTATTTTGACAGGCTTGAAAGGAGATGAAAATGATATCATTAAAAATTAATTTTGTTTATAGATAAGAAAAACATAGTAATATTAGGAGATTTATTGTATGAATATGAATAAAAATAATAAATTTAATGATCATCAAATAATGTACCTGACACCTGTTGAAGCTTATACTTTAATGAATAGTAGCATGGAAGGTTTATCAGAAGTTCAAGTAAAAGAACGAATTGAAAAGTATGGTAAAAATGAAATAGCTAGTAAAAAAGAAACACCGATGATTAAAAAATTATTTTCAAATTTTACTAGCTTAATGGCATTACTTTTATGGGGTAGTGGTTTACTTGCAATTTTGTCAGGAACTATAGAATTAGGAATATCAATTTTTTGTGTAAATTTAATTAATGGATTTTTTTCTTTTTTTCAAGAATTTAAAGCTGAAAAGGCAACCAATGCATTGCAAAAAATGATGCCTTCATATGCTCGTGTTGTTAGAAATGGTAAAGAAGTAAAAATTTTAGCAGAAGAAATTGTTCCTGGTGATATAATGATTTTAGAAGAAGGTGATCGTATTTGCGGGGATGCAAGAATTTTGCGTTGTAGTGATTTTCAAGTTGATCAATCTACTTTGACAGGAGAAAGTAACCCAATTAGAAAAAATTTTGAAGCTTTAAAAGAAGAGGTTTCATACCTTGAAGCTGAAAATATGATTTTTACAGGTACAACAGTTGCTTCAGGAACATGTCATTGTGTCGTTGTTGCTACTGGGATGAATAGTGAATTTGGAAAAATTGCTGATTTAACACAAAATACTGAAAAAACATTATCACCTTTACAAAAGGAATTGAATGTTTTAACAAAGCAAATAGCAATTATTGCTTTAAGCATAGGAATAGCCTTTATGTTAATTGCAATTTTTATTATCAAAGATCCCTTATTAGAATCATTTATTTTTGCTTTGGGTATGATCGTTGCTTTTATTCCTGAAGGGTTATTACCAGCTGTTACATTATCATTAGCCTTATCAGTACAACGAATGGCTAAAGAAAATGCATTAGTTAAAAAATTATCTGCAGTTGAAACATTAGGATGTACTAATGTTATATGTTCTGATAAAACAGGAACATTAACTCAAAATGAAATGACGGTTAATCATTTATGGACAGTTGATTGTCAAATGGATGTTAGTGGTGAAGGATATGCACCAATAGGAAAAATTTATAATGGTAATCAAGAAATAGATGCTAAAAAAAGTAATAGTTTAAATTTATTGTTAAGTGGTGCTGTTTTATGTTCGAATGCAAAATTAATCGCACCTGAAAAAGATAGTATCAATGGACGCTATACTGTTTTAGGGGATCCAACTGAGGCATGTTTAGAAGTTGTTGCTCGAAAAGGAAAAATAGATTTGGATAAGTTAAATAGTTATTATCCCCGAATTTTAGAATTACCATTTGAATCGAGAAGAAAGAGGATGACAACTATTCATCAGTTGAAAGAACCATTTGAAGGTAGTCAGCGAATTGCTTTTGTTAAAGGGTCACCAAAAGAAGTAATGGAATTATGTACTCATTGTTTTCAAGGAAAAACCAGAGCAATTAGTGATGAAGATCGTATAAATATTATGAAGGCTAATGATATGTATGCTCGCGAAGGTTTAAGAGTATTAGCAGTTGCGTATCGAACATTAAAACCTCAGGATAAAGATTTACCAAGTTCAATTAGAGATTATAGTCCAGAAGTAATTGAAAAAGATTTAACATTTTTGGGTTTAATTGCAATGCAAGATCCACCTCGAAAAGAAGTGAAAGAGGCAGTAGAATTATGTCACAGTGCGGGTATTAAAATAGTTATGATCACAGGTGATTATGGATTAACAGCAGAAAGTATTGCACGTAAAATTGGAATCATCAGAAGTAATGATGCAAAAATTATTTCAGGTGTAGAATTAAGTAACATGAATGATGAAGAGCTAAAAGAAGTACTTAAAGGTGAAGTTGTTTTTGCTCGAATGGCACCGGATCAAAAATATCGAATTGTTTGTGCTTTACAGGAAATGGGAAATATTGTTGCTGTTACTGGAGATGGTGTTAATGATTCACCAGCTTTAAAGAAAGCAGATATTGGTGTTGCAATGGGAATTACTGGAACTGATGTTGCTAAAGAAGCTGTTGATATGATTTTAACTGATGATAATTTTGCATCAATTGTAAAAGCAATTGAAGAAGGAAGAGCAGTATATAATAATATTCGAAAATTCTTACGTTATATTTTTGATAGTAATACCCCAGAAGCGGCCGCACCAGCATTATATTTATTTTCGGGTGGTTTAGTGCCAATGCCACTTACAATTATGCAAATTTTAACAATTGATATTGGTACTGATATGATTCCTGCACTAGGTTTAGGTGCTGAACTTCCAGAAGATAATATTATGAATCAACCACCTCGTAAGGTTAATGAACGTTTACTTAATAAAAAAGTTATTTTAGTAGGTTTTATATGGTATGGATTATTAATTACATTATTTGCTTTAGGGGGATATTTCTTAGTTAATTACTTAAATGGTTGGCCTCAAAAACCGCTAGCAATGGAAGGTAGTACAATTTATTATAAAGCAACAACAATGATGTTAGTTGGAGTTGTATTTGCTCAAATGGGAATGGTAATGAATAACCGTACTGAAAGTGAATCTGTATTTAAACGTGGTATTTTTACAAATAAATATATTAATTTAGGACTAGTCGTTGAATTTTTGATTTTGATAGCAATAATATATATTCCTATATTAAATAATGTATTTAATACATCACCAATTGGAATAATCGAATGGCTTTATGCATTACCAATACCTTTTGTAGTTTTTGCAATTGAAGAATTAAGAAAAAAAATAATTAGAAATAGACATAAAAGAAAGGGTGTAAAAAAATGAAAATTATAATTGTTGGATGTGGGAAGTTCGGTACTCGCTTAGCTAACTATTTAAACAATCAAAATCATGATGTGACTGTTATTGATAATCGTCTAGAAGCATTTAATAATCTTGGAACTAATTTTACAGGTCGTACATTGTTAGGAATGGGTTATGATAAAGATATTTTAGAAGCTGCAGGAATTAAAATGGCTGATGCTTTAATTAGTTGTTCAAGTAGTGATGCAATTAATGCAGTTGTTAGTAATATTGCACATAATATTTATCATGTTAATAATGTTGTTGCAAGAATGTATGATAAATCAAAAGCACGTATTTTTCGTTCAATGGGAATTCATATTATTTCAATTACAGATTTAGGTGTTGAAAGAATTTTGGATTATTTTGATAATAATCGTTTGCAAGTTGTAAAGAAGATTGGGGAAAATAGTGAAATAAAAATAATTAAATTAAAGGCACCATTGGTTTTAATAAATAAAACTGTTGAAGAAATATCATCACGTGGTGAATTTGAAATTGTTGCAATTGAACGGAATGATAATACAATGATGCCTTTAAAGGATACAAAAATAAAAGATAATGATACAATTTATTTTTCAGTATTAGATGAATCGATAGCAAAATTTAAGCAAACTTTATATTAAGAGGTGATAAAAATGGAGATAATTATTGTTGGTGGAGGCCAAATTGGTTCATATATTGCAGGATTATTGTTAAAAAATAATCATACCGTAAAAGTTATTGAAAATCGTGTTAAAGCAATTGAAAATTATAAAAAATCCGGATTACCAGAAGAATGTCTGATAATTGGTGATGGAACTGACATTGAAGTATTAGAAAAAGCAAATATTAGAACTTGTGAGGCTTTGGTTTGTGTCACTGGATTAGATGAAGTCAATTTAACAACAGCCATGTTAGCAAAATTTGAATATGGTGTTTTAAGAGTTATTGCACGAGTTAATAACCCTAAAAATGCTTGGCTATTTAATACCGGAATGGGTGTTGATGTTAAAATCAACCAAGCTGATATTATTGGTCATATGATTGCTGATGAAATGAATTATCGATCAATTATGACTTTAATGAAGCTATCAAAAGGGGATTATTCAATTGTACGAATTCATGTAGATTATAAATCAAATTATGTTGGTAAAACTATTTCAAATATTGTTTTGCCTAATAATGCAATTTTAATTGCAATTTATGATGATAATGATGAAATGGTTATTCCACATGGAGATACAGTTATTGAAGCGGGTCAAAATATTTTAGCTTTTGGTGATGAAAATGCAATTAAAGAACTAAATAAATTATTTATTGGTTAGTACAGTTTTTAAAACTGTACTTTTAATTTGTAGTATTTTTGGATAATTTATAAATATTTAAATAAATTTAGCACTCTTATTGACAAAGTGCTAGAAAGGAGTATAATATACTTAGCACTTAGGTATGGCAAGTGCTAAAAAGGAGTGATTAAAATGATTAAGCCATTACATGATAATGTTGTTTTGAAAAAAGAAAAAGTAGAAAATAAAACATCAAGTGGAATTATTTTAACGACTGAAAGTAAAAGTATGCCAAGTGTAGCAACAGTTGTTGCAATTGGAAAAGATTGTAAAGCTGAAATTAAGGAAAACGATCAAGTAGTTTATAAAGAATATTCAGGTACGAATATTAAAATTGATGAAGTTGAATATATTATTATTAGTGAAAAAGATATTTTAGGATATCTTGCATAGGAGGTAGTTAGTTATGAGTAAAGAAGTTAGATTTTCAAGCGATGCCCGTAAGGCAATGTTAAAGGGTGTTAATATTCTTGGAGATGCTGTATGTGTAACTTTAGGACCTAAAGGAAGAAATGTTGTATTGGAAAAAAGTTATGGTTCTCCATTAATTACTAATGATGGTGTAAGTATTGCAAAAGAAATTGAATTAGATGATAAGTTTGAAAATATGGGAGCAAAATTAGTATATGAAGTTGCAAATAATACTAATGATGTAGCTGGAGATGGAACAACTACTGCTACAATTCTTGCTCGTGATATGATTAATAATGGAATTAAAGCAGTTGATAAAGGAAGTAATCCAGTTTTAATGCGTGAAGGTATTGAATATGCAAGTAAAGAAGTTGCTAAAACAATTTTGAAAAATTCACATAAAGTGGAAACAAGTAATGATGTTGCTAGTGTTGCAACAATCTCTGCGGGAAGTAAAGAAATTGGTGATTTAATCGCTCAAGCAATGGATAAAGTTGGTCGCGATGGAATTATTAATGTAGATGAAAGTAATGGATTTGATAATGAATTAGAAATTAGCGAAGGAATGCAATATGACAAAGGTTATGTATCACCATATATGGTATCTGATCGTGAAAAAATGCAAGTTGAATTAGAAAATCCATATGTTTTAGTTACTAATCATAAAATCAATAATATTCAAGAAGTATTACCGGTTTTAGAACAAGTATTACAAGCTAATAAACCATTGTTATTAATTGCTGAAGACTTTGAAAATGAAGTTGTTTCAACACTAGTATTAAATAAATTAAGAGGAACATTTAATGTTGTGGCAACAAAAGCACCTGGTTTTGGTGATAATCAAAAAGAAATGCTTCAAGATATCGCAGCATTAACTAATGCTAAATTCTATAACAAAGAATTAAACATGAAATTAGAAGATATGAAGCTTGAAGAATTAGGTACTATAAAAAAAGTAATTGTAACTAAAGATAATACAACAATGATCAGTAATAATGAAGCAAGTGAAGAACTAAAAGCTCGTATTGAAGAAATCAAAACAAGAATTGCTAATACAACTAGTGATTATGATAAAAAACAATATCAAGAAAGATTAGGTAAATTAACTAATGGAGTTGCTACAATTAAAGTTGGAGCAACTACAGAAAGTGAATTAAAAGAAAAGAAATTAAGAATTGAAGATGCTTTAAATGCCACTAAAGCAGCGGTATCAGAAGGTATTGTAATTGGTGGAGGAGCAGCATTAGTAGAAGCTTATAAAGAATTAAAACCAGTATTGAAAAATGATAATGTTGATATTCAAAAAGGTATTAATATTGTTATGAGTGCATTACTTGCACCAATCAGTCAAATTGCACAAAATGCGGGATACAATTGTGAAGATATTGTCGAAGAACAAAAAGTAGCTGATAAAAATATTGGTTTTGATGCTAAGGATGGTAAATGGGTAGATATGTTTGAAGCTGGTATCATTGATCCAACTAAAGTAACACGAAGTGCATTATTAAATGCAGCTAGTATTTCAGCTTTATTTATTACTACTGAAGTAGGTGTAGCTGAAATTAAATCTGACGAACCTCAAACTCCTGCAATGCCTGGAGGAATGTACTAATAGATAATAAAAACAGGTAGTTAAATGCAAAACATTTAATTACCTGCTTTTTTTAATTATTTTCTAATTCATGAATCCATTCTTTTACACTAGCATCACTAGGCATTCTCCAGTCTCCACGTGGAGAAAGTGAAACACTACCAACTTTAGGACCATCAGGAATACAACTGCGTTTAAATTGTTGGGTGAAAAAACGCCAATAAAATTTAATTAACCATTTTTTAATTGTTTCATTATCGTATTTATCTTTAAAAGCTAATTTAGTTTTTCTTAATAGTTTTTTTGGTTCATCGCTAAAACGAATCATATGATAAATAAAGAAATCATGCAATTCATATGGTCCTACGATATCTTCAGTTTTTTGAACTATTTTATCATCTTGTTGAGGTAATAATTCAGGTGAAACAGGAGTATCTAAAACATCTTTTAAAATAGCTTCTAATTTTTGACCACGATATAAACTAGATACATAATCAACTAAATAACGAACTAAAGTTTTTGGAACAGAAACATTAACAGCATACATACTCATATGATCACCATTATAAGTTGACCAACCTAAAGCAACTTCGCTTAAATCACCTGTTCCAATGACAAGTCCACCAATTTGATTTGCTTTATTCATTAAAATTTCAGTTCTAGTACGGGCTTGAACATTTTCATAAGTAACATCATGAATGGTTTCATCTTGTTCAATATCTCTAAATTGTATTTTTACAGATTCACTAATATCAATATCATAACTTGTAACATTTAATTCTTTCATTAATCCTAAGGCGTTATTTTTAGTTCTAGAAGTTGTTCCAAAACAAGGCATTGTAATTGCGATGATATCTTTAGTATCATAATTTAATTTTTTAAATGCCATTGTACAAACAAGTAATGCCAAAGTAGAATCTAACCCTCCAGAAATACCAATTACAACTTTTTTAATATTTGTTGCTTTTAATCTTTGCATCAATCCATAAGTTTGAATATCAAAAACTTCTTTACAGCGTTTTTCTCTAAGTTCTAAATTATTAGGTACAAAAGGATGAGGGTCATAATAATATGTTGTATCTAGATCAATATTAGTTGAATCAAAATATATTGTTTCATACTCATCTTTTGATTTAAAAGTGGTCATTTTACGTCTTTCGCTAGATAATTTTTTCAGATCTAAATCGCCATATATTATCTCACTATTAAATCCTTGACTTTCATTGATGATGGTACCATTTTCGCTAATAATATGATGACCACTAAATACTACATCAGTAGTACTTTCACCATTTCCAGCGTTACAATAAACATATCCACAAATTAATCGTGCAGATTGTGATTTTACTAATAAGCGACGATAGTCTTTTTTAGTTGTTATTTCATTACTAGCTGAAGGATTTAAAATTAATGTTGCACCATTTAAGGCAAGATCAATACTTGGAGCATCAGGCAACCAGAGATCCTCACAAATTTCAACTCCAAATTTAAATTCACAATTAGTTGATGAAGCAAAAATATATTTAGTACCAAATGGAGTAGTTTGACCATTAAAAAATACGGTTGTATTTTTTGATGGTGCTTTTTCAAAACGTCTAGCTTCATAAAATTCTTGATAATTAGGAACATGAGTTTTAGGAACTAGACCTAATAATTTACCACTATGAATAATTGCTGCTACATTATATAGACTATTTAAATGCTGATATGGTAAACCTACTACCACAATAATATCTTTATTAATTGTTTTTTCAATAATATTTTGTAATTGGAATTTAGCTTCATTTAATAAACGATCTTGATTAAATAAGTCTTCACATGTATATCCTGTTAAACATAATTCTGGAAATACAATTATTTTTGCTTTATTTTCATAAGCTTGTTCAATTAGTTTACAGATTTGTAAACTATTATTTTTAATATCTGCAATATTTGTATCAAACGAGGCTGCAGCTATACGTATATATCCATCTTTCATTATCATTCCTCCAATGATTATATTGTACACTTTTAATTATTTGTAAACAATCTAAACTAAATATTTTATTAAAATAATTTCCTGGGAAATACAAAAATCAACAAAATACAAGCTGATAAAAATACTGAGAAATTAGATAATTTGTTGAAAGTACAAATAATTTAGTTTATAATAAAAAAGATTTGGAGGGTTTTTATGAGTTTTGAGATGTTATCAGATTTAGGAATAAAAAAATATGAAATGTGTCGAGACGAACCAGGGAGATTTTTTGCACGTGCAATTGTAGCAGGGTTATATTTGGGAATAGCAACTATTTTGTCTGTTACTTTAGGTACTTTGTTGTTTCAAACTAATTTAATTGCATCAAAGATAGCGGTAGCTGGTTCATTTGGGATTGGTTTAGTAATTATTGTTATTTTAGGTTCGGAATTATTTACAGGTAATTGTTTTACAACAATGATACCTATATATGGTAAAAAATTAAAATTTAGACAAATTATTCCGATGTGGATTATTTGTTATATTGGAAATTTTATTGGGATTTCGTTAGTTTGTTTTTTATTTGTTAAAAGCGGAAGTAACCATGATTTATTTATTCCTTATATTGAAAGTATTGTAAGTGGAAAATTAACTTTTAGTGTTGGGGAACTTTTTATTAAAGGTGTTTTATGTAATTTTATCGTATGCGTTGGAGCATATGTAGGAATGAAAATGCAAGATGATACTGCTAAAACAATTATTATGATGATTGTTGTTATGGCGTTTGTATTACCTGGCTTTGAACATAGTATTGCTAATATGGGATATTTTACATTAGGAATTACTGGCTTAGGAACAAGTTTTGATTGGTCGTTATTACCACTACATATGTTAATTGCTACAGTTGGAAATATTGTTGGTGGTGGTGTTTTACTTGGACTACCACTATATATGATGATTAAACCTAAAAAATAGATTTACAGTTGTTTGTAAATCTATTTTTTATTTATTCAAATTTAAAATAATGTTAAACTATAAAAAAGGGGGTGTATCAATGTCTAAAAATATTTATGTGTTATCAGATTTACATGGACATTTTGATATTTTTATACAAATGCTTAAAAAGATTAATTTTAATGATAACGATGAATTATATATTTTAGGCGATTGTTGTGATCGAGGACCAGATAGTTTAAAAATA
>ERZ857480.34671-NODE-53570-length-10605-cov-5.0000_pt1 | contig 10605 bp, 5 predicted proteins | sample MGYA00519767_ERZ857480 | MGnify/ENA primary metagenome ERZ857480 (study PRJEB31778, sample SAMEA3449210) | human gut metagenome | biome: human gut; feature: human-associated habitat; material: faeces | place: United Kingdom | collected 2010/2012 ...
GCCATCCAGCCCTACTGCGACATTACCTATTCCATCGTGCGCCACGGCGATGCCAACGCCATTGCGCCGTTCTACCGGGCCGGCATCCTTGCCGATGCCCCGGAAAAGGAGACTGAATATGGAATATCGAAAACTGCCTCATGGGGAAGAAGAAATCAGTGTAATCGGCATGGGCTCTTCTGTAGTCGGCGAACAGCCCGAGAAGAAGATCATCGAAACCGTTACCTATGCTCTGGAGCATGGCGTGAACTATTTTGATATGGCCGGCGGCCATGCTTCCATTTTTCCGGCCTACGGCAAGGCATTGCAGGGATGCCGCAATGACGTCATGCTCCAGGTGCATTTTGGAGCCAATTATGTAAGCGGCGCATACGGCTGGAGTACGGATCTGGATACAATAAAGCGCTCTGTGGATTGGCAGCTGCAAAATCTGAAGACAGATTATATCGATTTTGGGTTTATTCACTGTCTGGACGAAAACGCGGATCTTGCCGCATACGAAAAAAGCGGCGCTTTGAAGTATCTTCTGGATATGCAGGCGCAGGGTGTGGTCAAATATATCGGCCTATCCTCTCACGCGCCGAATCTGGTGCATCAGGTGCTGGATTTGGGAATTCTGGATATGCTGATGTTCTCCATCAATCCGATGTATGACTACGGTCAGGGAGAATACGCAAACGGCACCAGCGAAGAACGCTATGCTCTGTACCGCCGCTGCGAAAAGGAAGGGGTTGGCATCTCCGTCATGAAGCCGTTTAATGCAGGACAGCTTCTGGACGCGAAAAAATCCCCCTTCCACAAAGCTATGACGCCTGCGCAGTGCATCCAGTATGCGCTGGATAAGCCCGGTGTTCTGACGGTACTGCCCGGCCCCGGCAGCGTGGAAGAATGGAAAACGATTCTCTCGTTTGTTGACGCATCCCCGGAAGAACGGGATTATTCCCTTGTCAGCCAGTTGGTTCCCGATACCTCCAAGGGAAACTGTGTCTACTGCAAGCACTGCCATCCCTGTCCCGCCGGTCTGGGTATTGGCCTGATCAACAAGTATTATGATTTGAGCAAGCTGGGCGATGTCATGGCGAAGGATCACTATCTGACTCTCGAAAAGACTGCCGGGGACTGCGTCCAATGCGGCCACTGCAACAGCCGCTGCCCCTTCCATGTAGATCAGATGGCTCGGATGCGGGAAATACAGGAATACTTTGGAAAATGAGAATCGCGTATAACAATCCGGCGCCGCTCTCGGCATAATGAGAAGCTGCAATATAAATTCTCTGACAAGCTCTCTTGCATTCTCTGCTGTTTTCCGTTATTGTTATAGCAGAGCGACGGATTAAAGGGAGGATTTAACGATATGTTATATGACATCACGCCGGTAGACGGCCATATTCACATGAGCCTGTGTAAGCGCATGAGCCGTTACTGCAATGTTGAACAGATGTTTCATATTATGGATCAATGCGGACTGGAGGCAATCAATATTCAGAATATTACGCTTTGGCAGGCACGTAATCTGGTGCGGAATCCTCTTTCCATGCTTGCAAAAGCGCTTCGGCCTGAGCAGGTATTTTCCTTTGGCGGTCCTCGCATGCCGCAGCCTGACCACAGCAGGGACGACGCGGACTATGTAGGGCAGGTGAAAGAGCTTCTGGATATTGGCTTTGACGGGATCAAGCTTTTTGGAAAGCCGGACATGCGCCACGAATTCGGGGAGCCGTTCGACTCGCCTCTTTTTGACGATATGTTCGCTTATCTGGAGGAAACGCAAACGCCGACACTGTTTCATGTAAACGATCCGCTCTCCTTCTGGGATGACAATAAAATTCCTGATTTTGCCGTCAAAAACGGATGGTGTTACAGCGAGCCGGGATATGAGACGGCTGAACAGCTCTATTCAGAAATTGATACGGTAATGCGGCGTCATCCGAAGCTGAAGATTCTGTTTCCCCACGTCTATTTTTTGTCAGATGATTTGCCGCGGCTGGGCGAATTTCTCGACCGGTATGAGAACGTCAGAACCGACCTGACTCCCGGAATCGAAATGTACGACAGCTTTTCCGACGCTCCCGACGCTGCGCGCGCGTTTTTTCTTCACTATTCCAAAAAGATTTTGTTTGGAACAGATAATACCGGAAATGCCGCCGATCAGGAGGGAGAAGATTATGTTTCGCGCTCTGCCGGAGTGATTCGGTTCGTTCGTGAATTCTTGGAAACGGAGCACACAATGTCCTCTTGGGGGGCATCGCTGAATGGAATTGCTTTGCCCTACGATACGGCAAATGACATCTATCGTGAAAATTTCTACCGCTTTGTAGGAAGAAAGCCGAAGAAGATTCACATTTCAAAAGCGGCCGCTTATACAGAAGCCCGTCTTCACGAAGCTAAAAAGCGCATTGACGAATGTCCTGAAGTCATTCCGGAGCTCGAGCAGACCTTTGCACATTTGGTTTCTCTTCTGTAAGAGCGTTATGTGCGCAAATCTGCATATAGATATATATACGGTTTTACAAGAAACTCCTGTCATGCTTAACGCATGACAGGAGTTTTTAATAAATTACGCTTTAATCGCAGAATTTTATTTCCTTCAGCAACCGCCCATCTGCGTCAAATACATGGAAGCATAGCGTCCGTTCAGGCGCATAAGCTCCTCATGCGTCCCCTGCTCTGCAATTTTTCCATCCTCGATTAAAACGATTAAATCGGAATCGCGAATCGTCGAAAGACGGTGCGCAATGATAAACGAAGTACGGCCCTCTGTAATTGCCAGCATGGCGCGACGAATTTTCTGCTCTGTTACCGTATCAACCGAGCTGGTTGCCTCATCTAAAATCAGAATCGGCGCATCGGCTAAAACAGCACGCGCAATGGTCAAAAGCTGTCGTTCACCCTGGCTTAGCTCCGCGCCTCCCTGTGTCAGGATCGTATCGTATCCCTTCGGCAGGCGGCGGATAAACGTATCAGCGCCCGCCATACGGGCTGCTCTCTCGACTTCTTCCTGCGAGACATTCTCTCTGCCATAACGGATATTGTCCCTTACGGACTCTGCAAACAGCGCCGTATCTTGCAGCACGACGCCGAAGCAGCGGCGCAGATCGCACATACGATATTCCCGCAAATCATGCCCGTCCAACAGAATTGCGCCGCCGCTTACATCATAAAAGCGGGTCAGCAAATTGATGATCGTGGTTTTTCCGGCGCCGGTTGGTCCAACAATGGCCGTTTTTGTGCCTGCCGGAACACAAAGCGAAACATCCTTCAAAATCGGCGTTTCTGATGTATAGCCAAAGGCAACATGAGAAAGTTCAATATCACCTCTTGGAGAAACAAGCGGCAATGCGTCCGGCTTGTCTTCCGGTTCAGGCTGTTCGTCCAGTATCTCAAAAATACGCTCCGCACCGGCAACAGCGGTCTGAAAGTTATTGTAGATATTTGCAATGTCCACAAATGGGCGCGAGAACTGCCGTGTATAAAGCAGAAAGCTTGAAATCATGCCGATGGAAATCTGCCTGTTGACCGCCAGGATACCGCTTATGATCGAAATCGCCACATAGCTCACATTGTTGATGACATTGGTAAGCGGCATCAAGTATCCGGACCAGATGAGCGTGCGAGTCGCCACTTTCCGCAGTTCCTCGTTGTTTTCTTCAAATTCCTTTACCATTTCATCCTCACGGCAAAACGCCTTAACGACCGGAATGCCGGAAACGCTCTCCTCGATTTGTCCGTTGAGCTTGCCAAGGATCTTTTGCTGATCGGCAAAAAGCTTTCTGGTATGCTTTGTCACGACACGTGTAAGCAGAAAAATAAGACCTACGCCTACCAGCGAAACAATGGTCAGCAGCGGACTCAGCGCCAGCATAATGATAAAGATGCCAAGTATCGTAAAGCCGTAAGTCAAAAGCTGGGTTAAAGAGTTGGATATTGTATTGCTGATGTTGTCCACATCATTCGTCAACCGGCTCATCAGTTCGCCATGCTGCTTCCGGTCAAAAAAGGCGAGCGGCAAGGATTTCATTACGCCAAATAACGTCAGACGAATATTGTGGATAATCCGCTGTCCGACAGAGGCCATAAAAAACTGCTGCAAAAAACGCACCAGCCAGTCGCCTATGTACAGCGCAAGCAGAAGCAACAAAATCATCATTACAGGATTCTGCCCATTGACTGCATTGACCGCCTCACCGATCACCAGCGGTGACAGAATCGCCGCCGCAGAGGAAAAGGCGGAGAGCAGCAAAATCCATCCAAGGCCTTTGCGGTGTCCCTTAGTCAGCGCCCATAAGCGGAAAAGCGTCCCCTTCAAATCCTTTGGTTTGACAACAGGACGGCCGCGCATCGGCCCTCTTCCGCCCATTTGGGGAGGCGGCGCCATATTCTGATTAGGCATCTTTCCCACCTCCAATCTGAGAAGCATAGATCGCCTGGTAAGCCGCGCAAGTGTCAATCAGTTCCCCATGCGTACCAAAGCCCTGCACAGTTCCGTTCTCCATACAAAGGATACGATCCGTGCGCATAACGGTAGAAATTCGCTGGCTGATTAACAGAACCGTTGTTCCGCCGGAAAGCGTTCGCAGACCATTTAAGACAGCCGCTTCTGTATCCGCGTCCAGTGCACTGGTGCAGTCGTCCAAGATCAGAATGCGCGGATTGCGGACCAAAGCGCGCGCTAAAGCCAGGCGCTGCTTCTGCCCTCCCGAGAGATTTACGCCGCCCTGTGAAAGAAGAGTGTCATATCCGTTTTCCATCTCTGATACAAACGAATCTGCGCACGCAATCTTCGCGACACAGCGCACCTCTTCCAAAGAAGCGTCTTCTCTCCCCCAGCGCAAATTTTCAAGGATAGTTCCAGTGAATAAAAGCGCCTTCTGCGGAACGACGGCAACCGCTGTCCGCAGTATTTTTTCGTCAATCTGCGTCACATCCTGTCCGTCTATGCATACTGTTCCGCTGGAAGCATCGTAAAAACGCGGAACAAGATTGACAAGCGTGCTTTTGCCCGAACCCGTTGGGCCGATAATTCCAATCGTTTCGCCCGACCGCGCGCAGAAGCTGATTTCATGCAATGATTCTTTTCCTGCTCCAGCATAGGAAAACGAGACGTTTTCAAAAGCTACACCGCCCTTTAAATTCGGAGAAAGCGGCGTTTCAGGAACTTGCTGTGCAGGCGTTTCGTCCAGTATCTCGCTGACACGGTGAGAAGAAGCCATTGCCCGGGCCGCCGTATTTAAAATGTTGGATACCATACCGACCGCGAACAGGATCTGCGTCATGTAGTTCACAGCCGCCATCAGCCGTCCGATTTCCGATCCGCCCTCTCCTTGCGCAGTCCAAATCATGATAACAATCCCGAGATTGACCGCAAGATTGATCAGCGGACCGAACACCGCCATAACGCGCATGGCGGATACGCCTGCGTCTGCAAGCTCCTGTGAGGCGGTTTCAAATTTTTCTTCTTCCCTGCTTTCCGCATTAAATGCTTTCACCACGCGGATAGAGGACAAAAATTCCCGACTCACATTATTCAGACGGTCCAGCTTTTTTTGCAGCCATCCAAAACGCGGATAGCCGAGCTTCATGTTGGCAAAAATCAAAACAGCAGAGATAGCCAGGACAACTATCATCATGGGAATATGACGCGGCGTTTCCAGAATAATCAGAACAACTGCACCGATACACGTAATGGGCGCCTTAATCATAATCCGCATACAGCCGTTAATAAATTCCTGCATTTGGGTGACGTCGTTCGTAATGCGAGTGATGATCGAGGCAGGCTGTAGCCGATCAATATTTTCAAGAGAAAGCGTCTGCACCTTGCGGTACATATCGCTGCGCAGTTCCTTTCCAATCGTCTGGGAGGTACGGCTTGCAAAAAGATTCCGCATTACCGCTCCGAATGCTCCCAATGCGGCAATGCCGAGCATAATCAATCCATAGCGGAGAATCAGTCCGACGTCTGCCCCTTTTACCCCCTCATCCACGATATGCGACATAAAGGTTGGCTGTAAAAGATCTGCCATTGCTTCAACGCTTAAAAAGAGTAAAGCAGTCAAAAAGGAGCCCAGATGCCGCTTAATACAACGTAAAATCAGCTTCATGAGAGCGACTCCTCCCTTTCTTCTTCCGGCAGGGTGCTCCAATGCTCCTGAAGCTTGGTCAGAAGCTTCAAAAGCTGTCTTTTCTCTGCCGGATTCAGCGATCCAAACAGCATATCCGCATTTTTCAAACGCTTCTGCGCCGCCTCTATCGCCGCCTCTTTTCCCGCCGCAGTAAGCCGCACATCGACATTCCGTTTATCCGCAGCATTTTTCTCCCTTGTAATAAGGTTTGCCTTATCCATGCAGTCAAGCTGTTCACTCAGCGTAGCGGAGCGTCTTCCGGTAAGCTCGATCAGTTCCCGCTGTGTAAGCGTGCCCTTTTCGTTGAGCAAAATTAAAATGCGCCCCTGACCGCAGTTCTTTCTGATATGATGCAGTTGATGCGCACAGCGATGGAACAGATTCAGCAGCGTCAAATGATCTACATCTTCCATTTTAGTCTCCCCTCGTAAAAAATCGTTTGGTACCTGACGATTCTATTTTATACGTTTATTTTCTTAATTTCAAGGGCCCTAACGAAATTTTATTTTCAAACGATAAAAGCAGAACAGGCGCGCCCGTAACGGGCGCGCCTGTTCTGCTTTAGCAAATAACAGCTTCGTTTTCTGTTTTATCTTTCCCCATAACGGCGGCGCAGTGCCAATACCGCACCAGCTGCCAGTGTGAGAACCAATGGAAGTGCAAACGGCGCGCCGTCACCGGTATCCGGATTTTCCGGGGTAACAGGCGTTGCCGGTTTGAGCTGCGCATTGTTCAGCGCGTTTTGGAGCGCCTCATATGCCTCTGCCAAATCCTCTTCAGAGCCGCGGTTTGCAATGACTTCTTCCGCCTTTGCAATTGCATCGCGGATTGCGTCTGCACTCTCGTCAGTGTACTTGCTCAGATCTTCCTTCTTCGCAGAGTCCACAAGACCGGAAAGCGTATCGCTTTCACCGGCTTCCTTCAGCGCTTCACCAGCGGCATTCAGTACAGCAGCAGCAGCGTCAACCTCTTCCTGTGTTGCATTCGGATTTCCAAGAACTTCCTCTGCTTCATCAAGCGCCGCGAGGAACGCTTCGAAGCTGTCCGCCGTAAACATCTCTTCAGCCGCTCTTACCAGCTCGCCGGCTGCGCACAGAACGGTAAGCTCCGTTACGTCAACCAGACCGTCGATCGCGGACTGTAGCTCAGCCTTTGCCGCATCAATCTCTTCCTGCGTTGCGTCTGCATCCGCAAGAACAGCCTCTGCTGCTGCAATCGCCTCATCAAGAGCGTTCTGCGTCGATTCTGTATAAATCGTCTCAGCGGTTAACGCATATGCCTCATCAACCAGATCCGAAAGCTCGGTCTTATTCCCGCGTGCGATCAAACCGGCTTTCGCCGCGTCCAGTGCTGCGACGGCTGCCGATACCTCTTCCTCAGAAGCATTTTCGTCAGCCAGAACAGCCTCTGCGTCTGCAAGTGCATCCGCAAATTCTGCCCATGTATCACTGGTATAATCATCTTCCTTATAATCTGCAACAGAATTCACAAGCTCTTCCAGCGTCGATTTATCTGCGCGTCCGACCAACTGATCTACCGCTGCATCAAGCTCTTCAATTGCCGCGGCAATCTCTTCTGCCGTAGCATTTTCGTTGTCAAGAACAGCCTGCGCATTCTCAAGCGCCTCTTCGAATACAGCCCATGTTTCCGGTGTGTAATTCTCTTCCGTGTAACCGGAAAGCGACTCAACCAATTCGGCAAGCTCGCTGTTGTCCGCACGCTCTACCAACTGATTCTTCGCTGTAGTCAGCGCTTCAAGCGCTGCCGCAACCTCTTCTGTCGTAGCCTCTTCGTTTGCAAGAACAGCCTGCGCATCAGCAAGCGCCTCTGCGAAAACGCTCCAGCTATCCGATGTGTAGTCAGACTCCGTATAGCCTGCAACTTCATCAACCAAAGACTGCAGCGCCGTCTTGTCAACGCCGTCCTCCGGCTGTTTTGCCGGAATACCGGTCATGCTCCACTCGTAAATACGGGTGGACGGCCACTGATTGGAGGAATCGCCCTTTGTTACATTCAAGCGGAAGTAACGGCCGACGACCGCCTCCGTAAATGTATAAGAGGTACGATTCTGCTGATTGTTCGTGTAAGAGGCAACCGTAATCCAGTTGTCATCATTCGTCAAGAAGGCCTCATCCGCAAGCTGTTCAGCTGTCGGGTTTTTAACCTTCAGGATCTGCAGCGCAAAGTCGCGGGTGTTGCGGCCGGAACCATCAGAGGAAACGCCTGAGTGCGACATATCCCACTGTGTTACCGTATAGTACGCGCCAACGTCAATCACCATCTGAGACTGAACCGCATTGCCGCCCGGGCACCATTTTGTCGATTCATTCTCATCAAACGCAAACTTCGGAAGCTCATTCTGGCTTTGTCCCTCTACCGATGTTGCATAAAGGATGAACGGATCGCGGGTAATGATATCCGGCGTAGTAATCTCGCCGCCGTCGCCAACCAAAACGGTCAGTGTTGCAGCAGTCTCATCATCTGCATTTTTGTAAAGTACCGTATAGGTGGCATCTTTGCCAAGATCAATCACACTGCCCTCAACCGGCTGACGGTTCTGGTCGTAGATTGAAATAGTAAAGCTTTCTTCCGGTTTTGCCGAAAGATCAAGATCATCTGCAATAAATTTCTCGCCGTTTACAAGCTGATCGCCAAGCGTTTCGTATGCGGTGCCGCGGATTGTAGCCGCCTTTTGTGCATACTCAGCCATGTCAAGCGTTTCGCCCTCCGCGACATCCTTTACAATCGTATCTGTCACGCTGTAAATAGCCGAATAAGCAACCGGACGCTGATTCGCGAATTTAACCGGCGCAGTATCGCTTATACCGTATACCGCGGTTTCCACCATCGCCGGCCAGTCGTTTCCTCCGTTCGGATGCGGCCACCATTCGGTAACGGTAATTCTGACGTAGCGGCCCGTGACCGGTTCAAACTCCGCCGTTGCTTCAAGCAGCTCATTCGCTGTCGTTCCCGCAGCAATGGTCGCGCTTCCCGCTTCTGTAAAGCCGGAATCCTGCGAATCGGAAATTTCGATCTTCGCCGTCTTGATGCCAAACGGACGCGGTGAAGCGTCGCTGTTCATTTTCGCCCAGACCGTAAAGCTGCTGATCGATTTCTCTTCGCCGAGATCCAGTGTGACAGACGCCTCGGCATTGCGGTTATCCGCATAGGTGTCGGTAGCGGTGTCTCCGTCAACAAACAGACTTGCGTTATTCACATTATTGCTTGCCGCAACTGTCGAACCCGGAACCAGATTATCCCCGATTTCAACCGTCGTTTCGGCTTTTGTTGCTTCAATCGCCGCATCAAGGAAAGTGCGCTCCGGTGTTCCCTCGCTCAGATCAAGCTTATTGTTGGAAATATCAACCGAAACAAGATTCGGATAGAAGCTTGTTCCCGTAAGCTTTTCAAGGCCGAGGCCGGAAAGATCAAGAGTCTTCAGGCCTGTACAGCCGCTGATGTTGATCTCTTTCAGCCCTGCGCAGCCCTTAAGGCCGGAAATATCCTCAATTGCAGTGCAGTTTGTAAAATTCAGTCCGGTCATTGCCGTTAAACGTTCCATACCGGTGAGATCCTTCACCGATGTGCCGGTAAGGTCAAGCGTACCGGTGAATTCCGGCAGAGCAGACAACGTTGCTCCGACCTGTGTGCGCACCGCGTTCAAAAGCGCCGGGTCCGGGAAATGCTCTTGCGTAATCAGATCGGTCGGATTAACTGGAACGCCGTTTTCGAGTTGCAGTACGGTCGGCGCCGATTTATTGCCGGCATAATCTTCCACAACTACGCTTAAAAGGCCGGTTGTCTTTGACAAAGAGAACGTCATCCTGCTGCCTCTGGATGCGCCGCGTTTAAAGCTTGCGACCTGAGTCCCGTCAAATGTCGCCGTCATCTTGTACCAGTCCACAGAATCCGGATCAACCAGACGGACGGTGCTGCCGCTGATGCGGATGTCCCTTTCTGCAATCGGCTCGGAGTAGTTGTCGTTCGACCAGCCGCGATAACAGATTGCATCGCCTCTTACGCCGTTTTTCACCGCGTAAATCTTCAAATCGTACTCTCGGCCTTCGCTGATCGGAAGCGGAACATCTGCGCTTGTCGCAGAACCGTCAACCGTATGGGTATAAACCTTGTTGGTTGGATCGGCGGACGCTACGTTACGCAACGTCACTTCAAATTCATAGCTGTCCGGCGCGCCTGTTTCCGGTGCGTCAAAGGAAACGTTCAGCTTGCCCGGGGTGGATGCGCGAACAAGCAGTCCGCTGGCAGTCTGAGCCTCTTCCACTCTTACGTTGCTCACTTTGTCGTTATAAGTATAGGTGAGTGTCGCCGGATCGCTCTCCGTGCCGTCCTTGCCGACCGCACAGAGTTCCAATCTGACCGACTGGTCCTCGTCAAACATGGATTTGACATAGAGAATGTCGTCATAGGTGCCGCCGAGATAAACACGGCTACCGTCGGACATAACGCCGTACAGGTTGTACTGTTTAAC
>ERZ857480.53434-NODE-82661-length-10593-cov-7.0000_pt1 | contig 10593 bp, 10 predicted proteins | sample MGYA00519767_ERZ857480 | MGnify/ENA primary metagenome ERZ857480 (study PRJEB31778, sample SAMEA3449210) | human gut metagenome | biome: human gut; feature: human-associated habitat; material: faeces | place: United Kingdom | collected 2010/2012 ...
GGGTGGTGGAGGCAATGGTATATTCGGTGCTGATATTGCCGGTCAGATGGTAAAACAGCAGGTCCGGCATCATCAGCAGTGTCTGCGCCTTGTCCAGCAGTTCGGGCCGCTTTGCAGCAAGGGCGGCAAGCTGATAGACAGTGTTGCCGCTGAGAAATTGGATACCGGTGCGCCGATAGATCGTTTCCCGGCCGAAGTGCTCCGTGACCGCCTCCATGACCCCCTCCGTTCTGAGGTCACGATAGGAGACGGGCCATTCGAGCAGGGAAGCTTTTTCGTCCAGAAGTCCGAAATCCAGCCCCCATGTGTCGATGCCGACACTGCGGATGCCGAAGGGAGCGGAATCGACGAGGGAACGGATCACATTCTCCAGCAGTGCAGGATAATCCCATGAGAGCGCGCCTCCCACATTCCGCAGGACGTTGGGAAAGCGGTATTCATGTGTGAGCTCAGCCCTGCGCCCGTCAAAGGAGCAGACGATGCCTCTGCCGCTGGTGGCGCCGAGGTCAACACACAGGCAATGATAGGTAGTAATAGAAATCTCCCCTTTGAAAACAGCCCGGCGCAGAACCGCCGGGCTGCAAACATGATTATTCGGTGAATTCCGGTACAGTTTTGGGAGTATCGGGATGGTTGGGACCGAAGTGCTTCAAAATGACCATCGGCTCATAGTTGCTCTTGTTGACAATCTTAATACCCTTTCTTGCAGCCTGCTCGCTCACGAAGTACTCGTCGGCAGAGGCCTGACCGTAACGGAGCATCGCCGCAGCTTCCGCGTCGGCAAAGGCGCCGAATTCGCCGTGGCCCTGGATGATGATGCAGCCGTATGCCACAGGATCGTCGACAACGGCGGTCTGGCCGGGGTATACGGTCAGCTCCTTTGCCGCGACATAATCGTTTGCGTAACTGATCCACTTCTCCTGGAACTGTTCGTTCTTCCTGTAAAGTACGGGCGGCCGGAAGTAGGTCTTGCGGAAGTTGGGATCGACGTTCTTGTCCCAGTCAAGGAGGCTGATGATATAGTCCAGATCGTCCTTTTTGTCCTCAGGGACCTGCTGGACCAGGGATTCGCGCAGATTGACCTCGCCGGCAGTGACGGTGTCGAAAACCGCGTTGACATCGCTGTTCCACTGGGGTTCGTAGGTGCACAGGGAGCCGGGGGCATGGATGACGCCGGCGGGAACGAACCAGCCGGTATCGCGCTTCAGACGGAAGGCGCGGGACAGCTCAGTGATACGGTTGTCCTCCATGGTGAAGTTTTCCAGACGCTTCCGCACATCCTCCTTGGAGACGCTGGGGTCAAAGCCGAAGTAGGTGTGGGGGAAGTCACCCTCATAATTGTTGTAGGCAGCGGGGAAGTAGTAGGACTCCGGCTTTCCGCGGCGGCCGACGTTGGCAGCCTTGTCGTCGGTAAGGTGCATATGGAAGAACAGCGGAGTGACGAAGTCAAAGAACTTGGAGTACATCGGCCAAGTGCCGTACTTTTCCATCAGTTCATCGCCGATGATCTCCGCGCCCAGTGTGTCGATGAAGTCCTTGAGCAGGAGCTTGTCCTTGGGATCCTTGGTCACTTCCACATAGCTCATGCCCTCATCAGCCGACGCAGTGGGATCGGCAAAGGCAGGCTGAACGGAGCTGAACCATCTTTCCTTCATTTCGCCGCGCTTGGTGCCGGTGGCGTAGTAATCGTCGGGGTGCAGTCTCAGTCTGCGTCCGGCTTTGCCCCAGGGACGGGGAATGAAGCAGGGCATGAGCCGCAGCACACCGCCGCCCCTTTCAAATGTTTCTCGGATAACTTTTTCCTTTGAAGCCATAATAAACCTCTCAATTCTAATCTAATACTGATTCTTGATTAAAACATTTCATCAGGAATCCCGTGTGCTACGCACACTCACATCGTGCTGACGCACGCTGCGCTGTCTCATGCAGAATCTGACGCGCCCTCGGCGCTATAAAAAGCTTTTAAGATTTTTATCAGATTCTAGTATAAAATTAGCTGGCAGCAGCCAATGTTGTGTTCACCTTCTATGCCGGATGGCCGGGCTGTGAGAACGAATAAAGATCAGCCCGGCCACCGGTTGGTTGGATCTACTCAAACAGGGGGCCTTTTTTCAGGATGATATTGCCGTAGGCTGCGCTTTCGCCGGTTGCGACTACGGCAAAGCATTTCTTTGCTCTGTCGTAATAATCGAGTCTGCTTACATATTCTATCGTGTCTGTTCCGCGGCTGTCATATTTTGCAATGATGGCCTTGTATTCGTCCCAGATCGGCGTTTTCGCGTCATCGCCCGGTTCAACGGCCATAAGCGTGACGGACTTATCCACGAAATAGTCCAGCGGGAATACGGACAGAATAGCGTCTAAAAGCTGAGGCATACGGATGCTGTCGTAGCGAACAAGCTTGCCGTTTCCGGCTTCCGCACAACTGCAGGCAGGAAAGTTGCAGTCACCGGGGCAGATCTCATCGCCGTGCCCCATCTCGTGGAGGATCTTGAGAAGCTCCGGAGACATGATGTTAGGAATTCCTCTTAGCATGCCTTATTGATAGTCCGCAACATTATCCTTGGTGATGAGGATAAAGGGAATGTTGACGGCCTTCTCAAAGCTCTCGCCCTTGATGACCTTTACAACGGTCTCCAGCGCGGAAGCGCCCTGGCCCTGGCCGTCCTGAAGGATCGTAGCCGTCATGCCGCCGTTGGCCACGGAGTTGACGGCGTCGGCGATTGCGTCGATGCCGATGATAATGATGTCGTTTTCAGGATTTGCCTCCTCAATGGCCTGCAGGGCCCCCAGTGCCATCTGGTCATTGTGTGCAACGACTGCGTCGATCTTCTCGCCGCTCTGGAGCCAGTTCTCCATCAGCGTCATGCCTTCGTCGCGGACCCAGTTGCCGGTTTGCTCAGCATAGACGGTGATGTCGGGGTAATTTGCCAGAATGTTTTCAATGCCCTGCTGGCGGTCGATCTGAGCGGAGTTACCGTAGAGGCCGGACATGATAACGATGGTGCCCTTGCCGCCGAGCTGATCGGCAACATACTGCATCTCCATTTCACCGCCGATAACGTCGTCGGAACCGACAAAGGCATCCGCTTCTTCAACATTGGAGGTCTTTGCGTTGACCACAACGATGGGAATGCCGGCGTTTTTCGCTGCGGTAACGGCGGGAGCGCAGCCGTCTGCGTCATAAGGGTTGAGGATGATGCCGTCGACGCCCTGGGTGATGAAGTTCTCCACCTGGCTGAGCTGATTCTCGGCAAGGGCCTTCCCGTCCACCTCGATCAGGTCAACGCCGAGTTCCTTGGCAGCATTTTGAACGCCGATCTGAAGCTCGGTGGTGAACTCGTTGGTGAAGTCCTGATAGGCCACGCCGATCACAAGTTTTTCATTTTCCGTGTTCGTGTTTTCGCTGCTGGGAGCCGGGTCGCTGTTGCTTTCCGTATCGTTGGCACAGCCGACAAACAGAACGGTGACCATAGCCAGACACAGAATAAGCGCGATGAGTTTTTTCATGTGTTCCTCCTTCTAAAAATCTTTTATTTTTTATTACAACAGGGGGATTCCTGCCGCTTACAGAATGGATTTACGCTACAAATATTTGTCTAACTTTTTGGGGTCACTTCAGGAGCGCTGGGGTAATCATTTGGATTTCCTCGATTTGCTGAGCATATCGAACAGGACGGCGGCAATGATGATAATGCCCTTCGCGACCTGCTGGTAATACGAGGAGACGTTGAGCAGGTCAAGACCGTTGTTCATAACACCGATAATGAGAATGCCTCCGATGGTGCCGATCATGCTGCCCTGGCCTCCCATCATACTGGTGCCGCCGATGACTGCTGCCGCGATGGCATCGTTTTCATAGCCGGTGCCTAGCGTTGGAGAACCGGCGTTGACACGGGCGGAAATGATCATGCCTGCAATCGCAGAGAAGATGCCAGACATGATATAGACCGTGATCTTTACCAGCTTGGTGTTGATACCGGAGACCCGGGCTGCCTGCTCATTGCCGCCGACCGCCAGAACGTGCCGTCCGAAACGTGTCTTGTTCAGTATGAACCATCCGAGCAGAAGAACAGCGATCAAAATAATGACGGGAATGGGGATCTTACCGAGATAACCGCTGCCGATGGCCTGGTACTGTTCGCTCAGATTGAGGACCGGCTTGCCGTTGTTTATAGAGCATAATGACGCCGCGCAGGATCGTGTTTGTGCCGAGGGTCATAATGAACGCTGGCACATGACCGTATGCGATGCCGATGCCGTTGATCAAACCGACCAGTGCGCCGATCCCCAACGCCACCAGTATCGGGATGATCAGGGGGTATTCGCCGGGATGAGCAAAGTCGCACGCGACGATAGCTGCCAGGCCGACGACACCGCCCACGGACAGGTCGATATTGCCGGTGATGATAACGAAGGTCATGCCGACGGCAATGACGCCGTTGTAGGAAACCTGGCGGAGCACATTGATGATATTCTTTTCCGTCAGGAAGCCGGAGGTCGTGACGGACAGGACCACACAGAACACTGCAAGAAAAATGAAGATTATGTATTTGCCGAGCTTTCCGCCAATTTTTTTGGTTGATAACATGGTCAGCGCCTCCTCAGTTCATGCCCATGGCACATTTGATAATGCTGTTGGCATCGAAATCCTTTTCTTCAAATTCTCCGTTGAAGCGGCCTTCACGCACAACGATGATCCGGTTGCTCACACCGATGACCTCCGGCATTTCTGAGGAGATCATGATGATTGCCTTGCCCTCCTTGGCAAGCTCGGTCATCAGTCTGTGGATCTCGGCCTTTGCGCCTACGTCGATGCCTCTGGTGGGATCGTCGAGTATGATAATCTGGGGGTCTCCCATCAGCCATTTGGCAATAACGACCTTTTGCTGATTGCCACCGCTGAGAGAATTCACCGGGTTCATATCGCTGGCCATCTTGACCATCAGCTTTTTGATCAGCTCTGCTGAGGTCACTTTTTCCTTCCGCGAATTGATGACCTGCCCGAGACGGCATAGCTGCTTGAGATAGACCAGCGTCAGATTATGCCGGATGGAGCCGATGACATTCAGACCAGTGAGCTTTCTGTCCTCCGGAACAAAACCGATTCCCAGCTTGATCGCGTCGTGAGGGGAACGGATGACGGCCTTTTTGCCGTTGACAAGCACCTCTCCAGAAGTCGCCTGCGCTACGCCGAATATGGTTTCCACGATCTCGGTGCGGCCGGCGCCCATCAGACCGGCGATGCCAAGAATCTCGCCCTTGCGGACGGAAAAACTGATGTCTTCAAATTTCCCCTTTCTGCTGAGATTTCTGACTTCGAGGATCACGTCGCCAGGCGTGGTGCTTTCGTGAGAGTAATAATCGGTGATCTCCCGACCCACCAGCATGGGGACGAGTTTTTCCTCCGTCAGATCGCAGGCCTTCTGCGTACCGATCATGTGACCGTCCCGCATGACGGAGATCATGTCAGAGATGCGGAACACCTCGTCCATTTTGTGAGAAATATAGATGATGGCAGTACCCTGGCGCTTCAGAGATTCAATGATTTCAAACAGCTTTTCCACCTCTCTGTCGGTAATGGCTGAGGTGGGCTCGTCCATGATAACGATTTTTGCATTGCGGCTGACTGCCTTCGCGATCTCGACCATCTGCATCTCCGCAATGCTGAGGTCGCCCATACGCATGGTCGGATCAATATTCAACCCCAGGCGCCGAAAGACGTCAGAGGCGGTCTTGATCATTTTTTTCTTATCAATGACCAGAGGAAAATGCTGCAGAACCGGTTCTGAACCGACGCAGAAGTTTTCTGCCACGCTGAGTTTGGGAATCTGGCTCAGTTCCTGGTGGATCATGGCGACGCCGCTGGCAATGCTTTTCTGCACGGAGTCGATCTTCACTTTCTGACCGCTGATATAGATCTCGCCGGAATCGGCGGCATGAACGCCGCCGAGGACCTTCATCAGAGTGGATTTTCCTGCGCCGTTCTCACCGAGCAGAGCATGGACGGTACCGGGAGAAACGTTGAAGTTCACATTGCTACAGGCATATGTGCCGCCAAAGGATTTTGAAATATTGCACATTTGAAGAACGTATTCCTCTGCCATGTTTCCTCCTCCTTTCATTCCTCAAAAGAAAAGGCTTCGGAGATCGGGACCGCGCCGTCGCTGAGGCCGCGCAGCTCCTTCAGCGATTCAAGGGCCTTGACCTCATCCCGCGTCAGCATTCGCAGTGCACCGAGACGGTAGGCGTAAAAAACCGATTTAGCGGTGGCCTCCATCATATACATACGCTCCACGGCGTCTGAAACAGAGAGTTGGCTCAGCACAACGGCACCATGGTTTTCAAGAAGAAAACCGTTAGAAAGGTGGATGTACTCCGAAAGCCGGTCAGCAAGCTTCGTGCAGGAGGGGGCGTCATAGGGCACCTTAACGATTGGACCGATCTCCATCGCCTCTTCCGGGTAGTAAGCGAATTCCAGCAAATGCGTCTGCGCTACTGCAAAAGCGCTCAGCATGACGGGATGGGCATGGACAACAGAGACGATATCCGGACGCCTGGACAGCGCCATGATATGAAACGGCGTCTCACTGGTAGGGGAGCAACCTTCGGGGCAGAACAGCGTCCTGCCGGCTGCATCCAGAATACAAATCTTATCCGCAGTGACTTGCTCTTTCGGCATCCCGGTGGGGGTGATCAGTACGTTCCCATCCGCGAGCCGAAGGGAAAGATTTCCACCGGAGGAGGAGGTCAGCCCCTTTGCAGAGATGTAATGGCAGGCGTCTACAAGTTGCCTGATTTGTTCAGAATAGACGGAAGGATCCAACTTCCCGCACCTCGCTTCAGTCATTCAAATTTATTGCGCAATCGTTTGCGTGAATTTATTATAACAGCAAGTTTGCACTGAGATCAATTCGCATATTCGACAATTTTTGCAGAATATTTTTGGAAGATTCGCACAAAAATTAAGAATAATTTGGAAAAGTACTTTACAATTCCAATTGGTCCTGCTATACTCTTAAAGAAAGCGTTTGCGTTAATAAACTGCAACGATCTAAACCAATAATAAATAAAAGGGAACGCAAATATTTGCGTTCTTAAGGATTGATTATTTTCCAGGAAAGGTTATTATTTTTTTGTATAATAACATGAAGGGCCCAATTCAGCCCTATGAATTTGCCGTCAGGAGTTCAACATATATGCAAAACGGAAAGAATATTACTATTAAATGTATCGCGGAAAAAATGAATATTTCTCCCAGCACGGTCAGCCGCGCACTGAACGGAAAAAGCGGCGTCAGCAAGGAAGTGCGGGAGCAGATTGTTGCGCTCTCGCAGGAAATGAACTATCAGACGAACAGGATCGCGCAATCCCTGCGCACAAGCAAGTCGATGGAGATTGGCGTAATCATTCCCGACAGCTCAAACCCGTTCTTTTCCGCTATGCTGACCGGTATTGATTCCTATGCCCGCGAGATGGGCTATACGCTGCTGATGATCAATTCCTGCAATTCCCCCGAGGTGGAGCGCAAGGCTATCGAGACGTTCTGTGAGCTTCATGTGGCTGGTCTGCTGTCTGTTCCCACCTGCGTCAAGCACTATGACCATCTGCCGATGCCGGTGATTTTTCTGACCCGCTGCGATAATTCGGACAGCAACTTCAATTACATCATCACCGATGATGTTCAGGGCGGCTATATCGCAACACAAAACCTCATCAACAGCAGCCTCAGCGATTTTTTTTTCCTGTGCGATTCCACAGATATCATATCGTCTGCCAGCAGGCTTGCGGGTTACCGGTCCGCGCTGGAGGAAAACGGGATCACGCCTAAGCAGGACTGGGTGTTTGACGGCGCCAATACCATTGCTGACGGCTACCGGATTTTCAAGGAGCTGCAGACGATGGCGTCGGGCCGTTACGGCATTCTGTGCCACAACGACTATGTTGCAGTCGGTGTGCTGAAATCTGCCCTGGATTATGGCATTGTGCCGGGCAGGGATATCCGCCTCATCGGTTACGATGACATTGAGCTGATCTCCTACCTGACGCCTGCTTTGTCGACAGTCCGCCAGGCAAAATTTGATATCGGCACGTGGGGCGCTAAAAGCCTTATCAGCATCATTAGTAACGGGCCGCGGGACAAGCCTTTCCATATCGTCCTCAAGCCCGAATTGATCATCAGAGATACTTGACAGGAGGAATGAAATATGCGCAGAATCAAGGTTGAGAAGCTGACGCCGGAAGCGTTTAAGGAATTTGGCACGGTCTTTTCGACTGTCGGACGGGACCATGAAAGCACGCCCGGCGTGTATGACTGGTACCCAGGCCAGGGCTTTGTGGACAACGCGGAGTCCGTATCCGTCAATCTGCTTACGGTGAAAGAGCGGGAGTTTTGGTGTCAGAAATTTGAACGACATGAGCAAACATCGGAGAATCTGATCCCCATTACCGCAGGCATCGTGATCTCCTGCCTTCCCGCAGGACCGGTCTGTTTTGAAAGGCTCCGTGCGTTCTATGTTCCCGTGGGGATGGGCGTGAGCTTTGCGCCGAATGTGTGGCATTTTGCGCCGCACCCTATCGGCTGTGACGCCACCTGTGTCGTGGTCTTTGCCAACGGAACAAGCCAGAATGACATGATCTTTGACGAGCTTCCCGAGCCCGTCGGCTTCGAGCTTTGATCTGCCCACCTTTCCCTGATCGTCACAAGGGGACGGCGATCAGAAAGGGCTGCGCAAACTGACCTGCGCGGGGAAAATGGGCATGAAAGAGCGCCATACAGACGGCATTGCTGTCCGTATGGCGCTCTTTTGACGGCATCTGTGGGGACGTGCCGGTCTGTTTACCTGCTCTATGTCAATAGTTGTGGTATGTAGAGGCTTTGGGTCATGATCTGGGTGCGCGGATTGAAACCAAGGCAGCGTGCTATCAACGACTGTGTGGACAGAAAGGACGGCAAAAATGAACTGGCCACATTCCGTAACATTATGAACGAGTGGTACGCAAAGGACACCAGCAACAAAATCAAGGCGGTATTCAAGTCCAGAATGAAGGAGGGGCTGAGGTGCAGCGGCTCCATTCCCTATGGCTACAAGAGAGAACCGGGCGATAAGCAGACCCTTATCGTGGACGAGCCTGCCGCAGAGGTTGTCAGGAAAATTTTCCGGCTGGTATGTCAGGGCGTTACCACAACAGGCATTGCGGAAATTCTGGCAAAGGAAAAGGTGCTGATACCGTCTGCCTACGCTGCCATAAATCAGCCGAAGAACTGCCGTCACAAGGAGATTGCAGACCCTTACCGCTGGAACGCCACCACCATCGGCTATATCCTCGACAGGCAGGAATACCTCGGTCATACCGTGTTGGGCAAATCCATCTGCGAGAACTTCAAGACCAAGCAGCGCAGAGCCGCAACGCCGAACGAGCTGATGATTTTCCCCGATACGCATGAAGCCATCATCGACCAGGACACATGGGACATTGCCAGAAAGATACGCTCAAAGAAAAAGCCGAGAGTGGCGAACGGCACCTACTCCCACCGCCTGTCCGGCTTGGTATACTGTGCCGACTGCGGCGCAAGAATGGGCTATATCAGCCCCGAAACCAAGCACAGCGGCAAACGCTATGATTCTGATTCCGCTTTCCAATGCGGCAACTACCGAAGCGCCACAAACGATTGCGTCTCCCACTATGTGAAAACATCGGTTCTGGAAGCGGCGATTTTGCGGGCAATTCAGGCGGTGAGCAAATATGTCCTTGAAAACGAAGCCGAGTTCATTGACCAACTTAAAGTCGTTTGGAATGAGCATCAGGCAAGAGCATCGGACAACGGACAGCAGGAGCTTGCCGAAGCGAAGAAGCGGATAGCCGATTTAGATGAAAAAATCAATAAACTGTATGAAAGCTCTGTAAACGGCTTACTGCCGGAGCGACAGGCACAGCGCATGATCCAGCAGTATGATGAAGAGCAGCTTGTGTTGAAAAAGCGTGTTGCAGAGCTGGAAAGCCTGGCTCAGCAGGACGAGATCAAGCAGGTGGACGCATCCCGCTTTATCGCTCTGGTCAAGAAATATCGAGACTGCGAGGAACTGACCGACGCCATGCTCTATGCGTTCATTGACAGGATTGAGGTTCACGAAGCCACAGGCGGACGAACCATCTACCGCCAGCAGAACATTGATATTCATTTCAATTTCATCGGCAACTACTAGCCGCCTGTTGAAACCGTCTCCGAGGAAGAACGCATTGCCGCCATCGAAGCCGAACAACAGCGAAAGAAGCAGGAAAAGGGCAAGCGGTCAACCGAGCGCAGAAAGCAGAAGCTGAACGCTCTGCGGACGGCTGCGGAAGTCGGAGACCCCGAAGCGGTCGCAAAATACGAGGAACATCTTGCAATTCAGCGTGAGCGAAATCAGAAGCACCGTCAGAAGTTGCAGGAAGCCAGAGAAGCCGACCCGGAATATATCAGCCGGTTAGAGGAAAAGGAGCGCGTCAAGCGTGAAAAGATGCTTGAAACGGAGCGCAAGCGGATGGAACGGGACAGCCGGAAAAAGAAGCTGACACGAGCCGAGCTGAAAGAAAAGGCAAAGACCGACC
>ERZ857480.62984-NODE-97522-length-10591-cov-7.9860_pt1 | contig 10591 bp, 8 predicted proteins | sample MGYA00519767_ERZ857480 | MGnify/ENA primary metagenome ERZ857480 (study PRJEB31778, sample SAMEA3449210) | human gut metagenome | biome: human gut; feature: human-associated habitat; material: faeces | place: United Kingdom | collected 2010/2012 ...
AGAAAGCTATGATATAATGCCTTTGTCGGTTTTGCCGACGGGCATGGCGAGGGCTTGACACCGGAACACCCCGGATTCTGACCGGAGGGAGGTGAGAGCCATCAAAGCAAAAGAAACGACCACGATTACGATCCGACAGACGCTTGTAACGTCTGTCAAGATCGAAAAATCGCAGGAAACGAAAGAACACGATGATGTCGACATCATCATCGTGTTAGTGCCGAGAGGCTAACCAATTCAAAAGCCCTCGTCGTGCCTTTATTGTAGCATGATCCGCGCTGCGCGTCAAGGGCGGCGTTTTATTTAGAAGCAATCATTCGGTCGGGGCGCGTTCAGATTTTTCCGTGCCTTTTCGCGTAAACGAACGAATAGACGAGCGGCGAGAGGGACGCGACAAAAATCGCGGCGACCCAGACCACGGCTGCATGGCTGAGGAAGACGGAAAGCAGCGTGACCACCCCGGCGATGATCCATACATAGCCCGCGAAACGGTGGGTGTGATTCCAGTTATCCTCGTCGTCAAGCGTCCACGGGAGGCGGATGCCCACGGTGTAGTTATGGCGGCACTTGGGCAGATAATTGCCGATGGCGATGAAGAGCAGGCCGACGAAAATCATGCCGAAACGCGAGACGTTGATGGCGAAGCCCAGCGCGCTCAGGTATATGGACAGGCCGACGAACAGGCTGACGGCGGGGCAGACCCACAGGATGAGCTGCGCCATCTTCTCAGAGATATTCTGCTTTTTGGGATCGGTGCGCAGCATGACGGCGCAGAAGAGCTGCATGGCGAGGATGAACAGCGGGAGGCCGATCACCGCGAACGGGCGGCCGGAATAGTCGTCCGCCGTGCCGCTGAAATCGAAATGGGTGGGCATGCGCTCGGGCAGGCGATTCCACAAGGCGAGGCCGAAAAACATCGGCAGCAGGATGACGACGCAGGTGACAAGCAGGGTGCGTTTAGGAATGGCTTTCATGGTTGTCTCCTTTCAGTTGAGAGAGCCAGAGCATGACCTCCTCGACGACGGAGGTGTTCAGCTCATAATAGATGAAGTTTTTTTCGCGCGTTTCGAACACGAGATCGGCCTTTTTCAGCACGCTGAGGTGATAGGAGACCGTTGCGCCCGTCATCTCAAAATGCCCGGCGATTTCGCCCGCGCTCATGCGCCCGCCCCTGAGCAGCAGCAGAATTTCCCGCCGCGCCGGGTCGGAAAGCGCTTTGAAGGTTTCGGCAAAGCTCATAGGCGACATCCTTTCAGGATTTCTATTTAGAAAAAATCTAAATAGCGGATGCTTGAATTATAGCAGGAATGGAGAAGACTGTCAATAGGTATTTAGAAAATTTTCTAAATGGAGGCTCCATTGCAACTCCCTCAGTCACGGCTATGCCGTGCCAGACCTTCGAAGAGGAAGCTCCAGACTGTAGACAAAAGGGTACTTTCGACTCGCGAAAGTACCCTTTTTGTCTACAGTCTGGAGCCACCGGCTTCGCCGGTGGTTTTGACTCATTTGACTTTATTTTACACTGCGCTTTTTCTTGCTGCTGATAACGGCTGTTGCGGTTATTGCACCACCGCTGACAAGCAGCAGAACAAACCATAAGGCAAGGTTGCTATTATCACCGGTTTTCGGAAGGTCAGTTGGTTTGACTGTTCTGTTTCTACCAGTGCCAGCGCTATCACTGTTTTTACTCCATTGAGCATAAAGCATGGTATTTTTGTCAGTCAATGTAAAACTATCGCCTGGTTTGTAAGCAGTACCCTTTCCATCTGCCTGTGTATTCCAGCCGATAAAGGTGTAGTTGTTACGGGTAAATTCGTTCTGAGCAACTGTCACGATTTTTCCCGCTGCACCAGTTGCTGAATCTATTGCTCCTTCGCCGCCATTGCATCATAAGTCAACTTAACTTGATATTCCGTGACATTTTCCTCATATCCACAATACGTGCATTTTTTTGTTCCATCGCGGGTTAGCGTGCCATCTTCGTTTGCAATCCACTCACCGTAGGTAGTTTCAAGCGCATTATCCTTATAGCCTTCGGCATGCAGACTATTATTGGAACCATCAACATCATTGTCGTACGTAACGCCATCTGCCGTCACACCGCTGTTGTGGTATGCCTGGGCATCAACCATTTTGCCCTTCTGCCAAACGGTAGTGTTACCGAACTTTACAATAGTTTTGCCTGTATTATTGCCGGGTTTACCGCCATAGCCAAACAAACGAGAGCAGGTTATTTTATCTGTATTTACCCCGTTTACAACATTGTCGCCGGAAATACTGATGACATACTTATAATTCCCCATATTGCTGTCATTGATGTTCAGCACTGGTTTCAGAGACGGACCGGAATTTTTGACTGTACAACCGTTGAAATTTACTGTGATGTCATTCTTTCCTGCACCTGCATCGGTGTAGACATTGATGACTTTGCCAGAGGAATTAAACGTGCAGTTATCGAAAGTCATCACGGGAGAGCTGTATGTCCAGATGGCGTAATCTTTATTTGGGCAGTTGAATGTGGTATTTCTGAATGTTGCAGTCTGATAGCCCCAGTAGAAAGTCTTGCCATTGATCACGCAGTTTTCAACAATAGTATTGTTGGCGCGGATAAAGCCAAGGTAATCTGCTTTACCCGAACGGAGCGTCATATTTTTAAATGCAATTGTTCCTGCCCCATCAAAACTGTAATCGCCGTTGTACTCTGTACCGAAATTAGCTGGATCAGGAACTTTTGCACCGATATTCCAGCCTGTTTTATCGGCTCCCTGACCCACAAAGGTCAAGTCTTTGCCTTTGGTATGCCCTGTGCTGTCGACCTTGTATAGCGTATAGTTACCCGTGCCCAGTTGGATGGTATCGCCACTTTTTGCAGCAGCCACAGCCTTAGCTACCGTCTTATAAGCTTTGTCACTGGTTGTACCGACTCCCTCCTGCGTATCATTACCATTTATCGCATCCACGTAGATTGTTGTGCCGCCAACAGGCTCCTCCGCAAATACGCTTGGTGTGATTGAAAGTACCAACACCAACGCCAACAAACACGAGAGAACCCTTTTCACTTCCTTTTTTCTTTTCATCGTACTTCAGACACACGCTCCTAATTCTTCATAAGAGCCGAGCCCATTCCCTCCTTTTGAATTTTGATAAAGTGTACCTTTGCAAATTTTTATGAAGATACAATTTGCAATAACATATCTTACATTATACACCAAAATTCACAATTTACAAGGGGAAACACGATTATTCTAAGGCAAAATTTCACTTCTTTTCGACCTTTGCAATGGTACACTTTCCCAAATTATTGATTCGTTTCATTTAAGCAGTGTTTTCAAATTTCCGAACTTTGGCATAGAATGTTCCAACAGGCATATTACAAGCTTCCGCCGCTTGTTTCAGCGTCATTTTCTTCGCACGCCATTCTGTTCCTGAAAAAGAAAAGCCACCGTCGCTTAGAGGGACGTTTTCTATCGTCGCCGCCTGCGGCGGATTCAGACGGTGGAAAACGCCGCAGGTTGGCACGACGAAGTCGTGACGGAAGGAGAAAGAAAGATTCACGCCCTCGGCATTTTCCGCATCACGACCGCGTAGCAGACGACGAGCGCGAAAAGCGTCGCCGCCCAAGAGACGGGGTAGGAGAGATAGAGCGTATCGAGGGTCGGGGAGGCGGCGAAGGCCGTATACAGCCAGACCACGCGCAGCAGGCAGATGCCGCTCAGGCTGGTGATGGTCGGCAGAAGGGAATAGCCGACGCCGCGGAGCTGGCCGACGAAGGTATCCTGCATGCAGAAGAGGACATAGAGCGGCATGTTGTGGCGCACGCGGACGAGGCCGCTGGCGATGACCGCCGGATCGGTGTTGAACAGCGCGAGCAGCGGCGTACCGAACGTGTAAATCAGCAGGCCAAGCGTCAGGCCGCCGACGAACGTGGCCGCGAGGCAGACGAGCAGCACGCGGCGGACGCGGGCATATTTCTCCGCGCCCATGTTCTGGCTGGAGAAGGTGAGCGCCGCCTGCGAGATGGAGTTGGAGACGGTGGTGGCGAAGCCCTCGATGCTGGCGGCGGCGGTGTTGCCCGCGATGGCGGCCGCGCCGAAAGAATTGATGGCGGACTGGATGAGCACGTTGGAGATGGAGAACATGCTGCTTTGCAGCCCCGCGGGGATGCCGATGCGCAGGATCATCGAAAGCGAGCGGCGCTCGATGCGCGTCTTTTTCGGCTCAAAGCGAACGTCGCCGTGGCTGGCGATGAGGCTGGCGAGCACGAGCGCGGCGCTGATGGTCTCGCTGACGACGGTGGCGATGGCCACGCCCGCAACGCCGAGCCTGAGCCCGGCCACGAGCGCCACGTTGAGGACGACGTTGAAAAGACCGCTGACGGTCAGATAATACAGCGGGCGCTTGGTATCGCCGACCGCGCGGAGGATGGCTGCGCCGTAGTTATAGACGAGGCTGGCGGGCAGGCCGACGGCGTAGATGTTCAGGTAGAGCTGCGCGCCGCCGACCACGTCCGCCGGGCAGCCCATCATTTCGAGCAGCGGACGGGAGAGGACGAGCAGCAGCACGCCCAGCGCCGCGCCGGAGAGCACCGCCAGCGCCATGGAGGTATGCACCGCGCGGTGCACGCCGTCCCGATCCCCTGCGCCGGCCGAACGGGCGACGGCCACGGACGCGCCGACGCTCAGCCCCATCAGCAGGCTGACCAGCAGATGGATGAGGGAGGTCGTCGCGCCGACGGAAGCCATCGCGACGGAATCAGCAAAGCGCCCGACGACGATGATATCCGCGGAATTATATAGAAGCTGGAGCATGCCGGAGAGAATCAGCGGCACGGCGAAGGCCAGCACGTTGGGCAGCAGCGGCCCGGCGGTCATCTCCACCTGACGATGCGAACGATGGGCAAACAAAGCGATCACCTCAATCCTGGAGCAATGCGAACAGCATAGCACAACGCGCGGGGAGCGTCAAGGCAATGCAGCAAACAAAAACCGTACTTGCATTTCAGCAGTATTTTGGATATAATAAAGGGGAATACAGGAAAAATATCAACTGATATGAATATGTGACGAGGTGCATGAATATGAAAACCGTGACGATTCGCCTGACGATGATGACGGACAACGTGAAAAACTTTGTCCGCCTGGTCAATCGTTATCCATATGATATGGATTTGCGCTCGGGGCGTTATGTGGTGGACGCCAAATCCATCCTGGGAATTTTCTCGATTGATCTCTCCCGACCGATCACCATGACGATTTACAGCGACGACTGCGACGACCTGCTCCGCGATCTGGACGGCTATCTGGTCAAGGACGGCGAGGAAACCGCCGCGAAATAAGGGATGGAGGTGCAGCCCATGCCGCTTGATGTGCATGCTACGGAAGAAGAGGACAAGCTCGTGGTGCTGTCGTCTTTGAACCGCCTCGGCGGCTGCACGGAGGAACAGCTTCTGCGCTTTCTGGTTGAAAACGCGCTGATGAATCAATTTCAGTTTTATCTGGCGCTGGGCGGGCTGAAAGAGGCGGGCTTCATTCGCGAGGCGCGCCATCTGGAGGGAACGCTGCTGATTCTGACCCCACAGGGGCGCGAGAGCGTGGAAATGTTCGCCTCCCGCATCCGCGCTTCTCAAATAGAGAAGCTGAACGCGAACGCGCCCGCGTGGAAGCGGCGCATCCGCGACGAGCTGCAAATGCCCGCCGCGTGGCAGGAGACGGACAACGGCTTCGCCGTCACGCTGCGCGCGCTGGAGGGCGGAGCGGAAATCTTCTCCATGACGCTGACGGCGGCGACGAAGGCACAGGCGAAGCGCTTCTGCGAGCGCTGGCCAAGCCGCGCGCCGTTTCTGTATCAGACGATCATGGAGCAGCTCGGCGAGGCGGAAAGCGAAGAAAAAAATTCGTAAAGCCTGCAAAGAAACAAAAAAAGAAGACAAAAAGCAAAAAAACGGAAACGTTCGACGGAAACGGCAAAAGGGGCGCGTAAAAAAGCGCCCGACTGCCCGCGCCCGCCGGACGTTTTTTGCGTGTATGAGAAATTGCGCAAAGCCGCCCTGCGCGAGCAAGGCGTGGAGAAGGTAAAAAACGATCGAACGGCGGATTATCATACGGAAAGTTCGTAAAAAATGGACTCGAATTTAGCAAAATTGACCGAGCGGAGAAAAGAAATTATCCAAAAACACTTCCATTTTTTCATACATTCTGATATAATGAGCATCAGATGCGGGCGCGAAACAAGCCGCCTGAAAAACAGCCGAAACAAGGCTTCAAAGGAGGAACGATTTATGAAGGACTACATGGTGAAGGACATACGCAACATCGCTGTATTGGGACACGGCTCTGAAGGCAAAACGACGCTGGTTGAGTCGATGCTCTATGCTGCCGGCGTGACTGACCGCCAGGGTCGTGTCGAGGATGGAAACACGGTCAGTGATTACGATCCCGAAGAGATCAAGCGTCATATCTCCATCAGCGCGTCCGTGGCGCCGATTGAAATCCACGGCAAGAAGCTCAACCTCATTGACGTTCCCGGTTACTTCGATTTTGCGGGCGAAATGTCCGGCCCGCTGCACGCCGTGGAGGGCGCGGTCATCGTCCTGAGCGCCGCAACGGGCATCTCCACCGGCTTTGAAAAAGCATGGAACGCGACCGCGAAGCATGGTCTGGCGCGCATCATCGCCGTTTCGCAGGTCGATCGTGAACATATCAATTACCGCAAGGTGCTCGACGATCTGCGCAGCACCTACGGCAACTGCATCATCCCGACGGTTCTGCCGATCGGCGAGGGTACGTCCTTCATCGGCGTGGTGGACGTTTTGACGGGTAAGGCCTTCACCGGCGCGGGCAAGGATCGCCGCGAGATCCCGATTCCGGAAGAAATGGAAGCGCTGGTCGAAGAAGCGCGCGAGGCCTGCAACGAGGCGGCGGCGAGCACCAGCGAAGAATTGATGGAAAAATTCTTCGACGAGGGCAAGCTGAGCGAGGAAGACATGCTGCGCGGCCTTTCCGCGGGCATTTACGAGGGCAGCATCGTGCCGGTCGCCCCGGTTTCCAGCCTGAACGGCATCGGTGTGCGCCCGCTGATGTACGAGCTGGCCATGTACATGCCCAGCCCGATGGAGCACACCTATCACGGCATCAACCCCAAGACCAAATCCATGCACATCCGCCACGCGGACATGAGCGAGAGCTTCACCGCGCAGGTGTTCAAGACCATCGCCGACCCGTTCGTGGGCAAGCTGTCCCTGATTAAGGTCATCTCCGGCGTGCTGACCCCGGCGACCCCGCTGTTCAACGCGAACGCGGACAAGCCCGAGAAGGCGGCGGGCATCTTCATGGTGCGCGGCAAGAAGCAGATTCCGGTCGGCATGCTCTGCGCGGGCGACATCGGCGCGCTCAGCAAGCTGCAATACACCTCCACCGGCGACAGCCTCTGCGAAATCGGCAAGGTTGTTCAGTATGACAGCATCGACTTCCCCGCGCCGCAGATTTCTCTGGCGGTATACGCCAAGAAAGCGGGCGAGGAGGACAAGGTCTTCTCCGGTCTGGCGCGCCTGTGCGAAGAAATGCCGGATGTGATCGTCGCCAAAGACCCGATGACCACCGAAACGCTCATCAGCGGTCAGGGCGAATTGGAGCTTGAAATCGTGCGCCAGAAGCTGCAAAGCAAGTTCGGCGCGGACGCCGTGTTCAAAGACCCGAAGATCGCCTATCGCGAGTCCATCCGCAAGACGATTCAGGTGCAGGGCCGTCACAAGAAGCAGAGCGGCGGCCACGGCCAGTTCGGCGACGTGTGGATCGAGTTCTCCCCGGCCGAACCGGGCACGGATTTCGAGTTCGTCGATGCGGTGGTCGGCGGCGCGGTGCCGCGCAACTTCATCCCGTCGGTCGAAAAGGGTCTGCGCGAGAACCTCGTCAAGGGCGTGCTCGCGGGCTTCCCGATGACGGGTCTGCGCGCCAAGCTCTACGACGGCAGCTATCACCCGGTCGATTCCTCCGAAATGGCGTTCAAGACGGCGGCGCGCATCGCGTATAAGCAGTGCATCAACGCCAACCCGGTGCTGCTCGAGCCGATCATGCACGTGGAAATCAGCGTGCCGGACGAGTACATGGGCGATATCATGGGCGACCTGAACAAGCGCCGCGGCCGCATCCTCGGTATGGAGCAGAGCGACGGCAAGCAGCTGATTATCGCCGAAGTGCCGCAGGCCGAAATGTTCAAATACGCAACCGATCTGCGCTCCATGACGCAGGCGAAGGGCGCGTTCAAGATGAACTTCGAGCGCTACGAAGAAGTGCCGCAGGCCATCTCCAGCAAGATCATCGAGGCGCATAAGGCCGATCTCGCGGACGACGAGGAATAAAAAGATTCATATTCACAGCGGACGGGCAGAAATGCCCGTCCGTTTCTATATGTTTTGCTCAAAAACGCAACGCAAATTTCACCGGATTGACAAATTCTCTTGACATGCGGTTCAATCAAATGTAAAATAGAGATAGTCAGAGTGAAAGCGTGTGCAGATTTATGCTGTGCTGGACATTGCGCCGGGGAAAAGCGGGGTGCGTTTAGGCCGACTTTTCCGGGCGTTTGATACATCAAAACTGAATAGGCGGCAAAGCCGCGGCGGGGTTCTTGTGCCCCGACGATGGCATGGTTCTTTGCGCCTAATTTGTATTGTTTATCGCCAGAGGCAGGCGTCGATCTGTACCCTTTTTTCTTGGACGATTGATTGAAAGAAATTAAGAATCCAAACAGAAGGAGAGTGAAGCAGATTGGCGTCGTTTATTTTTACCCTTTTGGCGATTGCAGCCGCGCTGGCCGCGGGCGTTGCGGCAGGCTACATGTATCGCAAGAACGTGCAGGAAAAGAAAATCGGGCGCACCGAGGAATATGCCCGTAATCTGCTGGACGACGCGCAGCGCCGTGCGGAGGAGAAGAAGAAGGAAAGCATCCTCGAAGCGAAGGAAGAGGTCATCCGCCTCAAGAACGAGCTGGATCGCGAGATTCGCGACCGCCGCGCCGAGGTGCAGCGCAGCGAGCGCCGCGTGACCCAGCGCGAGGAAACCCTTGACAAAAAAGCGGATAACCTCGACGCGCGCGAGACCGGCCTGGAGCGCAAGCAGAACGAGCTGGATCGCCTGACCGCCGAGGCGCAGGAATACAGCGTCCGCCAGAAGACCGCCGCCGAGGAGGCCGAGAAGACCGCCAAGGACATGGAAGAAAAGAGCCGCGCCGAGCTGGAGCGCGTCGCGAAGATGACGCAGGACGAGGCGCGCGACATGATCGTGCAGCGCATCCAGAAGGAAGCCTACCACGACGCGGGCGTGATGGTGCGCGAAATCGAGCAGACCGCGAAGGACGAGGCCGAAAAGAAGGCGCGCAACATCGTCGCGATGGCGATTCAGCGCTGCGCCAGCGACCACGTGGCGGAGACCACGGTTTCCGTCGTGTCGCTGCCGAACGAGGATATGAAGGGCCGCATCATCGGTCGCGAGGGCCGCAACATCCGCACACTGGAAACCGCGACGGGCGTGGATCTGATTATCGACGATACGCCGGAGGCCGTGATCGTCTCCGCGTTTGACCCGATTCGCCGCGAGGTTGCGCGAATCGCGCTGGAAAAGCTGATCGCCGACGGGCGCATCCATCCGGCGCGCATCGAGGAAATGGTCGAAAAGGCTAAGCGCGAGGTAGACAATCAGATCCGCGAGGCCGGCGAGCAGGCCATCTTTGAAACGAACATGCACGGCATCCACCACGAGCTGGTCAAGCTGCTCGGCCGCATGCGCTATCGCACGAGCTACGGCCAGAATGTGCTCCAGCACAGCATCGAGGTCAGCCATCTGGCCGGTCTGATGGCGGCGGAGCTGGGCGCGGATGTGCAGCTTGCCAAGCGCGCGGGTCTGCTCCACGACATCGGCAAGGCCGTCGATCACGAGATGGAGGGTACGCACGTCGAGCTGGGCGTTGAAATGGCCAAGCGCTACCACGAGTCCCCCGAGGTCATCCACTGCATCGCGGCGCACCACAACGATATCGAGCCGCAGACCGTCGAGGCCGTGCTCATTCAGGCGGCTGACGCGATTTCCGCAGCTCGTCCGGGCGCGCGGCGCGAGAGCATCGAGAACTACATCCGCCGCCTCGAAAAGCTGGAGGAGATTTCCAACAGCTTCCCGGGCGTGGAAAAGTCGTTCGCGATTCAGTCCGGCCGCGAGGTGCGCATCATGGTCAAGCCGGAGGACATCTCCGACGAGGGCACCTATGTGCTCGCCCGCGAGGTTGCCAAGCGCATTGAAAATGAGCTGGAATATCCGGGACAGATCAAGGTCAACGTCATCCGCGAGACCCGCTGCACCGAGTTCGCGAAGTAAAACAGAATGTGAAAAGCGGCGTCATATATTGCGGCGCCGCTTTTTGTCGCCGCGAAGCGGCTTGTGATTGGAACGGGTTCAAACCGCAAAAGGGGCGGAAAACGGCGGACGCGCAATGTGTATAGTGCAGTAAGATGGTTTACAGATTAGGCAACCACATCGTTTACAGTTTTTGGTACGCTAGAGCCATATCAAAGTAAGAAAGGAAGAACGATATGGCTTGGGAA